>Ga0194111_10000884_pt1 | contig 36869 bp, 27 predicted proteins | sample TA2KigC300mmetaG_FD_146194 | JGI IMG/M metagenome (GOLD analysis project Ga0194111, IMG submission 146194) | Freshwater microbial communities from Lake Tanganyika, Tanzania - TA2015033 Kigoma Deep Cast 300m | ecosystem: Environmental > Aquatic > Freshwater > Lake | place: Tanzania: Lake... | reverse complement strand
TCTGGCGTATACCCACGGAGGTAGTATACCATAAACTCTACGATGCGCTGGCGGGAAAAGAACCGATTCAACTACTCAATCCGCTGGCGGTGAATCACTTCATTATGCGCTGGCATATGGCACTTAATGCTATACGCCAACGCATCGTGAAGTAGCGTAATCGCGTGGGTATACGCCAGTGCATCGTAGAGTCGGTATAGTTTATAGTTGGTAGTCAAACGTTTTGATGAGTTCACCTTTGTGCCAGATCTTGAGCTTTTGTTCGTGGATAATGATACTGGCATAAGCGAACTCCCACTTCAGATCGGGGTCAATGTCGAACCTCTCTTGAAGGAGGGTAATTCGCCCGCTCTTACGAATCAGCCGGATGAAAGAAATCGTCCCTTGTTGAGGATGCACTTTCAAGTCGGGCAGTTGGAAGTCTGACGACAACAGCCGCACAGGATGTTGCTGTCGATACTCCATCGCCGTCAGATAGTTCAAGGCTGGATGCGGATGTCGCGTGTTGCAAGTCTGAGTGAACGCTTTGGTTTCCTGACGCATCTGGGTGTAATTATCTAACTTCTGGGTTCGGACCATGAGTTCGTCCAACAACCCATTGAAGCTTTCGATGCAGCCATTGCGCCAAGGGCTATTCGGTGGGATAAAGAGAACCTCAACATCCAGATGCAGACAGAGCTTGATCGGCCTGGATAGGGACTTGGGGTAACGTGGGCTACCCAAGAACTCGGTGCCGTTATCGAGCTGGAGTATCTTGGGGATGCCAAGCGCTTGCCAGCCTGCGACCAGAAAGGCAACGATGGTGTTTGACAGACGATTGTCGGTGGCATCCACGAATACAGCTTTACTCACGATATCTTTGAGCGCCTCGAAGTAGTACTTGGTGCTCTGGCCAGTCAGGTAGCGAGGGCCGACCAGATCCAGTTGCTGCACATCGTTAGGCTCAACAGCGGGCGGTGCTGGGTAATTCTTCCGGGTCCACTCCTCCTTCTGAGTCTTGGTGATGAGGTGGGTCTTGTGATTCCGTTCTAGGATATGATCAATAGTCCGTAGCGGCGGGATCTCGGCTGGCCTACAGCCCAGTTGCAGCATTTCACGGGCAATGCTGGGCGAACCAATGAGGCTGTACTTGGTTTCTGCGGTGTCGTGTCGCTCCAGACGTTCCCGAATGCCTAAAATCGTGGCCTCGATGGCCGAGTTCGTCTTGCTGGCGACAGTATGGGCGGCTCGTGACCGTTCATGTAACCCGTCAGGGCCGAGCGTGCGATAACGAGACCACCACTTGAAGAACCAGCCTTCGGAACGACCCAGGTCACGGTAGATGGACTTTGGTTCTTCACCTGCAAGCCGCCGCCGGATAGCTTCCTGGCGTTGTTCAAACAGGTCACACGTTTGTCATCACCTCCGTAGGAATCTGGCGTATACCCACGGAGGTAGTATACCATAAACTCTACGATGCGCTGGCGGGAAAAGAACCGATTCAACTACTCAATCCGCTGGCGGTGAATCACTTCATTATGCGCTGGCATATGGCACTTAAGAATTTGATATTCTGACCTGGGTGTCCTATACTTGCTTCAAAACCAGAAGCGAGGACAACCTATGGCAGACGAACAAGGTCAGTCAACTAGCCAAAGGACAGAGCATGCCATGATGGTGGCTTGGGGAGACTTCGCCCAGCAGTACCATCTGACAGAACGCTTACGTCAAGAAGTATCCCTCTCCAGACACCACGAGAACATACCTGCTGGCGACTTGGTTTTGGAGTTTGGACTCTTACTTCTCTCTGGTGGCACGCAATTGCAAGAACTCAACCTGGGGCCACGGCCTTTAGTCAAAGATACGCCGGTCAAGGAAGCCTGGGGTTTGGAGTTCGGCCATTACACTTCGGTCAGTCGGGCCCTGAAAGCGGCCACCGCCCAGACCGTGGCGCAGGTGGTAGACGTGTTGGATGAGTTCAGCCGCCCATTCATTGACCAAGAGGTGCAAGCTCTCGCCGCCAATGGGCGAGAGTTGGTTCTGTATGCCGACCTGAGTGGGCGACCAGTCAGCCCCTACAGCGAGAGCTATCCCCAAGAGCAGTGGGGGCACATGGGCAATTCTCTGGCTTTGGGCCATCAACATGCCCTGATCGCCCTACAAGGACGGTCGTATCGGCTCCACCTGGCGGGGTTCCTGCACCCTGGAGACACGGTGGCCCAGTCCTGTCTGCGAGAATTGGTGCAGGCGGCCGAAAGCCGGCTCCGTTGCCGTCCCCGGCGGCGGGTAGAACTGGTAAAGAGCAGAATTGCTTCTCTGGAGAGCCGGTTGGAGCAATATCGCACTCATTGGGAGCAGCAAAACCAGCGTCTGCAAGCCGAGCAGGGGCGTCAACGGCGCTTGGCAGAGCAACTCGCCGCGCAATGTGCCCTTCTGGGCGCACTGGAGGTGGCGCAAGGCGACAGGCTAGCCAAGCCCTATTCCCGTCTGGCCAAGGTGCGTCGGCAAGGCGAAAGTTGGCAACGGCAACTCCGCCACGCCCAGCAACGTGCAGCCGTCATCGGCCATAAGCTGGCTTACCATCAGGCCATGATTGACCAACTGACGCAGCAGCGTGAGCAGTTAGCCGACTGGTGTGCCGAACTCGAGGCAGACAACGCCGCCAATCCCAATCCAGTAAGGGTGCGTATCAATCTGGATGGCGGGTTCAGTGGTGGGGACAATCTGGCCTTCCTGATCGAGATGGGGTATGACTCTTTGGCCGTGGGCCAGGGACACATTGCCCAAGCAATCTTGCAGGAGCAACCGGCTAATGCTATCTGGACCCAGGTCACCCCCCACGTGGCTCTATGGGAAGGTAGGCCAGCAGCGGTCGGTGCCTGTCCTTACCTCCTGCGGCGGATTGTGCAGCGCTGGCAGGCGGGCGAACAGAGTCGGCATAGCACCTTTCTCCAGTACCAGGATGGCCCAGCGCTGCCCCTGAGGGAGGTCTTTCCCACCTATCACCAGCGGCAGCATGTGGAAGCGGGCGTCAAACAAGGCAAGAGCGTGTTTGGTGGTCGCGGCGTGCGCCTCCGTTCTGCCGCCGGGTTGGAGTTGCTCAATCAGTTTGCCTTTGTCTTTTGGCCGAACTTCGTTCATTGGGCGACCGACTGGCTGCGTACTAGGGTTCAGTCTGGAGCAGAACAACTGGAACCTGTCTTGCGCACGGTCAAGACCCAGGTCCGGGTCGCTGCCCAGACGCCAGCAGAGGTAATCACTGCCCCAGGCAGCCGGGTATTAGCCTTCAGCAGGGAAGGGCCTTACCCAGAGGTGCGTCTGCAATTGGCCGGTGTCTATGCCTTTCAGTTCTCCCTGTTCCTGTACCAGTGCGAGGTCCCAGTTCGCTTTGCCCGACCAACACCTCGCCCACTACTGAGCCGTCCAGACGGCTAAACCCCTCCAGGAGAATGTCCAAACTGCACGCTTTGAGCCGATTCGCTTCGTGCGTGCGCAACTGCTACGTTAAGGATGGTGGGCGAAATTGGGAGCGAGCTTCTGGCCCTCTCGGCAGCTGGTAGCACCACTGGCCCAGCTGGTTTGGAGGTAGAGCAAGCCCTGCTGGATGTGGCCGAGCTGGAGATGCTGGTCTTGGCCCGCACGCCGAGCAGTCAGGCGACCTTAGAAGCTTTGCAGCAGCGTTATCAGATGGCCTCTCCGCCTTCTCCAGGGAAGAAGGCGAGTCCTTTCTACCGGTTACGTCTGCTCACTATGGACTTGGCAGAAGATTGGTCCCGGTTGACGCTGAGCGAGCATTGTCGTGCTCCGGATGGGCGGCGGCTTGTTCCGCCGACGAACAATGCTAGTTGGCAGAGGATTGGGCTGAACATCAAGGAGCGCTATCGCCCCATGCGTGGTTACAAGAGCAAGTGGAGTGTGCGGCAGGTGCCTGGGCCGGTTCACCGAGCCCCCCCGCTGTGGCGGGGCACTCACTGTCTGGCTGCGGGAGGCTGAGGATCCGCAGGTGTTGTCTGCTCTACTGGCTACCTGAGTGGGTTACCTGAGCAGGTCTCGTGGTCGGGTTGCAGGCCCGACCACATCTTTACGAAAAATGCCCACCAATTAGCGAACAGTCACGCGGAAATGGCCGCTTGACAGAGAAACGCGATTTGTGTAGAATGTGATCAGGTGTCATTCACCAAGCCACAACACAGGAGGTGAGCAACATGGGCTTGTTCAATCGTATGGGAAAGTTGTTCTCCGCCCCTAGCGGTTCGGACGACGAGGACGGGCGGGCGCTCTGGCTCTACGTGCAGTGCGATCACTGCGGCGAGAAGATTCGGGTGCGTGTAGGCAAAGTTAGCGACCTGCAGCACGAGTTCGGCGAGCGCGACGAGATAACCGGCTATACCCTGCACAAGGACATCATCGGCCAGAAGTGTTTCCGCATGCTCACCGCGGAGGTGCACTTCGACCGGAATCGTAGGGTGCTTTCGCAAAGCATAGCCGGTGGCCACTTCATCACCCGCCAGGAGTACGGGGAGGAAGCTAAAGCATAGAACAAAGAGCATATTGCTCTCAGGACCCTGTCAAAGTCGCGCTGGATGCCCACAGCAGCATGGATCTGTCACCCTGAGTGGCAGCGAGGGATCTCCATGCCGCCGTGGGATGGTTCACAATTTGGGTAACACTTTTCCGGCCCATTTGAAGATGGGTCGTCTCAGAGGCGCATAGAATCTCAAAACGTGGCAAAATCGGCACACCAGGCATCTAATTTTAGGGTCTGTGATGGCAAAATAGGCCCGGTGGCCAGAAATAAATTCTTGGGCATCCCAAAAAGTGTTACCTTAACTCCCTTGGGATTTGAACCATCCCCGTGGTCAGAAGCGGAATTCATTCCCGCTCTGACACATTCGCGGATCGCCTGTGTGCCCCAAGCAGAAGTGGGTAGCAGCAACCCTCTGCACCCTTCGTTTCTTGATCGTGCTTGTGCTATGCTAGAATTGGCTGACCTAGCGACATCGACAGGCACACTGCCCTGTGCTAAACTGGTTTCGCGAGGGGTAAGCTGTGAAAATCATCTTCATAAGTGGCATCTTCTTCGTTGTCATCCTGGCCCTGGCTACCGGCCTGATCGGAGCCCAAACGCCAACGCCTAGTGCAGCAGCGACACCAACCGCCACGCCCATCGTGCTCCTACCACCGGGCCAGCATATTCCCGACTGGTACGCCTTCCTTCAGGAAATGTGGGCCTGGTTGGTGGCCCACCTGGGCTTCTGGGGAGCGGTGATCGCCCTACCGGTAGTCCTGTTCCTGGTCCTCTTACTCGTCGGCGTGGTCACCAAGGGGCCGGAGGATGTGTACAATCTGGCCAAGATCGCGCTGGGAGCCCTCTGGCGGCGGCTGCACCGCCCGGCCCCTGACCCAGCCCTGCGCGCCTACCTGGAACGCGGTGTCTGGCAGAAGTATCGCCATCTGGACGTGAAGGCCCTGCACGAGAAAGAGGCCCGCAGCCTGGTGCGTCTGCGCGAGGTGTACATTCCCCTACGAGGGCGCGGCGGCCGGCTGGAAGAAGGACGGGCGGGCAAAAAGAGAGAAGGCATACTACCTGAGAGGGAAGGCCCCGCGCCACTACTTACCGCCTTGCTGGGCCGCTACGCCAACTTGGTGCTGCTGGGGCGGGCCGGCTCCGGCAAGTCCACTTTCCTGCAATACACCGCCGGGCTACTAGCCGAGGCCAGCCTATCCGGCTGGCCCAAAGAGGCACCTGCCGACCTGCGTCAGGCCTTACCTCGCCCGCCGGTGCCCATCTACTTCCCAATGCGGGACTTCCGCCCCTTCTGGGAAAAGCTGGATCTGAAAGAGAAGACCCTGGAGCGGCAGGGCGTGGCTTTGCTGCGCTTCCTTGGTGAGAACTTCCAGACCTACGGCCTAGACGAAGCCTTCTTCCGCCGCCTCCTGGCCCAGGGACGCTGCCTGATTTTCCTGGACGGCCTGGACGAGGTCAAGGCGGAACTGCGCCCCACTATAGTCGCCGTGGTAGAGGATTTCGTTCGACTGTACGCGGCGGCAGATACTGCGCAGCCCAACCGCTACGTGGTGGCCTGTCGGCCAGAGGCCATCCGGGAGCAGGCGATGTTTGGCCCCGATTTTGTGGACGTGACCATTGAAGCCCTGGATCAGCAGCAAGTGGCGGACTTCATCCCTCGTTGGTATCGAGAGGTGCTGCGGAGAGACGGGGTGCTGACGCCAGAAGCTGAACAGGAGGCCGACGAGAAGACCCGCTCCCTCCTTCAGGCTCTAGAGGTGAAGCCCCAGATCAAGGAACTGACCGATACGCCTCTGCTCCTCACCATGGTCGCCCTGATTCACCACCGCACCGGGCTTCCCGAGAGCCGGGCTGAGCTGTACTGGCGCTGCGTGGAGTTGCTCCTGGAAAAGTGGGACATCTCCCGCCCAGGCGAGCCAGCCAAGTCCGCCATGCGCGAGCTGACCCCGCCAGAGGTGCCGGCCGGGGCTAAAGACCGCGCCTATTACCTGGAGCCGGCTGCCTACTGGTTCCTGGAAGCCGGAGTGGAGCGGGCCAAGCGGGAGGAATGGGCCAGGGAGATTGCCCTCCACCTGGGTGAAAAGCCAGAAGAGGCCGCCAGGCGGCTGCTGGTCTTCCTGGACTGGGCCGCGGTGGTGCGGAGTAGCCTGATTGAGGAGCGCGAAACGGGCACCTACGCCTTCACCCATCACCGCACCTTCCAGGAATACCTGGCCGCCCGCTACCTGGCCGGCCGGGAGGAACGCTGGCAGGGAGTGGCCATTGGCTATGTGCCCAACCGCGCCTGGTGGGAGACCCTGCGCCTCCTGGCCGCCGTCCTGGATCCCGGCCAGCGGCGGCTCTTCCTGGAGAAGACCCTGACTACCACACCACCAGAGGGGCTGCTGCTGACAGGCAGCTGCCTGGCTGAAATCCTGGACGAGGCCTTGAAAGGCGCTCTCCAGGGCCAGGTGCAGACCGGTCTGCGTGACTTGCTGCTGCAAGCCGGCCGACCCCTGAAAGACGTGCGCTTGCTGGCCGGCGATCTCCTGGGCCGCCTGGACGATCCCCGCCCGGACGTCAACTGCCCTGTCCCCTTCATGGTGCCCGTACCCGGCGGCACCCTGCGTATGGGCAGCACCCTGGCCCAGGTGGAACGCTGGAACAAAGCGGATAACATCACTTGGTACAATAACGAACTGCCACAGCACGAGGTCACCCTGCCAACATTATCTATCAGCAAATATCCGGTGACCAACGCCCAGTTCCGGCGCTTCTGGGAGGCCAAAGGTTACGAGCGAGAGGAGTTGTGGACGCCGCAGGGCTGGGCTTGGTGCCGCGGAGAATATGAACCTGCCCTTTCCTATATTGCCGATGAGGACGTGCGGCGACGAGTGAAGGAGTGGATCGATCAGCGTAAGCAGCGAGACACACCTTTGTTCTGGGATCTCCAGCCCTGGAATCTCTCAAACCGCCCCGGAGTTGATGTGACCTGGTTTGAGGCCGCGGCCTATTGCCAATGGCTGTCCCAGGAGACCGGCACACAATACCGTTTACCCACGGAGGCAGAGTGGGAATATGCTGCCCGTGGCTCTTCATCTTGGGAATGGCCCTGGGGAGGTACCTTTGACCCAGCCCGGGCCAATACCACCGAAAGTGACCTGGGGCAGACTAGCCCGGTGGGGCTCTTCCCTGGGGGCGAAACCTGGTGTGGGGCGCAGGACATGGTCGGCAACGTTTGGGAGTGGTGCCAGAGCCTTTACTGGCCCTACCCCTACCGGGCCGACGATGGACGCGAGGACGTTAAGGCAAACGGAGTGCGGGTGCTGCGTGGCGGCTCGTGGGGTGACCCTCTGAGGTATGGTCGGTGCGCCTTCCGTGGTAGGAATTTTCCCGTCCTCTTCGACAACGATGTCGGCTTTCGTGTATTGTTCTCCCCAACTAGGTTTTGAGCGCGTAAACTACCTGTTCTTTCCACGCCTGATGCCCAACCACTACCACCTACTACTTTACCTCGGTATGGACGACTTGGCTGCTGAATTGGGAAAATTCTTGACGTGTCATACGTCAATATGGTATCGCTGTAGGCCATAGCAGCATAAACTAGCCCCAGGAGGATAGGTATGACTAGGAGACGGATGAACGTACATGTCTATGTAACGCCGAACTGTAATCTCCGTTGTAAGCATTGCTACTACGATGCGCTGCCACTTGATGCTGTGCCCAGCGATTTGCTCGACGTTCGCCAGCTAGGTTTTGTGATCAACAGTTTATGCGATACCTATGACGCGGCTTTTGACGTTGAAGGCGGCGAGTTCTTTACACGTAAAGAAGTTGCCGATCTGTTCAGTCTCGTGCCGACGGAATGCTGGAGGCATGTTACTATCACAACGAATGGCTCTGTTCTGATAAGTCTTGACTACAGATATCTGCAGAACTTGGACGAGTTCAGGGTTTCTGTCGAAGGACATACAACCGCTTTGCAGGAGGAAATCCGTGGAATTAGTCTTGAGCCCGTATTGGCGACCTGCGCTACGTTACGTTATAATCACGTCCCTATCACTTTGCGAATAACACTGCACAAGAAGAACTATGGTTTTTTGCAGGACATGTTGTGGTACTTCACTGGTCTTGGCTTCCAACGCTTCAGCCTCTATGAGTTCCAGGCGACGGGGCGTGGCGTTGATCATCAGAGTCAATATGGCTTAGGTGAGGGCGAAGTTGAGCATGTCATAACAACGCTATGTTCTTCTGCCCTTCCGCGGGACTTGGCCACATTTAAACTCAGCCTCAGTCGCATAAGGGTGGCCGCGGTGTTGAGTCACAAGGAGGAACTGCAGCGGTCTGGTTACAGTGTATTGGATGTGTCCGGTGTTCCCAGTCTGACCGTAGATTACAACGGTTCTCTTGGGGTCTGCCCGTGGAATATCAGGAGTACTAGAATTGGTACATTCCAGGAGAGCACCTTTAACGCAGACATTAGAAGGTATTTAGAAGCCGGTATGCTCGACCACGCTTGTGATTTTTGTTCCGCAATTAGGATTCTCTATCAGTCCTAATCTCACGAGGACGACGTGTCCCCGATTACTAGCTATGAGGTGGAGGTGATAGCAATGATGATCAAGCTGGAAGAATTCGCCGACTATGGATTAGGTGACACACCACTGTATCAGGTGCCGGCTTACTGTGCTACCGGCAACCTATACGTCAAGTTGGAGAAAACAAACCCCAAGGGCAGTATCAAGGACCGTACAGCTTACTATCTCATCAAGGATCTAGTAGATGCGGAACGGCTCAACCCTGGTGTGAAGCTTGTCGAGTCCTCATCTGGCAACTTGGGGATCGCTCTTGCCTACTTCGCGCGGCAAATCGGCGCGCCATTCTTGTGCCTTGTTGATCCCACTTTGCCACATTCACGATTCGCTGAACTTGCTGCTCAAGGAGTAGAGACGTGCGTGGTCTCCCTTGGGCAGTATCCAACTTACCGGGTTGCGAGAATTGAGCGCGCACGCGAACTGGACCGAGAGCCTGGGTGGATATGGACGAACCAGTACGACAATCCTGCGAACATGCGAGCTCACTATGAGACAACCGGCCCAGAAATTTGGCAACAAATGCATGGCCGTGTAGACTATCTTGTCTGCTCTGTTGGAACCGGCGGCACCATCTGCGGTATTGGGCGCTTCCTGAAGGAACAAAGCAACGCCATCAAGATAGTAGGAGTAGAACCCAAGGGTTCTACGATCTTCGGAGGTACGCCAGGATGTTACTTGACGGCTGGTGCCGGAATGCTTGAACCTTCTGGTATCTTCCGCCAATACGGGCATGTGGTCGACTACTACTCTCAAGTGGATGATGACGACGCTCTTGAGGAATGCATTCGCCTTTCTCTTTTGGAAAACATGTGTGTCGGAATAACGACAGGCGCTGCGCTTGTTGTCGCCTCATACCTGGCTGCTCAGAATCCGGAGAGTATTGTAGTAGCTGTCTCGCCTGATGGAGGCGAGAAATACGCGGAGTTTTTGGCTGGCATCACCCCGTCAGCAGAGAAGTGTCACAATGTCGTTCTGTGTGAGTATCGACCTGTTGGATGAGGTTCGTCAGACAAGCAGAAGGCCTTGTGTTCCTAGGAAGCAATTGATGGTTTGCCTGCACTCGGGCTCAGCATGATCTATGTCAAGCAACGCATACAAGGTGACTGGACTACCTTGTCACGCTTATCCTTCTTGTTAAAGATGAGCCAACCGTTGCATTTCATGCAGAGGGTAAAGCCAACAGGCTAGTTTGCCTGCTCTGCTAAACGGAACCTATCGTTGACGGAATGCACTCGGCCGCTGTGCTCGAAGTTGAGCAAAAGCCAGTAGTCACCCGCGCCATTTGCATCAAACTTAGCGTCCAATCAAGCGCGTAGTCAGTCGGCTTGACTTCGCGCTAGTACTCTGTCAAGGCTCATCTGATAGGTGAATTTGCCAACGGTAGCGATTTTCACTCATCAAATCATGATTGACAAAGTACTAGCAGCGTTGGCTGTGAAGGTTGCAGACCGGCGTGACATACGTATGAACGTTGATTGCCTTCGGTCACGCATCTGAGCCACCTACCGTACATCCTGGGTACAGAACCGGCGCTGCAGGCAGTGCTCTCTATCGACGTATTAGTGTGCAGCCCCGCGTTCCTCCGAATGCCGGATTTACCAGGAGAGCCAAGTCGCCGTCCTGGATTCGCCCCTCGCGCACGCCACGAACATAGTGAACGAAGGAATCGTTGGAGTTCAAGTGACCTGTGTCACACAAATAGTCCGTTAGGATCCGCTCGCGAGGAAATCGCAGCAACTCAGCCATGGTATCCCAGATCATTGTGTAAGGGGTGTGAGGGACGATATATGCGAGGTCCTTGAGTTCGACGCCACCTTGTTTCAAGCATGACTGGACAGCGTGGCGTATGTAGAGGGGGTTGAGTTTTCTGAAGCGCGCAATATCGTCCACAGGCGACCTCTCACCCTCGAAAGCGATTATTGCGCACTCACTTACTGAAGCAAGAACTCGATTGCGCGGAGTCTCCCGAGTTATGAATCCTGCCACAGCGACGTCCCCCATCGCTGATCCGAAGAAAACCCGATCCTTGGCGGAATAAGCCTGATCTGCTCCTATGAGTACAATGCCGCAGGTCTCTGGAACATCTCTCAGCCAGTAACCAGCCAGCCGGGCAGCCATATGCAGTATCGCGCATGGCTGCCCCCCGACTGCCACGCGCGGCACTTTTTCCAGGCCATATCCTTCTATACACATGGTTAGAAACGGCACATCCGCAGGGGCCAGCAACGGTACAGAATGTGCGAACACCACTGCGTGCGCGCGCTTCGAGAACTCTGGAACGCATGCAGCCAGCCGTGCGACTGCTCGCCTGACCAGTTCTGGAAGAGGTCTGCCATCCCCTACAGGGACGCGGCATAGCCCACCAGAACGTAATCTGGCAACCATGTCGTCTCCGAAACCGGCTTCTCGCACCAAGGCGTCTACCGCAACCAGTTGTGAGGGCATTTCGTAAACTAGCTGCTCAAATCCAAACTCCATGGCCTAACTCCCTTGTGCTGCAAGAAAAGCGGCTACTCGAGCCGCAAACACGGTGGCGAGTCTCGATTCTTCGGATGGTCTACATGCACACCGACTCAAGGCCCCTACATATGCCCGTTCAAATTGACACAACACCTTGATTGCGTATCTCGACAAGTTTACGGAGAGGTCTACTAGCGACGATACAGTCCTGAAACAAGCCAGACCCTCAGGAGCAATCTCTCCTACCTTTTTGGGTCTGTGCTGCCTATACACGGTCGATAGACTCCATCGCCATCTTGCGAAGGTATCCGCGATCAATTTTGCCATTGGCGGTTCTTGGGAGCGGATTCTGAACTATCTCGATGTGCCTTGGTCGCTCGATCGGAGAAAGCAATGCTTTGCATCGCTCGAGAATGTCCGAGTGGGTCATACACCCTGCCCTTGATAGGAACACATACACCCACACGGACTCCCCCAGTATTTGATCCGGGACTCCGACAACAGCAGCCTCAGCAATCCCATCTATCTCACAGAGAAGCGCCTCAACTTCAGTAGGACTCACCTTCTGACCATGGCTCTTGATGAAGGTCCCATCTCGACCGACGAAATAGAGGAAACCTTCCTTGTCCTGCCAGAAGAAGTCACCGGTATATAGTGCTGTCTCTCCAGTGTCATCATCGTGCCGGAATCTACGCCTTGTCTCAACTGGGTCATTCCAGTACCCAGCCATCACATGAGGACCTCTTACGACAAGCTCGCCGATCGTCCCTGGAGGTACTTCACGCGCATCTGTGTCAACAACAGTCACTTGGGTTCCGGGTAGTGGCAGCCCAACGGACGATTCATGACGATCTAGCTGCCCTGCAGGAACAACGCTAACACGCTTACACTCAGTAAGACCATACATTGGGAAAATAGTCACATGAGGAAGTAGTTTGTGCAGTAACTGAATATGAGACTGTGGTAACACGTCTCCAGTTGACGTAATGTATCGCAGATTGGGAAGATCGACTCGCTCGAGCAGCCTTGAGCGCAGTAGAAGTGCGAAGACCGACGGAACACCTGGGAAGCCTGTTACATGGTGCGTTCTCAGGAGTCGAGGTATATTCATCGGAACAGCGAAATCTCTTTCCAAGACTAGAGTTGCACCAACCTCAAAAGCCAGGAAGATCTGGTACAGACCGTAGTCGAAGGAGAGGGGAATTCCACAAAGGAGCACGTCATCGTGGCTATTCCGGAGAACAGCATTGATTGCCGATGTCGCGAAGAGTATTTGCCGATGAGGTTCCATCACCCCCCTGGGTTCCTTAGTTGAGCCCGAAGTGTAGATAATAGCAGCCAGGTCGTCAGGAGCGGCACCTGGATTAGGTGGGTGTTCCGGAAGGAAGCGCAGCGCGTTCCAGAGTGCGAATGATGCCCCTTTGGTTTGCCTCTCAGGTTGTGTGTCTGACGTCAGAAGAATGGCTTCGACAGAGTGATACCCGATGCACTCATGAGCGTCCAACAGTTGGCTATCAGTGACGATGGCCTTCGGAGTGCAATCTTGCAGAATAAACTCAAGCTTCCGCGTCGGCGTCTGTGGATGCACGGGTACAAAGGTCGCCCCTACTTTGAGAATACCAAACAGTCCTGCCACAAGGCGGTCCTGGTTCGGCCCGAACAATAGGACGCGATCCTTGGGGGCTACCCCGGCTTGCCGTAACCAGTGACCAATGCGATTTGCTTGGGCGTCAAGGCAGCGGTAGCATTGCTCACGGCCTTCGTAGATTATAGCTACTTTGTCTGGCTTACGCTCGGCTTGCCATTCGAGCAGACCTTGAACCAGGTTGGTGGTCATACTATCTCCCTAGAGAATCCACTACCTCTGGCCTGTGCGGCTGCTTAGGATCTATGAATTATGTCGACCGGTGACGGTCGGCACTACGGGCGGCCCACTGGTTACACAGGGTCTCTAATCTACCATAGGCTGGCATAGCCATCCATCAGACACAACGCTGCCTCACACCTTAATCTTCTGCGATTTCTTCGTTGCCATTTTGATACTGCACAAGTACGGAACCAACCGAGCCGAATCTCCCTACAAACCACAGCACGCCAATTCCAGTAGGTGCGACCGATGAGGTGGTGCAGAGCCTATTAAGCGATATGAGCGTATCTGCACACCCGAAATCGCACTCCGGGTGCAGATCACGAACTATCGATCTGGCATGGGGCAGAGCCTTCTCGGCGGCCAGCAAGAACGACGTGCAGCACCTGTGTGCAATATACCATTCGATGGCGGCTTCGGACACCCGGGCGTCTTCTGCTCCTCTTCTCAGCAGATAACATGTCAAGCTCTTCCATTCTCCGACCAATTGGCCGACGGCGACACCCAAAACCCGGAAGCTGTGGGGCAAAGGACTACCTGAGCAATCCACAGCGGCAGCGCCGTCAGCAAGCGGAAAGCAGTTTTCCTGCACCCTTGGATCGGGCGGTACGAACTTCTGTACGGCAGACAGAATCGCGCCTCTACTCATCTCGCGTGACATGTGGCGCAGGAAGAGCACAGCGTGAGCAACCTCTGCACCAGCCTGACCGCCGATTGCCACTGGTAGCACCTTGTCCAGGCTGCTTCTAACCGCTAGCTCATATGTAGGGGCAGGACCACCTACTGCGGCTGATGAGCAGCAGTCAATGAGTATGTCAGGGAAGCTATCCCGGCATCGTAGGCGTAACAAAGGTCTGATGGCAGAGGCTGCCAGCTCTTCTCTGTCTAGCTGATATGCCCGTGGAAGACGTAGACCATCTTGAATCACCCGTGTCGAATAGGAAAACGCACGACAGATGCGGTCGTACAATGGATCGACCTCGGACACCATCTCTGGCTCTACAGCCTCTGGCACTATGATGGATGGCTTACTCATCCAAAGAGTCATTGCTGTCTCCCCTACTTTTCATGCAATTGGCATCACACCGTTGGCCACTGCGAAGATTGCCTTGTCCTCATCGGCGCAGACGCCCTGGATTGCGATCTGTCCGCGTACAGTGATAACCGTGGACTTGATTGATTGTCTACCTTCCTCGAATCACCACTGAGACGCAGGGAATCCTGACTCAAACATGGCATCCTCATGGTGCCGCTTCCTTTCTGCGGAATCACAATGGCATGGCGTCGATTCTCTGGTCTAGGCCTTCGTATCTACTCAGAAACTGGGCTCGTAGTGACGACTTTAGTCGTCGGTTGGCAGCAACGGCGACTGAAGTCGCTACTACGAACCTCGCCCAAGTTTCTGCTCTCTGGAATGACGCCGCCGCGTCATTGGGAACTTATAAGGAACATACGTCAAGTGTGCAGAGACGTCGCCCTCAAGCGTGATTCTGAACAGCATGTTGCCCGAAATACTCTTCAAGAAAGGCCGATAGTGATCCAACGGTCTCGAACACGTAGACTAAGTCTACTTCGATGGGATCAAAGCGCATGCCTAGACTATCTTCAATGGCCGTCTGCAGCTTAACCATCTCTAGAGAGTCGAGATCTAGGTCCTCACGAAGTCTATGCTCAGGCAGAATCCTGTCCGCTTCCTGCAGGCTAGGAATAAGTTCAACCAGTATGTGCCTTATGGCCTCAAGTGCCGTTCCTGTTCTCATTGGTCCACTGCTCCCACACCGGATGGATCAGCGATCAGGGTCGAAGTGCTACTAGCCCCAACTCAGAATCGTTGGGCTACGAGGAAGCGCTCAGGCGTCATGCGCTCGCGAATGAGCGATAGCTGCCCCTCATGTGCCAGTACTTCGCATGGAAAGCCATGGCTTAAGAAGAGGCCGGGACTGGCCGTAAATCTATAAGCTCCAGCTTGGTAGAAAGCCACAAGCTCTCCAATTCGCGGCAAAGGGAGCAGAGTGTCCACCGCAAGACGATCGGCAGGCGTGCATAGCGGCCCACAAAGAGTAATGGGCTCATTGGTTCTGCCATCTTCGCACAGGACACGCACTGGCGGAGGCCTGAATCCTCGATAGTAGTCTTCGCCTCCGAATACGTTGATGCCGCCATCAAGGATCACGAAGCATATGTGCCCCCGATGTTTGACGTCAAGAACACTTGTTACGAAAACCCCTGCCGGGCCAATCAGAAAACGACCCGATTCAAACGCGAGAGTCTTTGTGTATGGGTGCCTTAGTCGGTATTGGTCAACAATCATCGCCAGCGGGCTAACCAGACCATCCCAATCGGGCTCTCTCTCCCTGTCAAAATACGGAATCCCAAAGCCACCACCCACATCGATGAAACTCAGTTCTTTGCCGCTGTCCTGCTGGAGATGGTCTGCCATCTGAAGAATAGATTGAGTGTTTTCGAGCACTTCTTGCCAAGTGAGGATACCAGTTCCCAGGTACGCATGAAGTCCCATGATCTCCAGGCTCGTGGAGCCAAAAGACTCTCTCAGGAGCCCAAGTGCAGCTTCGGCTTCCATTCCGAATTGAGTCGCTCCTCCCATGCTAATGCTGCCTTTTCCGCGTCCTGGGTTGACTCTGACAGCCACCCGTACGCTGCAGCCGTGCGTCTCAGACAATGCGAGCAGGCGTCGCACCTCACAACCGGATTCAGCTACAATGGCCCCAATATTATGAGTCACGGCGAACTCCAGCTCCCGCTGTGTCTTTCCTGGACCGACAAAGATCATGTCAGAAGCAGGAACTCCTGCGGCGAGCGCGGCAGTGAGCTCTCCGAGAGAAGCCACTTCGCAGCTCGCTCCCAGTTTACGAAAAGCACCTATGATCCGTACGTTTGGGTTAGCCTTGACTGAATAGAAAACAACACTGTTGCAGGGAAGGATTCCTCGGAGCCGGTTCCATCTCTGCTCCATCAGGGCAGAATCGTATACATACAGTGGCGTTCCGAATCGGCTGGCCGCCTGAACCAGCACCTCATCAGTTAGTGTTAGCCCAGCTGGTATGTGCTGATTGGGTGCAATCTTCGCCATTGGGATACCTCCACCAAAGACTGCACGCTAGGACTGTGCTTCCACGCGGTTGGGTAGATAGACACCTCATCCTACGTGTTTGGAAAGCTGTTGCGACCACATACTTAACGACCCAATACGCCTATGGTCCCACGTCCACCTCTCCAAGAGACTATAGGTTAGAAGATGGCAGCATATACTCCAGAATATCACGATTCACTCGCAGCGGGCTGCCCTACATTGCATAATCCTTCTGCAAAACAGATAGTAGACGAGGCTTGGATGGAGCCTGTAGAGCAGCCAAACCCAGTGCGCGTAAGCTGTCACGGTGATAATTCCACGGTTCCGAGCAACGCCTCTCAGGATAGCCTGCGCACACTCAGTGGCGCTCATCATCTTCCTAGATGCCAGGTCACTATCTTTCACTTCCTCCTTGAACCGTGTGACATATGTTGTTGCATTGAAAATATCGGTTCGGATTGGACCAGGGCAGACAACACTTACATTAACGCCCAATCCAGCGGCCTCAGCGCGCAATGAGGTCGAAAGCCCCACAACAGCGTGCTTCGTAGCCGCATAGGCTGTTTCCATCGGTGCGGGGACCAAGCCGGCCAAGGACGCTGTATTGACAATATGGCCGTGCCCTTGCCTGATCATCACTCTGTAGGCACTTATGGTGCCGTGGACCACACCCCATAGGTTGATGTCGAAAACACGGCGCCATTGCTCAGGGCTCATATCGCGGGCCTCTCCCCACATCGCGACGCCCGCATTGTTAAACATATAGTCGAGACGCCCGCATTCCACGATAGTCTCATCTATCAACTTCCCTACATCAGCCGCTATAGACACGTCCAACTGCGCAACACGCGCTGTACCCCCATTGTTCACAATGGCAGAAGCCGTTTCCTCTGCTCCGTGAATGTTGATGTCAGCTACAATCACCGCCGCTGCCTCTCGTCCACCCAACTCAAGGCAAAGTGCGCGACCAATCCCTGAAGCGCCTCCAGTGACAATGGAGACCCTATCCTTGAAGCTCACCCGGTTCATAGAGCATCCCTCAAGAAGAGCTTATGGCTCGAATGAGCAGCGCATGGAGTAGTATAGCCCAGTAGGGGCCAATACAGCCCAGCACTGCGAGTCATCTTAGCCTGAAAACGTTTGCTGGCAGGAGTCATCTTATCGAGCAAGGGTTTAAATCGATTTCAGGTTGCAGCATGTGGGTTGGCAATCTCCTGCAGGATTGTTCCAGCTTTCACCTCAGCACCATTATCACCAAATAGTGTAGCCTCCATCAATAATCACTTCCGAGCCTGTCATGAACTCAGAGGCATCAGACGAAAGATAAAGAACAAGGCCATCAAGATCACAGGGCTGGCCAACACGCCTCAAGGGCGTATCCTCAATGATCGTCTCACAGACCCCTGGGATACTAAGGATTGCCTCGGTCATCTTCGTCTGCATGTAGCCTGGGCTAATGCAATTCACGCGAATACCATATCGCGCCCACTGCGCAGCCAATGCCTTGGTGAGTTGCTTCACCCCAGCCTTGGCGGCACAGTAGGCTGGTACACCTTGCAAGTAGCTCTCCTCGACCGCCGACTGTGGAAAGTGGTTTACGACAGTAGCAGACATGGACGCAATGTTGATGATCGTTCCGCATTGCTGCTCTTTCATGACCTTCGCATACTCGACACAGCAATAGTACACTCCACTCAGATCAGTCTCAATCACATAGCGCCAGACATCATAGGCGGTCTTGTCAGTTGGGCGCCCACCTGAGACTCCGGCTGCGTTCACGCCAATGTCCAACCTCTTCTGCATTGATACCAACTGGTCAACTGCACGTTCAACTGCCTCGGGCTGCGTGACATCCATTGGGATGTAGGTAACATGCCTCCCATACCGTACCTGCTCTTCAGCGACTGCCTGGCCATTTGCTCTATCTAGGTCTGCGACCGCAACCGAAGCGCCAGCGGACGCGAGGACGCCCACTATTCGTCTTCCCAGGCCAGATGCCCCCCCTGTCACTATGGCTACTCTATCCTGAAGGCTAAAGACGTCTAGCGACATGTGCACGACCTCCTCCTATTTTGCACTGCGTGTGCGATTCTTCGGGAGGCACTGGCCCAGGGCCTCTACCTCCAGACTAACGGCACAGGAGTTTTTCCCTGAGGAAACGTGTAGTGACAGTTGAATCGCCGTTCTCGATCAGTTCAGTCAACTTGGACAATCCCACCTCATCGATGAACCGATCGAAAGAGCGCATCCACTTCACGCCTTCTGCGACGGATGATACTGGGTCAGTTCGGTATGAGAACAGATCGATAGACAGGAACCCACGATACTCCGTCCGTCGAAGCCAATAGAAGAGTTCTATGAACTCCAGTGTATGAACCGAGCCGAAAATCATGTCGAGATCGGAACTATTATAGTTGTCGTTCATATGCATATGATACAGCTTCTTCCTCATCTGCGTGAGAGCCACTGCCTCTCCAAGGTTCTCATGACTGTAGAGGGAGTGGCCAACGTCTAAACAGACACCTACGTTGTCTCGCCCGATGTCATCAACCATCAGCAAGCTTTTCGGAGTTGTGCTGATCAAGGAGTACGCACGTGGTTCCTCCGGTTTGGGCTCGAGCCCAATCCTGATGTTGTGGTTGTGATCAGCGATTTCCCGCATGCCTGTTACCCAGAGTTCCCACTGCTGCTGATGGTCAACCTCAAAATAGTAGTCGAAGCCATCCTGTCCGGGCCATAATCCTATATAGGGACAGCCCACCTCTGCCGCTATGTCCATTGCGCGCTTGCATAGGTCGATACACTCGCGGCGAATCCTGGGATCTAGTGAACCAATGGATCCCTTGGCCAGACGACGATGCCCGGCCAAATTGGGCATGATCGAGCATAACTCGAGCCCATATTTATCCATTGTACTTCTGACTTCTCGCCTGTTCGACGGGCTGATCCCAAACCAGCTGTCAGCCTCCGTCCTGCTGTCCATCAGCAGTTCCAGTCCCTCAACAAGCCCCTGTTTGCCCGCACACTCGATCAGCCCGAATACGTCCAGGTCGTTGGACGGGTCTCCATACCCGGAGGGAAGAAATCTGTCCGAGGGCTTGTTAAAGTCGTTGGCAACTACCGAATACCTGTAATTTCTATGGTTCATGTCTAGCTCAGCCTTCCTAGAGCCCCGTCTACGCGGCAGTTAGCCCGCCATCTATGGGTAACAGACTGCCGGTCATGAAGCTCGACCTATCAGTTGACAAAAAATAGACGAGTTCGGCGACCTCTTCAGGTGTTCCTACCCTTCTTAAAGGGTATCGAGATGCTTCCACTTGCCAAGCTTTCTGCACGTTACCATCAAACTCCCAGTCTGCCCATCTCTTGACGGCAGCCTCTGAAAGAGGGGTCCTGATCGTCCCAGGGCAAACCGCATTTACTCTTATATTGTATTCCGCAAGGTCCAAGGCAAGACTCTTTGTGATTTGCCCTATTGCCCCTTTGCTAGCTCCATAGGCGAACTGGAACCGCTTTCCGACAAAGCACTGATCAGATCCCATCAATACGATCGCGCCACCCCCATTTGCTATTAGGTAAGGTATCCCTTCTCTCAGGGTAAAAACCACACCCTTGAGATTGGTATCCATTATTAGGTCCCACTCCGCCTCTGTGATATCGAGAATCGTATTCGGGCGGCTAATTCCAGCATTCGCAAACAGAATATCGAGCTTCCCGAAGAGTGTGACCGTCTGCTCCAGCGCGCATCTGAGACATGAGATGCTCCGCACATCTCCCGGAAAGAAGACGACTTCAGATGGTCCATATCTTGACCGCAAAGCGAGCCCTCCTTCTTCGTTCATGTCCAGAAAGGCGACTTTAACACCTTCTCGTATGAACTTCTCAACAGTTGCTTTTCCGATTCCTGTTGCTCCGCCTGTGATGAACGCAGCCTTCATGACTTTCTGCTCCGGTGTATATGTGGCCCGCAATTCGTCTTGTGCCCGAAACCGCTCTTGGGCGCGTTTCCACGAACTTCAGCCCTGGACACAACGACAGTGTTGAACCTCTTGCGTGGCACACCTCGCTCAAAGGCGAGATCTCGTTCAACAATGGTACACGCTGAAAAACCGCCCTGCTGTTGTCCGAATCGAAACATCATTCAACGCACTTTCTTCAGATGATCCCGTCTTGCTAGCGCGAAGTGTCCAACGTCAGTGTCCCAACGAACTCAAGTGCCTTCTCCAAAGCCATCTGCTGTCCTTCATCCCATGCTGTTCGGAACTGCGCAGCACTCAGTCTGCTTCTAGCTAGATCGAGGCATCTCTCAAAGTTCCGGCGGCCGTTGGCGGCTAGAACACAACCTATTCTCGTAAGAATGTTATCCCCAATAGCCAACAGCCGGGTACCCTCTTCTACTTTACCCTGCGCCACCCTAACTCTGCCCAATTGGATCGCGCCTCTCGCTATGTATCTCTTGCCCCCCAATGCTACCATAATGCCCAGACTTCTCAGGCAGAATTCCTCTGCTTGCTGATAGTGCTCATCGGCAAAGGCAACACCTGCCAGAAGCAGAAGCACTCTCCCAATACCACGCTTGTCCCCCAAGTCTCGGAACAAGCCTAGTGAGGAGTTGTACAGCGCTTCTGCATCCGCGTAACCCCCCTCCGCCAGGGCAACCTCGCCCAGGCTAGCGAGTATAACGGCCTCTCTCCATTTATTGCCCATTTCTCGATAGATAGATACACTCTCGAGATATAGCGATCTCGCACCAACGTAGTCGCCCTCATAGCTATGGACATCCCCTATCCCTTCCGCACACATGGCGATGCCTCCCCTGTCACTCAATGAGGAGAATCGCTGTCTGATGCCCTCGAAAAGCGCCACTGCCTCGCGTGTTTTGCCCTGCAACAGAAGCACAGGGCCCAGAGTAAACAGGGACTCGGCAATACCCGACTGATTGCCCAACTGTATAAACAAACGCTGGGCTTCCTCTGCTGTCGCCCTAGAACGCTCGAAATCATCTGTACTCGTGTAGAGTCGACTCAAGTAATGCAGAGTCCAGGCCATACCTTGGGTATCACCTGCCTCTGTCCACAGCGCCAGACTCTCCTCATATAGTCTTCGGGCTTGAGTAAGCTCACCAATTCCCACCAAGATATACGCTAACACTTGGAGGGGTTTTGCTCGAGCCAGTTTGTCCGCACTGAGGCTTGCCGCCAACACCTTCTCAAGCCAGACTCGACCTTCGACCCAGTAGCCCTTGACGGCCCAAAACAGGCCCAGAGTGCCGGCTAAACGCAGGCTTTCTTCTGCTTGACCGTGAGCCACTAACCAATCGAGCGCAAGGCGAAGATTTCCATGCTCCTGCTCCAGCCTGTTCAACCATGTCAACTGCTTCCCCTCCAGGTTCGGCATCAACTGCTCCCCCTGTAGGTTCAACTGCGCCTGTTCAGCTAGAGTCAGATAGAACTTGACGTGGTTCCTCACGACATCTTCGATATTTCCACTCGTCCTCAGATACTTGTAGCCGTATTCGCGGATTGTCTCAAGCATGGAAAACCTAGATGCACCATCCGCCCGCTCCGCGCGCTGCAGAAGGCTCTTATCCACTAAGGACGCTATTCCCTTGAGCGTTTCTTGGCTTCCACCGTCCAGTGTTACCACAGACTGGGCGGATTCAAGCGTGAAGCCGCCAACAAACACTGACAACTGAGCAAACAATGCCTGCTCATGTTCGCTTAGAAGATTGTAGCTCCAAGCGATAGTCGCTTCCAGCGACTGTTGCCGCTGAGGGGCATCTCGCACTCCTGAGGTTAAGAGTAGAAATCTCTGCTCCAGCTGAGCCAAGATGGCCGATGGTGAGAGCAGTCTTGTCCAAGCAGCGGCCAGCTCAATCGCCAAAGGGAGTCCGTCCAGTCGTCTGCATATTTCGGTTATGCTTCCCGCATTGTCATCTGTAACCGCGAAATCCGGTCGTACTGCTTGCGCGCGCTCAACAAAGAGCGCAAATGCCTCATACTTCAGCAAATCGTCAATGGGGGATGGGGGTTGATAATCTGGCACACTCAAAGGCGGTAGCAGGACTTCGTGTTCTCCCTGAACCCGAAGAGCCTCTCGGCTCGTCGCCAGTACTTTCAGTTGTGAGCAGTGTGTCAACAGTTCGACAACCTGCTCCCAAGCTCCGATTACGTGCTCGAAGTTATCGAGGACCAGCAATAGATGTTTGTCACGTAGATACTCTATGAGGGCGTTGACAAGGGACAGACCGCCAGTTGCCCTGAGACCTAGCGCCTGAGCAACGGAAGCAAGCACCAGACTGTCATCTCCGAGGCTGGCAAGCGAAACGAAACAGACACCATTCTCGAAACTATCCAGAAGATCCCATGCGACTTGTAGCGCGAGACGTGTCTTGCCAATCCCCCCTGGGCCGGTCAGCGTGAGCAACCGAACTTGATCATTCCTGAGCCACGTTTCAACAAGCGATATCTCCAGAGTTCTGCCGATGAGTGAAGTCAGTGGCGTAGACAGATTATGTCGTTTTCTTGATTTTGTTCCTGCTTCAATTCGCTGTAGCTCTGGCGGCGGCGCGTGTTCTTCAGCGGGAGTTGCTATAGCTGCCCTGCTCCGCCGCTTGGCCAAGTATTCGACGACTTGAAAGACTCCGGCTATGGTGCCAACTAAGCCGGCCACGATGCCAACCACTATTGCTGCAGCCCCGAATACATCCATGAAGCTAACCTCCATAGGACAGGATGAGCCACGCTGCCGCGTTAGGAACTGCCGCTACACACATATCAGCACCGGCAATCATGGCGGCCCAAGTTGACTGCCGACACCGTTAATGGGAGGCTCGCCCGAGAACCCAGATTTGCTCGGTTGAGGACAGATTGAATGGCTGCTTGTCAAAGCTGCCGTACAGCTTCCTGACCTCATAACCAATCTCCTGTGCCCAACTCCGAACCTGATCGGGTTCAACCCAACTGAAACTCAATGGACGGTGCTGCCGTCTCAGTATGGTCCCGTCCGCCTCGGCCACTTCGACTGTTACAATACATTCCATAAGCTGAGCTGCAAAATCGTACCGATACGTGTCCCAAACGAATTCCTTGTTTCCAGTTGACCTGTCGTGAATCGTGCACATTAGTCGTGGAACACCGTTGTGATTCCGAGCCCAGTTCTCATTGAACACATAGTGGTCGAAAACAAACACACCGCCCGGGGCTAGTTGTGAGTAGATCTGCCTTAGCGCAGCCAACTTGTCATCTACTGATAGCAGATGTCCAAAGGTTCGAAAGGGCATGATGATCAGTTCCGCCGGTTCTGGAAGCCAGAACTCACGAATGTCAGCCTTTGTCAGCTGAATCAGGTGTTCTATCCCCCGAGCTCTTGCCCTTGCTCTGCATTCAGTTAGCATAACCTCCGAAAGGTCTATCCCTATGACGCTTCTCCCGTATCGTGCTGCGATCTCAACAGCAATGCGTCCGGTTCCTACGCCTAGTTCGACAACACTACCCCGAATCCCATGGGAGATACTCACGTAGAATTGCAGGGTCAGATCGGCGGCGGGATCAGCAGCACTCCAGGACTCGTATATATCCGCCAGATTATCGTATTCGGCCACTTTGGCTCCTAAGCCTCAAGATTGCTCAGCCGAGTAGGGAAGTCCCGCACAGGCGAACTGACAATGGGCTGAGCTAGTCATCCTTGCACACTATGCCCTCTTCGGCCAGTTCAAAATGCAGATCACGTTCGACTGCTCTGACTGCTTCCTGGCTAGTTCCCAATACCACATAACCAAGGCCTGGACTGGCTTGACGCAACCAGCTTACTTGTGTTGGTACCACCAGTATGCCCCTCTTCTTGCATCTGCGATTGGTTTTCTCAAAAGCGCGCAGCACCGATCCAGTCGACACACTGGGCTCCGTCTGGACGCGGATTGGCAGGCGCGTTATTGCGTAGCAATCCGACATCCACGTCGTGCCATATAGCCTTTCTGCGATTGCATATGCATGTGACTCGCCACACCGGCGAGCGTTAAGCTCAATTGCTACTGGCGTGGCAGTTGACACGATGAAGTTTACACCCCAATGTCCGCGATACCCGTACCCTGCGATCGCATCACCTATCTGGTACATGACCGCTTTGGCAGCGTCTGCGACAGCATCTATCAGGTTCTCCTTGCCGATCTCTGCCCCAGCATAGCGGCAGTGATTGTCTCTAATGTCTGCTCCACCGCCAACTATCTTCAAGTCCCCGTTGGCCTGAACAAGCCCACTCATAAAAACAGAGCGAGTGCACGCCGGCGACGAGATACCCTGCGGTGCTTCTGAGAAGATCATCTCCTCAACAATCGCGGCTCCGGACTTGAAGTATGGCAATGCCTTGGTTGCTTCACAAACATACTTCTCGACCTGCTCGAACGGTTGTTGAAGTAGTTCCTCCCGCAAGAAAACATTGCCATAACCGCCTACACCCGAAGGGGCTTTCAGGACACAGGGTACTCTCTTGGTATGAAACCACCGCAAGACCTCCAATGAATTCGCAAAGCTATCACAGGTAAAACCTCGTGGAATGCGAATACTCGGCGTCTTGTCTTGAAGGCCGACACACATTTCTCGGAACCCGATTTTGGAATCAATATATGTGCAGCTCCAGTAGTCGTTACGCCTGGGTAGTTCCTCGAATGAAAGCCGTAAGCCTCTGTTGCTGATTTCGTCCACGAGCAAGTACATCTGTTTGGTTGCACCCCAGGGGCGCAGGTAGGTCATTCCCTTGGCATCTACATACGAACCAATCGCCGACAAGACGGACTCATCACGCAGTATATCCAAAGACAGCTCTGTTGTGCATCGTTGCGGCGTGACGACACCGATACTCCTGTACCCTAGTAGATCTGTGATGTATTCGACGAAGGCAGCATCTATCGGTTTTGGAGAGACCACCAGCTTGTCGTCGCCTTCCCAGAAAAGGGCCACCTCCGAGAATCCAGCCGCGACATTCCGCCACCTTGCCAGCAAGAGAGCAGGGTATTGCGGGTCCATGCCTTTCTGCGCATACTCATGAACATTGGGTATGACCACAGACGGGCCAGCGGAGACATCGTTCATTGCGAGCCTCCAAACTCCCCTATAGCTGCCTGCTGTTCCGAACACTCGCCCGCTAGAAGCATGACAGCGCGAGAAGGAAACGAAACGCAGGTAGCCCTGCGCTGACCAGGTCCAGGGAAACTATCCTGCGTCTTGATGCATTTCCAGGAGAACTCTATCTCCATGTCGCTTCCACCAATCTCCGCCCAGTAGTTCGCGGCCGATCAACTCGTACGCGGCCGAAGCGCGAGCCAAAATAGGCATAGAGGGCTGAGCCTCCAGCTGTGACCGCCACGCATCCTTACACCGGCAGTCGAAAGACACCAACCTTTCCACCCACGCATAGTTGTTCGTTTCGTAGAACTGATCCAAATAGTAAATGACGTCCGAGAGGCATGCGCTGCAAGTGATCGGCGGATGCACAACATTCGTTGAGCCGTAGGTCTTGTACCATGAGAACTTGATCTTGCTACAGGCGATTTCCGGCCCAACTCGTCTCAGAACCTCAACGAGGGACCACAATGATGGCGGAGAATAGAGATTCCTTTGAGAGAGCCAGTGCAGCACCGTCCATTCCTTCACATGCGTAGGAAATAGATTGCACTCGTCAACTCCTTTCGCGAATGCCCACGCCGTCGACCGCAGAGCATCTTCAATTGCTTCCGCCGGGCTTAGGAATGGGGCACCTAGCAATACGTTCGCTGACGTGACCACCTCATGCCGACTTAGAATCTGAATGGCCTGCTCAAACACTGCCGCAGATAGGGCTTTGTTGATGCAATATTTCGATATCCACGGATCAGCTGACTCCAGTCCCAGATAGACCTTAAGCCCACGATCTTGTAGAGACGACCGATATTGTGCAGCCACTTCCTCCGTGATGGTGTCTGCGCGGGACTCTATGGCGAAGGTCTCAATGTCAGTTCCCGCCATCAGTTTCAGAATCTCCAGCTGAGCCTCATGCGGAACTTCCCATGGGTCGCAAAAACTGCCTATTGGAGAAACCAGTAAATGGTACAGCCCGTTCGGCAAAGCAGCTAGACCTTGCCTGACAGACTCGATCATTTCCTCCGTCCCAGTAGTCGCGGGGCCCTTTCCATAGTCACACATCACACAGCTTCCCATTTGGGCTAAACGACATCCTCTTGTTCTGAACCAGAGCCCGGCTTCTGGCCTTCCCCTGTGCCTTGAGAGTCGAATCCCAAATGCGTGCTCATCCCAGAAACCACTCTGTCCAGTCCTCAGCAGGACGGCAGCGCTGGAGAGAAGTCGATTGGTCAGCTGCATCGAAGCCCCCTTGAAGACTCGCCTTAGATTCGCACAATCCATGCTCAGTGGTGAATAATCTATCTGCGGAAAGCCATCGGCCGAAGCGAATCTCGGCTGATTCGCTCACTCCCGCTCGCAGTCTGCTATGCTCCCGTCACAGCAGATTGGCACCTAATCTCCGTCTCTTGTAGTCCCATGCTTTGGCACGCAGCGTCTGCAACCGGACGACGGTAGGTACAGATAGGCCCGTTTGCTTCACAATCTCATCAACATCACAGCCTTGGTTGAAGCCATTCAATGCTTGATCAATCGCCTCAAAACTGAGCTCGGCACGTATTTCTCGTATTGCCTGCCTGTCTTCCTCGCGCAGATCCAGGTCTATTTGGATTGGTCCTCCGTTAAACAGCCAGAAGGCAATTCCTCGTAGATCCTCGTCGCCCAGCCAGAAGCCTGCAGCCGGTTGCTGTGAAATTACTTCAGTTCGCGTACCCAGTTTCCGTGCCAACTGCCTCACTTGGGATTTGTACAGGTGAATGATAGGCTGGATGTGCGCCAGTGCATCTCCAAATGGGAGGAAGTAGCCGAGCTCCAGTTCTGTTCTGATTGACGGCCCCACAATAAGATAGCCGCGCTCTGCGTAGGCAGAGAATATGAATGTTCTAATCGCGCATTTGCTTCTGCCAATATCCAAGAACGAAGGATCCGGGACAAATCCTGCTTCCGGATCGGCCTCGGCCATTATTGCAATGAGCTGCTTTGGAAAGGGCGCTAGCGGGATCTCGACCAACTTCGTGCCAACGTCGTTGGCCAACCGTCGTGCATGCTCGACGTACTTGGGATCAAAGTCTTCCTGCAAAACAGTGAAGCACTTCATCCGCTCGGAACCAACTGCACGAACACATAGGCGCGCAGCGACATCGGAGTCTATACCACCAGACAAGCCCAACAGCAAACGGCTGTTAGGGCCCGCTTGCGACCGAATGAACGCCACAATTCGTGCTATCTCCCACTCGACGTCAACGCTCGAAAGAACCACTGTTTCCATAGAACCCGTGCCACCCTTCACTTGTGATGTGAATCGCTCTTCTGACGAGCACTTGCTTTGACAACCCACATGACCTGACGACATCCAGACGGCCTCGTGAACGATCTGGGCGAATCGGTTCAAGGCTCCGCTATTCTTGGACATCTAGTTCCATCCCTCAAACGGAGGTATACTCCCAGGATCGAATACTGACCTTCCCTCTTGGGCCCGCAAATTTTCATCGAGGAGCTGCTCGCTGATGACCACGTATGCGGTTCGCACTCGCTCATGCAAGGGGAAGGCCGGTTCTTGTTGTTTTCGAGCATGCCACCGATCTTTGCAGCTGCACTTCAGATCTATCAGCTGCCTTAGTGTCCTCTCTCGTGCTTCACCGACAACAAATCTGTCTAGTAGCTCCGTTACCTCATCGTAACAAAGAGGACAAGTCACCGGACCCAAATTGGGAACCTTGTAAGCCGGGTGCTGCTGGGGACGCGACCTATACCAAGCCAGTCCAAGCCTGCTGAGCAACTGCGGATGGAGCTCTGAGAGCACGTCGACTAGCGCCCACAAAGGAGGGCGTTCGTACATTCCATGTTCTTCCAGCCACGCAACAAGCGTCCAAGGCTTGGTATTCAGCGTGAAAAGCACACACTTGTCGGCGCCTTGCGAAAACGCCCAGTTGATCGAATGGACAGAATCTAATACCATTTCGGAAGGGGAGAGAAAAGGCAACCCGATCATGATATTGACGACTGAATGTACCTGCTGCTCTTTCAAAAGCTTGAGCACTTTCGTAAATCTCCCGAGCTGCAGATGCTTGTTCACACAATACTTGAGGATCCAAGGATTGGCGGACTCGAGGCCCATCTCTATGCTAAATCGCCGGTGCCGGAGAAGTTCCGCCAACTGGAGAACTTTCTCCACAGAGACTGTATTCGCATGGGTCTCAAAGACTAAGTGCGTGTTCTCAAGCGTGGACAGCAGTTGGAGAATCTGGCGACGTGCATCCGGAGGTACTTCCCAATCGTCAAGAAAGCTGCCGGAGACTTCGAGCCGCAATACTTTTGGCTCGCATTCGATCTTGGCCAATGCTGCTCTGACTGCGGCAACCATCTGCTCAGAGGGAACAGGGTCGGCTATCCAATAGTCACACATCGTGCATCCGCCGCTATGGCTATAGCGGCATCCTTGGGTGCGAAATCCGAGCGCTACGTTGGTTGAACCACTGAAAACCGCAGATATGGATCGATCAGCAGTGAGCATGAAACTTAGAGATTCCGGTACCTTGGGGCGATCCCGGTGCAACCGAATCAAGGCCAGGTCCAGGAGTGTTCTGTCGCTCATAAACCATCTTCCGTTACTGATATGATTCTTGGTGCGGTCGCTCTGCACTCATTCATGTTGACACCGATCCTTCCAGGCAGCGCTGTAGGTATCTACCTGTGTGGGAACGGATTGACTGAGCAATTAGCTCTGGTGGGCCTTCAGCAACGATCTCGCCCCCGTTTTTGCCCCCTTCAGGCCCGAGGTCGATGATCCAATCTGCGTTCTTAATCACATCAAGGTTGTGCTCTATGACGACTACTGTGTTTCCCTGCTCCACGAGGTGGTTGAGCACGGTCAATAGACAAGCAATATCGGCCGAGTGAAGGCCTCGCGTGGGCTCATCAAGTACGTAGATGTCGCCTTTCCTGCTCAGCCGGCTTGCCAGTTTTACTCGTTGTGCTTCGCCGCCTGACAAGCTATCTAGTGATTGACCCAAGCGCAGGTATCCAAGTCCAACATCCACCAGTAATGCCAGTTTGCGCCCAATCGCATCATTGTCGAAGAAGTCTTGGGCCTCCACTATTGTCATGTCGAGAACATCCGCGATGTTCTTGTCTCTATATCGATAACTCAGCACCTCATCAGTGTATCGCCTCCCCTGACACCCCTCGCATTTCTGGCGGACATCGCCCAGAAAGTGCATATCGATCGTTTTGTAGCCGAGCCCCTGACATGCCTGACAAGCACCCTCGCCATTGAAGGTGAACAAGGATTCTCTTTGTCCTGTTGCGTTGGCAAACTCGGTGCGAATATCGTCGAACATTTTCACGTAGGTGGCGGGATTTGACCTCGGCGATGCGCCCACCGGAGACTGGTCAACCACAACAATCTGTGGATACTTTTTCAGTAACACTTCGACAAGGGAACTCTTGCCTGACCCGGAGACACCCGTTATGCAAGTCAGGACATTTCGGGGAATGCGAACATCTAGGTTCTTCAGATTATGAAGTCCGGCGTTGCGAATCTCCAGATACACTTTGGCCTTTCGTCTTCTGCCTCTAATCTGGATGCGCTCCTCACCAGAAAGATACCGCCCCGTTACAGTACCTGCTTGGATAATCTCTTCAGGAGTTCCCTGGGCAACGACTTGGCCGCCATAGACACCTGCCCCTGGTCCCATATCAATGATATGGTCAGCCTGGCGCATGACACTCTCATCGTGTTCTACGACAATCACGGTGTTGGGTTTACCCGCCAACTGCTTCAGGATACTGACGAGGTGTTCTACATCCCTGGCATGCAGGCCGACAGTCGGCTCATCAAGCACGTAGATGAGCTCAGTGAGCGAGCTGCCGAGCTGCCGAGCCAACTTGATCTTCTGCGACTCTCCACTTGAAAGCGTGTCTACTGAGCGACTCAACGTTAAGTAGCCAACACCGATGTCCACAAGATGTCCTAGGGTCCTCGCTATGTGTGGAATGATAGCATCTGCGACGGGCCCGCTGATCGTCTTGACATAGAGCAACAAATCCCATATCTCCATCGTCACCAAGTCAACAATGGACCTGCCATTCAGCATCACCGAGCGCGCTCGCTCATTGACCCGCGCACCCTTGCATTCATGACACATGCACAAGTCAAGGAATTCCTGAGCACTGGAGTCACCCAGGGACTCCTTATCCCGCATGTCCTTGAGCAACCTTCTTGCAACTCCTTCAAAGGTGAAGGTTTGCGTATAGCCTGGTGCGTCGTTCTGACACCGCCGCGGCTCTGAGAACAGGAGTAAGTCCAATTCATCCTGCGCGAAATCTCGCAGGGGCTTGTTCATGTCGAAAAAACCTGTCGAATTGATGATGTTCCATCCACGTGCACCCACGAAAAGCTTGTGGTGCCGAATCGCATTCTGAGCTAGAGACCTGTCCCAGTCGATGAGTTTGTCGAGGTCGGGCACCAACTCGACACCGAGCCCTGCGCAGGTCTGACAGGCACCTGATGGAGTATTGAAGGAGAAGTCACCTGGGCTCAATCGAGGCTTTCCCATTCTCGAGTAGAGAAGTCGCAAGTAGGTATAAATCTCAGTCGCAGTGCCCACAGTAGACCGAGGATTCCGGGCCAACGGCTCTTGATCTATGGCAGTACATGATGACAAGCCTTCAACTGCATCAACATCCGGGCGGTTCAACCTGGGTAGAGACATGCGCGCATATGTACTGAGAGAGGCCAAGTACTCACGTTGTGCCTCGGCATAGATCGTGTCGAATACCAGAGAGGACTTGCCTGAGCCCGACGGCCCTGTTACGACAACGAATTTGCTTCGGGGGATGACAACGGAGATACCCTTCAAATTGTTCTCTCTTGCGCCAGTAATCGTAATGTTCATGATCCTTCATAGCCTCCACATAATGGTGCTACACTCACGGCCGATCACTTCGTTCTGGACACCTGAACGTAGATCGTTCCTCACGGTCTGGGGGCGACTCAATTGTGTGGCAAGTTGTGCAAACTCCCGCGAGAAGCTCAACCAATCGATCACCAGGGATGGTCTACACCGTCATGGGTCAGAAATTTCCCATGATGAGCAGGCGTAAGCCTCTCGATCAGACTGAGAATCCCTTGAGCCGATTCCTGGACTGATAGAGGCGCAATGCTGCCCCCCATGTCAGTGCGAACCCAACCGGGATGAAGAGCGATCACGATAATCCCGTCTGTATTCTTGTCAAATGCCAAAGCGCGAGTGTACATATTGAGGATTGCCTTGCTTCCAAAATAGCTGTATCCTCTAAAGCCTTCCATCTTTGATATCGATCCTGCTTCCGATGATATATTGACTATCTTTGCGCTCTTGCCGTTCCTGAGCAGTTCGAGAAACCGCTGAGCGACCAGTATCGGGCCAACCGCGTTGACACGCACCGCGGCCATGAGATCCTCAGCTCCAACATCCAGGATGGTCTCCTTGCCAATATAGATGCCAGCATTATTGATCAGGACATCTAAACCTTCGACTACCTCTTCCACATCATCTCTCGCCTTGTCTAGCGTGCTTTCCTGATCTACATCCATCGTCAGCACTCTGAGAAGATGCGGATACGAGTCCTCCAGCAGGTGAAGGTCCCTCGCCCTCTTGGGAAATCTGCAACCAGCGAACACCAGATCGTTGGCTTCCAAGGACTGCCTAACAAGCTCCAGGCCAATCCCACGATTCGCGCCTGTGATCAAGACCCGTTTCATGTCTCTCCTCCGTGTTGTAGCACCCGAACGATTCCCCGTCGGCCATGCCATACGAGGTTATCCTTCCAGGCAGCGCTGTAGGTATCTACCTGTGTGGGAACGGATTGACTGAGCAATTAGCTCTGGTGGGCCTTCAGCAACGATCTCGCCCCCGTTTTTGCCCCCTTCAGGCCCGAGGTCGATGATCCAATCTGCGTTCTTAATCACATCAAGGTTGTGCTCTATGACGACTACTGTGTTTCCCTGCTCCACGAGGTGGTTGAGCACGGTCAATAGACAAGCAATATCGGCCGAGTGAAGGCCTCGCGTGGGCTCATCAAGTACGTAGATGTCGCCTTTCCTGCTCAGCCGGCTTGCCAGTTTTACTCGTTGTGCTTCGCCGCCTGACAAGCTATCTAGTGATTGACCCAAGCGCAGGTATCCAAGTCCAACATCCACCAGTAATGCCAGTTTGCGCCCAATCGCATCATTGTCGAAGAAGTCTTGGGCCTCCACTATTGTCATGTCGAGAACATCCGCGATGTTCTTGTCTCTATATCGATAACTCAGCACCTCATCAGTGTATCGCCTCCCCTGACACCCCTCGCATTTCTGGCGGACATCGCCCAGAAAGTGCATATCGATCGTTTTGTAGCCGAGCCCCTGACATGCCTGACAAGCACCCTCGCCATTGAAGGTGAACAAGGATTCTCTTTGTCCTGTTGCGTTGGCAAACTCGGTGCGAATATCGTCGAACATTTTCACGTAGGTGGCGGGATTTGACCTCGGCGATGCGCCCACCGGAGACTGGTCAACCACAACAATCTGTGGATACTTTTTCAGTAACACTTCGACAAGGGAACTCTTGCCTGACCCGGAGACACCCGTTATGCAAGTCAGGACATTTCGGGGAATGCGAACATCTAGGTTCTTCAGATTATGAAGTCCGGCGTTGCGAATCTCCAGATACACTTTGGCCTTTCGTCTTCTGCCTCTAATCTGGATGCGCTCCTCACCAGAAAGATACCGCCCCGTTACAGTACCTGCTTGGATAATCTCTTCAGGAGTTCCCTGGGCAACGACTTGGCCGCCATAGACACCTGCCCCTGGTCCCATATCAATGATATGGTCAGCCTGGCGCATGACACTCTCATCGTGTTCTACGACAATCACGGTGTTGGGTTTACCCGCCAACTGCTTCAGGATACTGACGAGGTGTTCTACATCCCTGGCATGCAGGCCGACAGTCGGCTCATCAAGCACGTAGATGAGCTCAGTGAGCGAGCTGCCGAGCTGCCGAGCCAACTTGATCTTCTGCGACTCTCCACTTGAAAGCGTGTCTACTGAGCGACTCAACGTTAAGTAGCCAACACCGATGTCCACAAGATGTCCTAGGGTCCTCGCTATGTGTGGAATGATAGCATCTGCGACGGGCCCGCTGATCGTCTTGACATAGAGCAACAAATCCCATATCTCCATCGTCACCAAGTCAACAATGGACCTGCCATTCAGCATCACCGAGCGCGCTCGCTCATTGACCCGCGCACCCTTGCACTCACGACAGTTACTGCGCGAGAAAAACTGCTGCTCATAGGAACGGCTCAAGAGCCCGCGACTATCTCTCTGGCGCTGCATCAAACGATAAATAACTCCCGCGAAGGAGAAATCCTGTATGAACCCCGGTCTTCTGCTCTGGTATTTCCACGGTTCAGAATACAGCAGTATCTTCAGTTCTTCCTCATCAAATTCTCTCAGGGGTTTTTCCATATCGAATAGCCCTACGGCTTCGATGATGTTCCAGTACCGTGAACCTGCTTTCCAGCTACTGTGTCGAATCGCGCCTTCCTTTAACGACTTGTCCCAATCCATGAGCTTATCAAGATCGGGAACTAGCTCGACACCGAGCCCTGCGCAGGTCTGACAGGCACCTGATGGAGTATTGAAGGAGAAGTCACCTGCACTTAGTGTCGGTGTCCCAGCTCTCGAATAGAGCAGACGCAAAAAGGTATAGATCTCAGTGGTAGTTCCGACGGTGGAGCGAGGATTTCGTGCTAAGGGTTGCTGATCGATCACAATGCTTGGAGACAGCCCTTCGATCACATCAACGTCGGCAGGACTGAACTGAGGCAAGCTTCTCCTAGCGTACGTGCTTAATGATTCCAGGTACTCGCGTTGTGCCTCTGCGAATATGATATCAAAGGCGAGCGAGGACTTGCCAGCTCCTGAAACACCGGTGATCACTACGAAGCAGCTCCTCGGAATAGATACTGCCAGATCCTTTAGGTTATTCTCTCTCGCACCTATGATCCTGATATTCATTTATTCCTCTACAAGCTTCCATCTTGGACCACTGTCGAGCGCACCCCCAAGACCACCGTCATCATAAGGGGTAGCTCACCAAGCTTGACACAGCCCACCAGTCCCGCCAGAGCTGAGACGAACTGTAGGATCGACCATACCCCCACAGATGCAGAGAACAGCGAGGGCATCAATTGCTACGGATTAGGGCTCGTTGGCAAGTGATATTGCTGGCGAGCCCATGTTCTTCTCTGTAGAAGATTATATCACATTTCTGCTCGGTACACAAGAGTGCGAATTGCCTCATGAAAAATCTAACTTTGGGGTATTCGTTGCCTCATTTGGGAATCTAACCCTGTAGTTCTCCCAAAGATCGTGTAAGCGGCGATCAATGGACCGTCGTAAGACCACAGGATCAAGCGTGCCATAGAGTTGAGTCAGCCGCTTCTTGTCCTCTGGGCTGACATGCGGCGAAGCCAGCGCCCGTTGATACGGTGTCTGTGCTTTATCATACACCTTCTTGACCTTACCGTCAACACGCACTTTCTCTTGCAATTTCAGCACCGGCTGAAAGAAGTTCGTGTATAGCCCATGCTCGCGGTACAAGGCGTTGAGTGGTCCTGCGGCTTCCTTCTCGTAACGATCATAGCCCACCAGTTGCCGCACGATGGACCAGTTCTTCTGCTCAATGTGCGCCTGGTCGTTCTTCTTGTAGGGACGAGAGCGGGTGAAGGTCAGCTTCTTCTCCTGGCAATAGCGGAACAAGTGGCCATTGATGAAGCTGGCGTCGTTGTCGGAGTCAATGCCCAAAAGCGGGAAGGGTAACCGTTCCTGCAGTTCGTCCAGGGTCTTACATACAGCCTGTTGGCCCCGATTGGCCGGGACAATGCATTCGGACCAGCAGGTGACGAAATCCACGGTGTCCAAGGTGCTCAGGTACTCGCCGCTGGCCGTTTCCCCACAGTGCGCTACCAGGTCCAGCTCCAGAAAGCCCGGGCGAGCCTCGTCCCCGTCAGCGAAAGTACGTATGGGGATGGCATGCTTGAGCAGGGTGCCTGGCTTCGTCGTACTGCGGCCATGGGGACGCAGGCGTTTCCGCACCGGGGCCAAGAGGCGGTCGATGGTACTGCGACTGACCTGGGCCAGGAGTTGCCGCTCTTTCTCGCCGAGATGTAAGTACCCCAGGCGCTCCAGGGTGGTGACCATCTCCGGTAAGAAGGGCTGCAACCGCCGGCTGCAGATATAGCCACAGATCTCCCAGATGAAGGTTAGGGGTGGGAGCAATGCGGTTGTGTAGGTGCGTGGCCGTGGGCGAGGTTTCTGCGGCTGGGAATGGCGTGGATGGTTGAGCAGGTGGATAGCGTACTTGCGGTTGTAGCCGGTCATGGCCACGAACTCATCCAGGGTCTTGGTTTGCTGGGTCTTGTTGGCCCGTGCGTAGCGCAAGCGTGCTACGTTCGTAAGCTCTCGTTTGCTCACTTTGGATAACATCCTCTCTCCCTCCTGTGGTTTTGTGTTTTCCCCAGGGGGGATTGTACGGTAAGATTCCTATGTGAGTCAACGATACACCTACGGTTAGATTTTTAAGTGAGGCAATATGGAGGGAAGGCTATGAGTGTTACCGTATTGGCACAACCCCCTGCCGCGAATCGAGCAGCCACCTCCGGCCCCATCCTCCGACGATCCTCCTTCCCGGCGTCCCAGGCAGTGGTCTCTTCGGGGCCACGCGTCGCCCGTGAACCGCCAATCCCAGGCGCCCGCCCCCAGAGAGGGTCACCTCGCTGCACTCTTTCCGGGCATTGCCGTGCACAGCTTGGCGACGAGCAGGGCGCCCCGGTTGCGGACGGTGGGGTCCTGTCGTATCTCTGACAGACTGCGGAATATGAGGTGGTCGGGCAGCTGGGCGGCCAAACGGGTGTAGAAAGGCCGGCTGTGCTCGTCGCCGCACACCTTGAGGATCTCGCTCACCAGATAACGCACATGGTCGGGATCCTTCCGTTGATGCTCCAACGCGTTAACGCCTTCTCTATTCTCTTGTATATTACCGGGGGCAGCATCCTGCACCACTGCGGGGCGGTCCTCTTCACCTCTTGACGTCTCCCCAGATTCCTGCACCTCTGAAGTGAAGCTTTCTGCACTTCTGCCAGCGAAGACCCGTTCCAGGTAGAACCACTCCTTGCGCACACTGCCGTCCTTCTTCTCGCTGATGTCCACCCACTCACCAAGAAGATAGAT
>Ga0194111_10000869_pt1 | contig 37092 bp, 35 predicted proteins | sample TA2KigC300mmetaG_FD_146194 | JGI IMG/M metagenome (GOLD analysis project Ga0194111, IMG submission 146194) | Freshwater microbial communities from Lake Tanganyika, Tanzania - TA2015033 Kigoma Deep Cast 300m | ecosystem: Environmental > Aquatic > Freshwater > Lake | place: Tanzania: Lake... | reverse complement strand
ATGGCAGAATATCACCTTATATGTCAAGAAATATCTTTGTAAAAAGCGCTATCTTTTCGGCACCGCATTTTTCCATTTGCCATATGCCGATGTAATAATATCAACCACTTACGCTGGAAAATCGGCGTTTACTGTAGAACTTGGGCATAAGGCATCTCTGATCAGGAGATTGCCTTCTATCCTTGAGGTTTCGGCCCTGAAAGCAAAGGAGGCACATGTCAAAAAGGCCTCCGGACATGGAAGAGCCTGCATCTCAGGCTCCCTCCCCCTTGATGGGGGAGGGCTGGGGTGGGGGTGGCGAAATTATTCGGAATGACCATGACTTGACTCATTCGCCCCCCTCCCCCCAACCCCCTCCCACCATGGGGAGGGGGCTTAAAAACTGCGTTCATGCAAAATCTCTACCGGACAGCACTCTTTTTCCATATATAATCTGTTCCAGAGAGCGCTCTTTTGACCATGTATATTTTTCGTGCAGGACACCCGGGGGCGGGTGTCCTCCATAAACTTTTCCCGGACAGGATCGACGACCATGATCCCCATCCTTGCCGTGCTGTTGGTATTCCTCCTGGGGGCCGGACCCGCGCCGGCCCGAGCCGCTGCACCCAAAGCCGCCCAGGCCCGTGCCGCCCGCCCGGACGCGGCCCTGGAGGAACTCATCCGACAGGGCGACCGCCGGTTCAACGCCGGCGACTACGGGGGCGCCCTGGAGGATTATCGCAAGGCCCTCCTCCAGGCCCAGGAGCGCCGCCTCGCCCTGGAGGCGTGCGAACTGCAGAACAATATGGCGGCAGTCTATATGGCCCAGGGAGATCTGGAGAACTTCCGCCGGGCCTTCGCGCAGGCCCGGGACTGCAAGTGGGCTTTAGAAAAGACCAGGGTGGCGCAGGTCGCCCGGCCCACCTCGGGCAACCTGCTGATCAACGGCGGCTTCGAAGACGGTCTGATCCATCCCTGGGGCACGGGCCACTATGAGACCGAGCAAGGCAAAAGCCGCTTCGGCATCTGGTGGAACAGCATGAACGCCCGGGCCTTCATGAAGCTCGACACCGACCGGCGCCACTCCGGGCAGCGGTCCCTACGTGTCACCAACTATTCGCCCCCCCAGGCCCACGTCTTTACCACCACCTCCCAGCGCCTCACGGGCCTCAAGCCCAACACGGTCTATCGCCTTTCCCTGTACGCCAAAGCGGAGAACTTAAAAGGGGGGGCAACCTTCAGAGTAGACGCGGCCTGGACCAAACTGGTGCTGGCGCTGCCCCCCGGCGCCTACGGCTGGACGCATTTCACCGGGGCCGTCAACATCGGCCACAACGATTATATCGATTTGCGACTCATCCTGGAGAATACCGGCACCGTCTGGATAGATGACCTGGTGCTGGAGGAGGAAAAAGACCCCACCGGCCTTCCGGCGCAGCTGCAAAAGGCGGAAAGCCTATACGACCGGGCCCGGTTCCGGGAGGCCCTGGACCGGTGCCGGGAGTTGGCCCGCACCCAGGCCGCCAATAAGGGGGTCCTGATGCAGGTGCGGCACCTCATGGGCCGCATCCACCTCTCTTTGGGCCAATATGACGAGGCCCGGGGCCATTTCCAGTGGCTGGCCGAGTCCGGGTTCCGCCAGGCCCCCATCGCCTTGGGGGACCTCTATTACCAGTTGGGGGAGTTTGACCGGGCCGACCGGGAGTATAGCCAGGCCCTGGAGCTGTTCAAGGGGGACCAGGGCACGTTCAGCCGCATTCAGGAGAAGCTGGCGGCCAGCCTCCTGGCCCAGGGGAAGCTGGACCAGGCCCTGAAGGCCCAGCGCGCCTCGCTGCATGTCCAGCGCCATATCGGCGACCTGCACGGCCAGGCCCTGGCCCTGAACACCACCGGCCTGCTGTTTTTGCAGAAACAGGACTACGGCCAGGCCCTGGAGCCCCTGGCCAACGCGGTGAAGCTGGCCCGGCAGGTCCAGGACCCCCGCCTGCTGGCCGCGGCCCTCATCAACCGGGGAGAGGCCCTGTTCCGGCTGGGACGCCTGAAGGAGGCGCTCCCCCCGGCCGAGGAGGGGCAGCGGCTGGCCCACAGCATGGGCGACCCCCGCACGCGTCTTCAGGCCCTGTATCTGAGGGGCCGCATCTTCCGGCAACAGGGCGACACCACCAAAGCCCTGGCCGATTTCCGGGAAGCGGTGAAAGTGCTTCAGGACCTGTACACCCACCTGGGGGTGACCCCCCGGGAGACCCGTCAGGCCTTCATGAGCCAGTTCGCCGACCTCTACCGGGATTATCTGGACCTGCTGCTGGAGTTGTATCAGAAATCCCCCCGGCCTGAGCTCCGGGAAGAGGCCTTCCAGCGCTCCGAGGAGGCCCGGGCCCGCCTCTTCACCGAAATGGTGAACGAAGTGCGGGCCGCCCAGGCCTTCGCGGGGGCCACCCAGGACCCGGCCCTGGCCAAGCTGGTGGTTAAGGAGAGGGAGGCCCGGCTGCAACTGGAAGGGGTGCGCCGCCAGCAGGCGCAATTGCTGGAGCTGCCCGCGGCCCGGCGTCAGCCCGCGGCGCAGGCGGCCCTGGATAAGGAGTTGGCCCGGGCTCTGGAGGCCCTGCGCCAGATCCAGGAAGAAATCAGGCGCAAGCACCCCCGCTATGCCGACCTGAAGCAGCCCCGGCCCCTGACCTTCAAGGAACTCCAGGGCCTGCTGCAGCCGGATGAAGCCCTGCTCAGCTTTTTTGTCACCCCCCGGCGCACCGCGGTCTGGGCCGTGAACCGGGACGGGGCCGGGCTGGCCGTCCTGCCCCTGGGGCGCCAGGCCCTGCGGGAGAAGGTGCGGCCCCTCACCGAGGCGCTGCCCGCCCTGGCCGGGGCTTTGGTGGACTATGGCAAAAGTAAGGACCGGGCCCAGGCCGCCCGGGACCTGGAGAAAAAATTCGCCGCCTTTGACCTGAACGCGGCCCAGGCCCTCTACCAGACGCTGGTACAGCCGGTGGCCGGGTTCTTGGAGGGCAAACGCCTGGTCTTTGTGGCCCCCGACGACCTCCTCTACCAGATGCCCTTTGAGGCCCTGCTGACCGGGCCGCCGGCCTCCGGCATAAGCGAACCGGGCCAACCGCCGGGCCGGATGGAGCAGGCGCCCTTTTGGGTCCGAAGCCAATGCCTCTCCTACCTGCCCTCGGGGTCGGTGCTGCGCTCCCTGCGCACCCTGGGCAAAGGCCCGCCGGCCACCCAGAAGCCCCTGGTGGCCTTTGCCGACCCCATCTTTGGAAACGGCGACAACGGCGACTCAGCCCCGGCCCGCAGCCGTCAGCTCCGGCTGCAATCGCTCAGGAGCGGCGGGGCGTTCCGGGCCGGCCGGCTGTCGCGCCTCCCTGAGACTGCGGACGAGGCCCGCCGGGCCGCCCAGGCCCTGGGCGGCGCCGCAGAGGACCTCTACCTGCAGCGGCGGGCCTCGGAGCATCATGTCAAGAAACTTCCCCTCTCCGACTACCGGGCCCTGCTGTTCGCCACCCACGGCCTGATGGCGGGAGAGTTCCGGCCCGGGGTGCAGCCCGCCCTGGCCCTGAGCTTCGTGGGCGACCCGGACAACGACGGCCTCCTGGAGATGGGCGAGATCCTGGGCCTGGACCTGAAGGCCCGCATGGTGGTCCTGTCCGCCTGCAACACCGGCCGCAGCGCCGCCCCGGCAGACCGGGGGGAGGGCTTCGCGGGACTCACCCGCAGCTTCATGTACGCCGGGGCCGAGTCCCTGGTGGTCACCCTGTGGAGCGTGGAAAGCCAGAGCGCGGTGAAGCTCATGGGTGACTTTTACGGAGGCCTGAAAGACAAGGACCGGGCCGCGGCCCTGGCCGACGCCAAGCGGGCCATGATCACGGCCGGGCGGACCACCTCCCTGGACCAGGGGCCCAAACTCCCCCTGAGCCACCCCTTTTTCTGGGCGCCGTACGTGCTGGTGGGCGAGGCCCGGTGAGGCGGCCTGGGGCTCATCCGTAGAAATATTCAGTTCGATGGATATTTGTGCTATCTTGCGCACAAGAAGACGATTGGGCCACAACCAGGGGAACTTCTTCGGGTATTCTTCCCGGACGGTAGGTTCAAAAACAGGTTTTCAGCGGCAGCGGCCAAGGCTGCCGCATAATCTCGGTAAAGAATTGCTGGCTCCCAGGAATTACCCCTATTCGTTATCTCGCCGGAGGGCCTGCCACATGTTGCGGTTATCTTTGACGTTTTTCTGTCTAGTGTTTGGCTGGATGATCGGTCTGCAGCCAGTGAATATTGCTGCCCAAACCGCAGAGGGTGAGACTACGGGCCAGGCCGCAGAGTCCGCCCAGGTCCTTCGCCTGGGCCAGGAGCTCAGCCCCGAGGAGCTGGCCCGAAGGAAAACCCAGGTCACGGACGCCCGGACCCGGAAGCTCTTCCTGGGGAAACACGGCCTCACCCTGCAATGGATCAGTTGGGATAAGTGGGGCACGGCCACGGTGAAGGACGTGGGCGGCCTGTGGCGCCTGACGGGCAGCCAGTACTCGCAGGACCGGCAGGATTACCTGATCGTCGAGGGAGTCATTCTCTCCGCCTCTCCCCAGGAATTCGTCTTTGCCGGCTCCATCTTAAGCCGGGTTTCCCATATCAACGCCGGCCGTCCCTGCAAGAGAGTGGGGACCATGACCTTCAAGGCCACCGGCAAACGGCGCTACTGGCGCCTCCAGGAGATGGAAAACTGCGACCCCGAGGGGGCCACAGATTACGTGGATCTCTATTTTTAAGAGGATGTCCGCATGGGGCAGCCGGGGAGCCCGCGGCGCCAAAAATCCCTGAAAAGGCTTTTGCAAGGAGAGGGCCGCGGGAGCGGTGGCTCCCCCCTCCTCCCACCCGTCTTTCTTATGGGCTCCACCACCTGGGGGAGAGTGGGATAAGGAGCACCGGTGAGGACACCTGTGCCACCGCAAGTCTCCCGGACCCGGCTCTGCATCCGGAACCCAAAACCTGACACCCGACCTCTGTCCGCTAATTGCCCAGGCGCTTCTGAAAAATCTGCGGGACCCTGGGATCGATGAGGGTCTCATGCTTCTCCCAGCCGCCGCCCAGGGCTTTGTAGAGGGCCACCAGGTTGGCGCCCAGGTTGCGGGTGCTCTGGGCCAGGGCCACTTCGGTGACGAAGAGCGAGCGCTGCGCGTTGAGCACGTTCAGGAAATCCGTCTTGCCGACCAGGTAGAGCTTCATGGACAGGTCCACCGCCTGGCGGTTGTTAGTGACGGCTTCGGCCAGGGATTTGCGCTGCTCCTGCTCCTTGGCGTGGGCCACCAGGGCCGTCTCCACATCTTTTAAGGCCGTCAGCACGGTCTTTTCGTAGGTCAGCAGGGCCTGTTCCTGGAGGGCGTCCTGCACCTTGATGTTCCAGCGGATCCGGCCGGCGTCGAAGATGGGCCAGGTCACCGACGGGCCGTAGGACCAGAAGCTGCCCCGGGCGTCCAACAGGGACAGCTTGCTGCCGGAGGCGCCGAAGGAGCCGGTGAGGCTGAATCGGGGGAAGAGGTCGGCCACGGCCACGCCGATCCTGGCCGTGGCGGCGTGCAGTTGGGCCTCGGCCCGGCGGATGTCCGGCCGCCGCCGCAGGATGTCCGAAGGCAGGCCCACCGGCACCTCCGGCGGGTTGGGCGGGATGGGCCCGTGGATGGCCAGTTCTTTGGCCAGAACCGCGGGCTCCTTGCCCAGCAGCACGCCGATGGTGTAGATGGCCGCCTGGGCCGAGGATTCCAGCCTGGGGATCTGGGATTCGGTGGTGGCCACCTGGGCGTCGGCGTTGGCCAGGTCCAGGCGGCTGACATAGCCGGCCTCGAAGCGCCGGCGGGTGATGTCCGCGGTCTTTTTCTGGGACTCCAGGTTTTTCCGGGCGATGGCGATTTCCTGCTGCAAGCCCCGCAGATTCAGATAGTTGGTCCCCACCTCCCCCGCCAGGGTCACCAGCACGTCCCGGCGGTCCTCCACCGCGGCCCGGATGTCGGCGTCCGCGGCCTCGATGCCGCGGCGCACGCCGCCGAAGATGTCGATCTCCCAGGCCGCGTCCAGCCCGATCTGGAACAGGGACCTCTCCCCGCCCACGGCGCCCACCGAGGGCTGACCGCCGCCGCCTGCGGGGTTGAGGGAGCCCGACCCCGATTTGCTGCGCCGATAAAAGGCGGTGGCGTCAATCGCCGGGTAGAACCCCGAAGCCACCGTGCCCCGGGTGGCCCGGGCCTGGCGGATGCGGGCTTCGGCCAGCTTCAGGTCCAGGTTGGCGCTCAGGGCCATCTGCATCAGGCTGGTGAGGACGGGATCGTTGAAGGCCTGCCACCAGTCCACCAGATTCACCGGCCGGGGGGTGGTGAGACTGGCCTGGGCCGGTCCGGGCTTGGCCAGACTGTGCCAGCCCTCGGGCGCCTTGGGCTCCGGCGGCTGAAAATCGGGCCCCACCGCACAGCCGGCCAGGGCCAATATCATCAAACAGATCAGGAGCTTCCTGCGGTATTTTATGGTTACGGATATTCTCTTGGGCATTTGTATTCTCTGGCGGGCAGCTTTTCCCGGTCGCACTGCATTATTCCCAGACAGTGCCGCCCGGCAATATGAAGAATGTAGAACAGCCGCCCCCGGCTGTTCTTTGCCAGGACCAGGCGAGGGCGCCTGCCCTACATCATGACCCTCTTCACCCCTCTTCCATGGCCTTTGCCGGGGTGTCTTCCCTTCCCAGCCGGCGCTGCCCCAGGAGCCAGATCCTCTCCGCCCGGGAGCCGATCAACCAGAACGACACGCCCAGGATGGCGAAGAACAGCGCCTTATGCAGGGAGTCCCAGAAATATTCGAAAAATTTGGTGTAGAGATTGATGAACAGAAAGGTGAGGCCGAACCCCCTGGAGACGGCGTCGTCATATTTCAAACCCAGGACAATGACCGCCAGCGCCGCCCCGCCGAAGAGCAGCGACCAAGAGAACAGCTCGAATTTCCCGGCCTTCGTCCATCTGTACATGTCGCCGTAGTTGCCGAAGATGGACATGATCCACAGGGCGATGAACAGGTAGAGCAGGCCCATGATATAGGTGGTTTTGCAAAAATCCTGAAACGTTCCTGATATTTTGAACAGATAACTCAAGCCGGTGAGGCCCAGCCCGAAAAACACAAAGCGGACCGGATAATTCATGCCCAGCCAGTAGGCCCCCCAGCCGGACAGGTAGCCCGTTTCCGTGCCGAACCAGCTCCCCAGGGACAACAGGGCGAACAGCCACACCAGTTTGGAGGGGAACCACAGGCCCAAGCCGGCGTACACCAGGGCGGCCAGCAGAAACAGGAGCGAGAAGCGCTTGTTCCCCATGTCCAGGGCCAGGCCCAGGAAAGTGATGGCGGTGGCCACGGCCAAAACCCCCAGGAGAAAGAAGGCTTCGTTGCTGAAAATGCGGTCCGGGGTTCTGGCCCGCCGCCTCAATCCGAAGAAGAAGGCGGCCGCGGCCAGCACGGCAAAGAGGAGGCACCCCAGGGAGGGCCGCCGCCAGAGGAGGTCGAACAGTTTCTTCAGGTCCGCCAGCAGCGCCGCAAAGGCGATGACCAGGCAGATGATGGCGATCCAGAAGCAGTATTTGGCCAGGCGCCGCCAGTCGAAAGGGATGATGTCCAGGGAGGCGGACAATTTTCCCGCCTGTTCCGGGGTGAGGAGTCTCTCCTCTTCCCACTCCCCCAGGACCCGCCGCACCGATTTGGCGTCTTTCCGCTGGATTTGCAGGATGGCCTCCCTTTTCAGGCCGCATGGCAGACATACCGGCCTACGACTCAACCTCACTCATACCGCAGGGCGTTGATGGGGTCCAGGCGGGAGGCCTTCCAGGCCGGGTAGTAGCCGAAGATGATGCCCACGGAGACCGACACCGCGAAGGCCGCGACAATGGCCTCCAGGGACATTTCCGTGGGCCAGCGGAGCACCGCGGTGACCAGCAGGGAGGCCCCCCGCCCGGCCAGAATGCCGGCGATGCCCCCCAAAAAGCAGAGCACCACCGCTTCCACCAGGAACTGGCGCAGGATGTCCCGGCTGCCGGCGCCCACCGCCATCCTCAGGCCGATTTCCCGGGTGCGCTCCGTCACCGACACTAGCATGATGTTCATGATGCCTACGCCGCCCACCACCAGGGAGATAAGGGCCACGGCCAGGAGCAGCCTGGTCATCATGTCCGCGGTGGAGGCCAGGGCCTTGGTCATTTCGGTCATGTCCCGGATGTTGAAGTCCTCGGCTTCGTTCGGTCGGATGCGGTGCCGCTCCCGCAGCAGTTGGGTAATCTGCCGGATGGCGATGGGGATCTCCGCAGTGGACCGGGCCGCGGCCAGGATCTGGTCCACGTTGGCGAAGCGCACCGGCAGCGGCGTATTGGCCTGCTGGGCCGCCGACTGCTCCGGATACAGTTGCAGTTTGGTGCTGGGATAAAGCTGATTGAGGGTGTTGACCTTCTGGGAGGTGTCGCTGCCGGACGCGGTCTGCTGGCTCTGGTTGCCGCTTGCCAGGGTGGTGCCGGCCACCCGGTACTTGATGGCGGTCCAGGGGGCCAGCAGCAGGTCGTCCTGGTCGACGCCCATCATGTTGGCGCCTTTGGGGCTGAGGACGCCGATGACCTTGAAGGCCACGTTGTTGACGCGCACTTCCTTGCCCAGGGGCGATTCTCCCTGGAAGAGCTCCCGCACCAGGCGCTGGCCCAGCAGGCAGACCTTGCTGCCGTTGCGCACGTCCTGCTCGGTGAACACCTCCCCCTCGGCCAGGGGCCATTCCCGCACCTCCAGGTAGGCCGGGGTGCTGCCGTAGATGAAGATGGGCACCCAGTTCCTGTTGCCGTAGATGACCTGGGTGCGGGCCCGCACCACCGGGGCCGCGGCCCGGACGGCCGGACATTCCTGGAGAATGGCGTCCGCGTCCTGGGGGGTGAGGGTCATGACGCTGCCGGCCCCGAAGGTGACGCCGCCGCTGGCGGCCGTGCCCGGGAGGATGAGCAGGTTGTTGGCCCCCATGCTGGTGATGGTGTTCTGGATGGCCGAGGAGGAGCCCCGGCCGATCTCCATCATGGCGATGACCGCAGCCACGCCGATGATGATGCCCAGGGTGGTGAGGGCCGCCCGCAGGATGTTGCGGCGCAAGCCCTGGAGGGCGGTGCGCAGCGTCCAGCGGAGGCGGGCCCAGGACCAGAGCCGGCGGGGGCGGGGGGACGTCTCCGCCTCGTCGTCGGCCGCCGCAGCGGGGGCGCGCTCGGTAGTCTCGTCGGCCACCACCATGCCGTCGTGGATGCGCACGATGCGACGGGCATGCCGGGCCACCTCCTCGTCGTGGGTCACCAGAATGATGGTGACGCCCTCCTCGTTGAGGCGGCGGAACAGGGCCAGCATCTCCTCGGTGGTCTTGGAGTCCAGATTGCCGGTGGGTTCGTCCGCGAAGAGGATGGAGGGCTGGTTCACCAGGGCCCGGGCGATGGCCACCCGCTGCTGCTGGCCGCCGGAAAGCTGGGAGGGCTCATGGTCCAGGCGGTCTCCCAGGCCCACCCGGCTCAGCAGGTCGGAAGCCTTTCGGCGCACGTCCTCATCCGACAGACTCGCCCCGTTATACGACATTGGAACGATGACATTCTCCAGCGCGCTGGTGCGGGGCAGCAGGTTGAAAATCTGGAAGACGAAGCCGAGCTTTTGATTGCGCAGTTGGGCCCGCTCTTCGGCGGACAGCTCGGTGACGTCCTGTCCCTCCAGGTGATATTCGCCGGAACTGGGGCGGTCCAGGCAGCCGAGAATGTTCATCAGGGTGGTCTTGCCCGAACCCGAGGTGCCCATGAGGGCCACGAATTCCCCCCGGGAGATGCTCAGGGAGACGCCCCGGAGCACCGGCACGTCGATCTCACCCAGATGATAGGTCTTATGCATCTCCTTGAGTTCGATGAGCTTCATGATATCGACCCGGCAACCTCGGAGCCCTGGGCTTCGGCGGGGTTAATGGCGGGCGGGGGCGCTGCTCCCCCCCCGGAAAAATTGCGGCGTGAAGGGGCTGGCGGAGGAAGGGCCGCCCGTTGTCCTGACCTCATCGGAGACCACCACCGGCAGGCCTTCCTTTAGTCCCTCCCCCTGGACCTCTGTTTGGGCGCCATCGGTCAGGCCGGTGCGCACCGCCACGGGCTGGACGAAGGCCCCCCGGGGCGTCCAGAGGGTCCCCCGTCCGGTCTGCTCACCGGCGCCGGAACCGGAAGAAGCCGTCTCTCCGGCCGGAGGGCTGCCTTCCCGCGCTTTGGGCCGGCCCCGTAATTCGGGCGCCATCTGCTCGGGCCGAGCGATCCAACGCAGGGCGGCATTGGGGACCAGCAGGACATTTTTGCGCTCCGCCACCAGGAACTTGAGATTGGCGGTAAGGTAGGGGATGAGCCGACCGTCGGTATTATCCGTGTGAATCTCCACCACGTAGGTCACCACGTTCTGGGTCATGGTGGCGTTGAGGCGGATCTTGCCCACCTCCCCCTGAAAGACGGTCCCGCCGTGGGCGTCCACGGTGAAGGTCACGGGCTGGCCGGGGCGGATGACGCCGATGTCCGCTTCGTTCACCGAAGCCCAGACCTGCAGGCGTTTCAAGTCCTTGGCGATGAGAAAGAGGCTGGGGGCGTTGAGGCTGGCCACCACCGTCTGGCCGATGTTGACCCGGCGGTCGATGATGACGCCTTTGACCGGCGACTTGATGGTGCAGTAGTCCAGGTTCTGCTGGGCCCGCCGCAGCGCGGCCTGGGCCTGGGCCACCGCTTCTTTGGCCTGCAGGAGGGCCGCCTGGCCCACGTTCAGGTTGGCCCGAGCCACGTCGAAGGCGGAGCGGGCCGCGTCGAAGTCGCTCTGGGAGAGGGCGTCCGACGGCCCCAGCTTCTGGGCGCGGCGCCAATCCTGCTCCGCCTGGTAGAGCCTGGCCCGGAGCTGCCCCAGGTCCGCTTCGGCCCGCTTGACATTGGCCCGGCTTTGGGCCAGTTGGGCCTTGGCCGTGGCCACGTCCGCGGCGTAGAGGCTGTCGTCGATCTGGGCCAGGACGGTGCCGGCCTCCACTTCCGAGCCGTAGTCCACCGTCCTGCCGTGCTTGTCCTTGCCGAAGGCGACGATTTTCCCGGCCACCTGGGCGCCCACGTCCACCACTTCCTCGGGCTGCACCGTGCCCGTGGCGCTGATGCTGGCCACCAGGTCCCCCCGCTTCACCGGGACCGTATGGAAAGTGGCCACGCCGCCCTGGGCCCGCGTCCAATACCACCAGCCCCCCAGCGTCAACAGAACCAGGGGCAGGACGATGAACAACAGGCGTTTCCACATAAATTCCCTGAGATTCATGAGCGATTTTATCCCGGCAGGCGCATCCCCCGTCCCTTCGCCGACGGCGCCGTCGTCCCTGCCGCCGGGGCCCCCCAGGGCTTACCCCGGGACCGGCCGGGGGGACGGCTGAGCCCGCTTCTTACCACTCCTCTTAACGTATAACCAGGAACAACCCGCCATCCGGCGAAAAAATTTTCTCTGCCGCGTTTTCGGGCGGCCGCCGCGCCTCCAGACGCCGGGAACCCTCTTCTATTCAGTATAACCGATTATGAAAGTCCTTGCCTCTTTGTGAGGAGGGAGCGGCCAGCGCCGGAACGGCCCCCGGCTCACCATGGCGGGCTGCCGAAGCTCCGGCGCCGGTCCCTTCCGGCCGGGATAACGGCGGCACGGACAGCCGAGCACCGCCAGGCCCCGGTGGTTTCCAGTCAAGAAGATATGATCCAAGGGTGGAGCATCCGGAAAGGTCGCTTCGCAGGGGAAAACAGGGGACCATCCTCACCGGTCGCCGCAGACCCGTTCAACAAGGCGGCAAAGAAAACCGGCGGCGGTGTACATCAGGGTGGCGGTGAACCGGGGACGGACCGCTCTGAGCGCCTCCTTTTCATGGTGGTCCCGGAATGCCGGGGGTAAGCAATCATGTCAAGGAAGGCTCTCTTTCAGAAGAGCCGCGAATTTTCGGGCATATTTATGCGGTATGGAAATGTCGGCCGCAGCCAAGCCGGATTTGATTAAATAACTATTCACAAAAATTTTATTTTTTGTGTAGACATAAGCGGACAGCCTATCGTGTTCATCAAGATTGTCCGGGTGTTTTATTATCACCGACTTTCCCAGCAGGGACGATGTCAGATAGTCCATCGCCTCTTCCTTCTTTTGCACGATCACTCCCAGAAATTTCACCAGTCGGCCGCTCTCCAGACGGATGGTGCTCTCATCCACGATCTGCACCACTTTTTGGAGATTTTTCGGCTTGAAATCCCGGTCTTTCGTTTCCGGCTGCGGCTTGGCGTCCTGGAGGCGGGGGGTGTAGTCCAGGGGGGGCAGCGCCAGCCTGCCGGCCTTTCGTGTGCTAATGTCTATGTCCCTGGCAAAGAGCAAGCCTTCCTGCAAGCCCAGCTTTTCCCTGATGGCCCCCAGAAAGGCTTCGTTGACTTCATAGCCCACTCCGTGCCGCCCCAGGTCCAGGGCCGCCTTCACCGTGGTGCCGCTCCCGAGAAAAGGGTCCAGCACCGTGTCGCCGGGGAAGGTGAACATGCGGATCAGACGCCGGGGCAGCTCTTCGGGGAACATGGCTTCGTGGCCCAACTGGCGGGCGCCGCCGAAGCGCCAGTGTCCGGCGAAATATTCCTTCCATTCCTCCTTGGTGAGGCGGGCGGCCTCCTTGAGCTCCCGGGCCACCTTTTTGGACTCTCCGGGCTTCTTGAAGATGAGGATGTGCTCGTAGTCGATCTCCACCAGGCCGTTGGGGGGAAAGGGATAGGAGCCCATGATGACGGCGCCGCCGGTGGTGTGCATGGTGGTCTTCTTCTGCCAGATGATGCTCCCCAGGAAATCCAGGCCCAGCTCCTCGCCCTGGCAGATGATCTCCGCGTGCAGCGGGATGATCTTGTAGCGCCCGTACACCGCGGCCCGGGCGAATTGGTCGCCGATGTTGACGCACAGGCGCCCCCCGGGCCGGAGCACCCGGCGGCACTCCCGCCAGACCCGGTAGAGGTCGCAGAGATAGTCATGCAGGCTCTGGCCGTAGCCGATCTGGCCGGGGACGCCATAGTCCTTGAGATGCCAGTAGGGCGGGGAGGTGACCACCAGGTCCACGGCGTCCGCCGCCACTTCGGGCATGAGGCGGCTGTCGCCGATGATGAGGCGGGCTGTAGCGCTCATGGGATATCCAATGATTGAAAGATTACGCGGGGGGAAGGCCGGGTGCTAGAGGCCCGACTACCCTGCCCCCTCCCCCCTCCCCCCTCATTTCGCCAACACTTGCAAACTCTGTCGCAATAACTCTTCCAACGTCCCGGCCCCCTGGGAGCGGGCCGCGTCCAGGGCCTTTTCTGCGGTGTTGCGGGGGTAGCCCAGGTTGAGCAGGGCGGACAGGGCGTCCTGCACCTGCTTCTGCGCCGGGGCCGGCAGGGCCCGTTTGGCGCCCGGGGCCAGCTTGTCCTTAAGCTCCACGATGATGCGCTCCGCGGATTTGCGCCCCACCCCGGGGATGGCGGACAGACGCCTGAGGTCGCTCGCGAGGATGGCCTGCTGGAACTCCTCGGGGTCGATGCCGCTTAAAATGTTCAGGGCGGTCCTCGCCCCCACCCGGGGGATATTGATGAGCTGCAGGAAGAGGTCTTTTTCCTCCTGGGTGACAAAGCCGTACAGGTTCAGGGCCTCTTCCTGGATGCGGGTGTGGATGCGCAGGGTCACCGGAGCCGGCGGCTCGGGCAGGGCATAGAAGGTGGTGAGCGAAATGAAGACCTGATAGCCCACGCCGCCCACCTGGACCAGCAGGAGGCCCGGGGCTTTTTCCAGCAGGAGGCCTTCCAGGGCGGCGATCATACGACCTTCAGGTGCGCCGGGGAGTTGAACAGGTGGCACAGCCCCACGGCCAGGGCGTCCGCGGCGTGCTGGTTGGTCACCGTCAGGCCCAGGAGGCGCTCCACCATGAGCCGCACCTGCTCCTTGCTGGCCTGGCCGTAGCCCACCACCGCCTTCTTCACCACCAGGGCGGGATAGAGATGGATGGGGAGCTCCGCCTGGGCCGCGGCCAGCAGCACCACGCCCCGCACCTGTCCCAGGGTGAGGGCGCTCTGCACGCTGGCGGCCAGGAAGATGTCCTCCAGGGCCAGGCTGTGGGGCCGGTGCCGCCGGATGAGGTCGGCCAGGGCGTCATAAATCTGACGCAGGCGGTCCGGCAGGGAGGCGCGGCCGTTCGTGGCGATGCGGCCGTGGGCCAGATGCACCAGCCGGTCCCGCTCCCCCTGGACCACCCCGAAACCGGTGTTGCGGGAGCCCGGGTCCACCCCCAGGACCACCTGCCTCACATCAAGGCCTCCAGCAGTTGGTCGGGAATGTCGAAATTGGCGAACACGCTGCTCACGTCGTCGTGGTCCTCCAGGCTCGTCACCAGTCTCAGCACCTGCTGGGCCGGGTGCTCCTCCGTGATTCTGACCGTGTTTTTCGGCCGCAGTTGCAGCTCCGCCAAGACCGGCGTAAAGCCCCGGTCCTCCAGGGCTTCCTTGACTTCCACAAAATCGGCCGGGTCTGTGAGGACCTCGAACTGGCTCTCCGAGCCCTGCAAATCCTCGGCGCCGCACTCCAGGGCGGCCTCCATCAGGTCGTCCTCGCTGATGCCCTCCCGGTCGAAAACAATGACCCCTTTTTTCTCAAACATCCAGGCCACGCAGCCCGGTTCGCCCAGACTGCCGCCGTTCTTGGTGAAGATGTGGCGCACGTCCGCAATGGTGCGGTTTTTGTTGTCCGTCAGGATCTCCACCATCAGGGCCACCCCCGCCGGGCCGTAGCCCTCGTAAACCGCCTCCTCCAGGTTGGTGCCGCCCCCATCCCCGGCGCCTTTGCGGATGGCCCGGGAGATGTTGTCCTTGGGCATATTCTCGGCCTTGGCGGCCAGGATGGCGGCCCTGAGGCGGCTGTTGCCCGAGGGGTCGGGTCCTCCCAAACGGGCCGCGACTATGATTTCCTTGGCCAATTTCCCGAAGAGATTCCCCCGCTTGGCGTCCTGGGCCCCCTTCTTCCGTTTGATGGTGCTCCATTTGGAATGACCTGACATGTGTCCTCAACCTCCTTCTCCGCTGCCGCGGCTGCCGCTCCCATCTGCTCCTTCCGCCCCCGGGCCTCCGGCGGCGGCCCCGGCCGGCGGGCGCCTCCCCAGGCCCAACAGATAAAGCTCCCAGCTCTCCCGGCGGGAACCGGGAGGCTTCACCCGGTGGAACGTTCCAAAAGCCTTTTTCAGCGGAATTTCCAGAGCCGCCACATCAGGTCCGGCAAACACCTTGACCAGAAAATGCCCCCCGACCACGAGCACCGCCTGGGCGATCTCCCAGGCCCGGCGGGCCAGGTCCAGGGAGCGCTGCTGGTCCACCACCCGCACCCCTGTGGTCTTGGGCGCCAGGTCGCTCACCACCGCGTCGAAGGTGGAAGTATGGGTGCAGATTTCCGCCAAGTCTATACTTTGCACGTCGCCGGGCACAAAGTATAGGGGTGGAGCCAGGGCAAGCTTGGGTGTTGCCAGATCCACCCCCACCACCATGCCGTCTGAACCCACCCGGGAAGCCAGGTACTGCATCCAGGAGCCGGGATGGCAGCCCAGGTCCAGAACCCGTTGGCCCGGTCCAAAAAGACGGAATCGGGCGTCCATGGCCTGGAGCTTGAAGACCGCGCGGGAGACAAAACCTTCGGCCTGGGCCCGCCGGCGATATGCATCGGGAACCCCGGGACGGGGCATGACAAGACACCTATCCTGCGAAATTAATTGATTTTATTTATCATACCCGCAACGGCTTGGCAATGGAAATCCCGCCCTCCCGCAGTCAAATATTTGACGCCCACCACCAACTTTGACGGAGCCGCTGAGCCAACGCGGATAAATTGCCAGTATCCCAGATACCATAGCCATTCCGTCCCCTGCCGGCGGCCTGGCACAATGATTGCTTCAGGGAAGGGAAAGCCTGCTCAGGAGTTCCCATGGCTGCTGAAACTCAAGCCGTCACGGCGGAGGCGCCGGTCCAGAAAAAAAGAAAATGGGGCAAGATCATCCTGCTCTTTCTGGGAGTCTTCATCCTGGCCGGAGGCGGGGGCCTGGCCTATATCATCCTGTTTGACGACCCGCCGCCGCCGGGCAAGGGCAACCGGCCCCCCAAAGCCCAGGCCCCCCAGGCCCTGATGCCCCTGGACCCCTTCCTGGTCAACCTGGCCGACAAAGACGCCCGGCGTTATCTGAAGCTCAAGCTGGAGTTGGAGGTGGACAGCGAAAAGTCCATCAAAGAATTGGAAAAATCCCTGCCCCGGATACGGGATGCCCTGATCCTGCTGCTCAGCACCAAGACCTATGCGGAACTGGCCACCGCGGAAGGCAAGCTCCAGTTGAAGGGGGAGATTTTGCAGCGCCTGACCAAAATGCCCGGCGGCCAAAAGATCATCGGCGCCTATTTCACCGAATTCATCGCCCAATAGGAGCCCCGTCGTGACCAAAGTCCTGTCCCAGGAAGAGGTGGACGCCCTCCTCAAAGGGCTCATCGACGGTGAGATCGAGACCGAGAAGGACCAGGGTCCCGTCGGCGATGGGGTCACCAATTACGACTTCACCTCCCAGGAGCGCATCATCCGGGGCCGCATGCCCACCATGGAGGTGGTCAACGAACACTTCGCCCGGGCCTTCCGCATCTCGCTGTCCATGATCCTGCGCCGCACCGTGGACATCCAGACCAGCTTCGTGCAGATGCTCAAGTTCGGGGAATTTTTGCGCGGCCTGCCGCTGCCCGCCAGCTTCCATATCTACAAGATGGAACCCCTGCGGGGCCAGTGTCTGCTGGTGGTGGACAGCAAACTGGTATTCACCCTGGTGGAATGCTTCCTGGGGGGCAACGCCCGGGTGCGCTTCAAGATCGAAGGACGGGACTTCACCAGCATCGAGCGGCGCCTCATTCAGAAGGTCGTGCTCATGGCCTTCCAGGACCTGGAAAAGGCCTGGGCGCCGGTCCAACCCGTGAAGATGCACATGGTGCGGGTGGAGATCAATCCCATGTTCGTGGGCATCGCCACCCCCAATGACATCATGGTGATCAGCAAATTTCAGGTGGAGATGGAACAGGCCGACGGCTTCATCACCGTCGTTCTCCCCTACGCCACCATTGAGCCCATCAAGGGCAAGCTCTACTCGGGGTTCCAGAGCGAACAATTGGAGACCGACGGCCGTTGGGCCGCCCGCATCCAGGACCAGATCCGGGACATTGCCGTGAGCGTGGAGGTGGAGCTGGCCTCCACCACCATGACGGCCCGGCAGCTCATGCACCTGGGCCGGGGGGACCTCATCGTCTTTGCCAAAAAGGTGACGGAACCCCTGGTGGGCAAGGTGGAGGGCGTCCCCAAATTCACGGCCTTTGCCGGGCAACTCAACCAGGCCAAGGCCGTGCAGATTGAGAGACTGTTCCATCCCCAGCCATGAACGGCCCCGTCTCAAAGGAGAGGCAAGGCATGGAAACCGGCCCCCAAGTTCAAAATGACCCGGATTTCGATTGGGAAGAGTCCACCCATCCACCGGCGTCCCCCTCTGTCGCCGACAAAGGCGCGGGGGATATCGCCGCCCCGGTGGCGCCCCCTCCTGAGGAAACGGCCGGGGCCTTCCAGAAGCTGGAACTGCTCCTGGACATCCCCCTGGAGATCACCGCGGAACTGGGACGCACCCGCATGATCATCAATGACCTGCTCCAACTGGGCCAGGGCTCCGTCATCGAACTCAACAAGCTGGCGGGAGAGCCCCTGGAAATCCTGGTGAACCAGAAGCTCATCGCCCGGGGGGAAGTGGTTGTGGTCAATGAAAAATTCGGCATCCGCCTCACCGACATCATCAGTCCCATGGAGCGCATCAAACATCTGGGTTGAGGGAACCTATGCTCACCATCTGGATGGGAGTGCAGCAGGCCTGGGCCGGGGTGGGGGGCGCCGCCGCCGCACCCTCCGGGGCCCCCGACCTGCCGTTCTGGCCGCACCTGCTCAAGGTGCTGGCCGTGCTCACCGGCCTGGTGGGGGTCCTCCTCCTGGTCCAGTATTTCTGGAGACGGATCGCCCTCCCCATGAAAGGCGGGCAGCCCCTCATCCAGGTGCTGGACACCCATTACCTGGCCCCCAAGCGTTCGCTGGTCCTGGTGCAGGTCTGGAAGCAGCGCTTCCTTCTGGCCCACACCGGGGAGGGATTGACGTTGCTGGCCTCCCTGCAGCCGCGGCCCGGAGATGACCCCGAGGCGGCGCCGCCCCCCTCTCCTGGAGCCCCCGGCCCGTCGGCGGAGAAAGGGGAGGAGGGCTCATGAAACGCCGTCTGGCCCCGGCCCTCCTGATTGCCTTGCTGTTGGGCGGCCACCTGCCGGCCTGGGGGGCTTCCTCCTGGGGGCTGGAAAACTTCTGGGCTCCGGAGCGTCTCAGTCTGTCGCTGCAGCTCGTCCTGGTCCTCACCGCCCTCTCCCTGGCGCCGGCCCTCATCATCATGGTCACCTCCTTCACCCGGCTGGTGGTGGTGTTCTCCTTCCTGCGGCACGCCCTGGGCACCCAGCAGATGCCCCCCAACCAGATCCTCATCGCCCTCTCCCTCTTCCTCACCCTGTTTATCATGGCCCCCGTCTGGCAGGAGATCCAGGAGAAGGCGGTGACACCCTATGTGAACCGGCAAATCTCCGGGGAAGAGGCCGCCCAACGGGGCCTCAAGCCCCTGAAGGACTTCATGCTGCGGCAGACCCGGGAAAACGATCTGGCCCTGTTTGTCTCCATCAGCAAGACCCCCCGGCCCCGCACCGCCCAGGACCTGCCCATCGCCACGGTGGTGCCCGCCTTCATGATCAGCGAGCTCCGCACCGCCTTTGAGATCGGCTTCCTGTTGTATCTGCCTTTCCTCATCATCGACATGGTGGTGGCCTCGGTGCTCCTTTCCATGGGCATGATGATGCTGCCCCCGGTGATGATCTCCCTGGTGTTCAAGGTCTTGCTCTTTGTCCTGGTGGACGGCTGGAACCTGCTGGTGGGTTCGCTGGTCCGCGGTTTTCACTGAATCAACGGAGGTTGACGGCATGACCCCGGAAATGGTGCTCGGCGTGGCCCGGCAAGCCTTTCAGGTGACGCTTCTCATCTCTCTGCCCATCCTGGGCATCGGCCTGTTGGTGGGGGTGGTGATCAGTCTGCTCCAGGCCGCCACCCAGATCCAGGAGATGACCCTCACCTTTGTGCCCAAGATCATCAGCGTCTTCGTGGGACTGTTGCTGCTGCTGCCCTGGATCATGAACCAACTGATGAACTTCTCCATAGAGATGATGAACACTATCAGCACCTTAACCAGGTGAAGCCCATGCCGCTGGACCGGCTTGTGGAGCTCCTCCATCACTTTCTGCTGACGCTCATGAGAACCTCGAGCCTCATGATCTTCTGGCCGCTCTGGGACCACCGCGCCACGCCCCGTCCGGTCAAGGTCTTCTCCATGCTGGTGGTGGCCCTGGTCCTCACCCCGGTGGCGGCCCCCCATCTGCCCGCCTTTCCCGCCGACTGGCCCGCCCTGCTGAGCCTGGCTCTGCGGGAATTCCTCCTGGGTCTGGGAATCGGGCTCATCCTCCGGGTCATCTTCGCCGGGGTGCACATGGCCGGCAACCTGGCCGCCGTCTACATGGGGTTCGGCATGGTGACCCTGTATGACCCCCAGACCCAGGGGCAGGGGACGGTGGTGGCCGACCTCATGGTGCTGGTGGCTCTCATGCTCTTCCTGTCGCTGGAGATCCACCACGCCCTTTTCCGTTTGCTGGCTCAGAGCTTTGTGGACCTGCCCATGGGAGGCCTCCCCCGCCTGCCCCTCCAGGCGCTGCAATTCCTGGTCGGCCTGGGCGCCCTGGCCTTTAAGCTGGCCGTCCAATGTCTGGCCCCGGTCATTGCCGTGCTCTTCGTGACCCAGGTCACATTGGGGTACATGGCCCGGGCTGTGCCCCAGATTCAGGTGATGATCCTCTCCTTTCCCCTGACCATCGCCCTGGGCCTGCTCTTTATCTCCTTCACCCTGATATTCACCGGCGGGCTCCTGCAGGAGCAGTTCGGCGCGCTGAAAAGACCGCTCACCACCTTCATGCGGGCATGGCAGGGTTGAGACATGGCGGACGAGGCCTATCAGGACCGCACCGAACAACCCACCCCGAAACGGCGGGCCGAGGCCCGAAAGAAGGGGCAGGTGGCGCGCAGCCGCGATCTCAGCGGCGCCCTGGTCCTGCTGGCCGGCCTGGGGATTCTGGCCCTCTGGACGCCCTACCTGGGGGTCCGCCTGCTGCACTTCTTCCAGGTCTGGCTGGGGGATTTGCAGCCCGGTCTGCTCAACGCAGCTTACCTGCCCCTGTTTTTTGCCAACATCACCCTGTTCGTGGCGGGCCTGCTGGCCCCGGTCCTGCTGGTCCTGGTCCTGGTCTCCCTGTTGGCCAACTATCTCCAGGGCGGGTGGATTCTCGCCCCTTCCCGCCTGGCGCCGGACTTTACCCGTATCCAGTTATTTAAAGGTTTTCAGCGTCTCTTCTCCGGGCGCTCCCTGGTGGAGCTGGCCAAATCGCTGCTGAAGGTCGCCATCATCGGCCTGGTGGCCTGCTTTTTCCTCCAAGGGAAATTGGCCTCTTTCTTAAGCCTGGTGCGTCTGGAACCCATCCAGACGGTGCACCACCTGCAATCCGCAGCGTTCCAGGTTTCCAGCCGTATCCTCATGGTGCTGTTGGTCCTGGGCGCCCTGGATTACGCCTACCAGCGCTACCAGTTCGAAAAAAACCTGCGCATGACCAAACAGGAGGTCAAGGATGAAATGCGTCAGGTGGAGGGCGACCCCAAGGTCAAGGCCCGGATTCGCAGCCTGATGCGCCAGTTGACCAGTAAGCGGATGATGGCCGCGGTCCCCCGGGCGGACGTGATCGTCACCAACCCCAGCCATCTGGCCGTGGCCCTGAAATATGAGGCCGCCCATATGCTTGCCCCCCAGGTGGTGGCCAAGGGACAGGGGTTTGTCGCCCTCAAAATCATCGCCCTGGCCCAGGAGGCCGGCGTGCCTCGGGTGGAAAACCAACCCCTGGCTCAGGCCCTTTACCGCCAGGTGGAGGTGGGAGAGGCCATTCCCACCTCCCTCTATCGGGCCGTGGCCGAAGTCCTGGCCTACGTCTATAATCTGCGGGCCGCCGCCGGAGGACGCTCATGAGCTCCACCCTGCCCCTTGCGGACCGCTCCCCGGCCCGGGGATTCGCTCTCCACAAAGGCGAGCTCATCGTCGCCTGCGGGGTGATCCTCACCCTGCTGGTGATGATCTTTCCCCTGCCCCGGTTGTTGCTGGATCTGCTCTTAAGCTTCAACCTCACCTTTTCCCTGATGGTCCTCCTCCTCTCCCTTTACACCATCAAGCCCATTGAATTTTTCATTTTCCCCTCGCTCTTGCTGGTCACCACTCTGTTCCGCCTTTCCCTCAACGTCGCCTCCACCCGCCTCATCCTGCTGCACGGCTTTGAGGGTCTGGAAGCGGCCGGCCGGGTCATCCGCTCCTTCGGCAGCTTTGTGGTGGGCGGCAACTACGTGGTGGGCGGCATCATCTTCCTCATCCTCATCATCATCAACTTCGTCGTCATCGTCAAAGGCTCGACGCGCATCGCCGAAGTGGCCGCCCGCTTCACCCTGGACGCCATGCCGGGCCGGCAGATGAGCATCGATGCCGACCTCAACGCCGGCTATATCGATGAGACGGAAGCCCGCCGCCGGCGCGCCACCCTGGCCCGGGAGGGGGAGTTTTACGGGGCCATGGACGGCGCCTCCAAGTTCGTCCGGGGGGAAGCCGTGGCCTGCCTGCTCATCGTGGCCATCAATATCGTGGGAGGGCTGGCCATCGGGGTCCTGCAGCATGACATGAACCTGGCCGATGCGGCCCGGAACTTCACCCTGCTCACCATCGGCGAGGGTCTGGTAAACCAGATCCCCGCCCTCTTCGTCTCCACCGCCGCCGGTCTCATCGTCAGCAAAGCGGCCTCCGAAGCCAGCCTGGGGGAGGAATACGCCTCCCAATTCATCATGAAGCCCCAGGCCATGAGCGTGGCCGCCGGCATCATCTTCCTGGTGGGCCTGGTGCCCGGACTGCCCCATCTCCCCTTCCTCATCCTTTCGGTCCTGACCGGCGGCCTCTCCTTCTTCGCCTGGCGCGCCCGGGAGCGGACCCTGGAGGAACAGGCCCAGGCCCGTAAAACCCCGGCCCGGCCCAAAGAGGCCGACCCCATCGACAGCCTCCCCCCCATGGACCTCCTGGAGATCGAGGTCGGCTACGGCCTCATTTCGCTGGTGGATGAAGCGCAGGACGGCGAACTCCTGGAACGCATTCGCGCCCTGCGCCGGCAGTTCGCCCAGGACCTAGGGGTGGTGATCCCCCCCATCCACATCCGGGATAACCTGCAGCTCAAACCGGGCGGCTACGTCCTCAAAATCAAGGGGGTGGAGGTGGCCCGGGGAGAGTTGCTGGCGGGATATTACCTGGCCCTCCATCCCGGCGAGCCCCTGCGGCCCCTGGACGGCATCCCCACCCGTGAGCCCACCTTCAACCTGCCGGCCCTCTGGATTCCCGCCTCCCGTAAAGAGGAAGCCCAGCATCTGGGTTATACCGTCGTCAATCTGGCCAGTGTGGTGGCCACCCACCTGGCGGAGCTTATCCGTTCCCATTGCCATGAACTCCTGGGACGCCAGGACGTGCAGCGGCTCATCGACCGCCTGGCCAAGACCCATCCCAAGGTGGTGGAGGAACTGGTCCCCGCCACCCTCTCTCTGGGGGTGGTCCAAAAAGTCTTGCAGAATTTGCTGCAAGAGCGGGTTTCCATCAGGGACTTCCTCACCATCCTGGAATCCCTGGCCGATTACGGGGTCTACACCAAGGATCCGGACATCCTCACCGAATATGTGCGCCAGCGGCTGGGCCGGGCCCTGACCAGGCCGCTGGAGACGCCGGACCAGCGCCTCCTGGTCTTCACCCTGGATCCCTTCATCGAAGACCTTCTCAAGGACGCCTTGCAGAAAACGGAATTCGGCGTCTATCTGGCCCTGGCCCCGGAAACGGCCGAAGAACTGATCAAAGCCGTGCAGGCCGCGGGTGAACAGGCTTTGGCCCAAAACCTGCAACCCATCGTGGTGTGTTCCCCCGCGGTAAGGCGTCATCTGCGCCGCCTGGTGGAGCGCACCCTGCCCTCCTGTGTGGTGTTGTCTCACAATGAGCTGCTCACGGAGGCCAGAATCCAATCCCTGGGCATGGTGAGATTGGGCCATGAAACTTAAGACCTACGTGGCTCGGGACCTGAAAGAGGCTCTGGCTCAGGTCAAACGGGAGTTGGGCCCGGAGGCGGTGATTCTCTCCACCCAATCCTGTCGCCTGCCCGAGGCCAAAGGCGGCTGGGGGCGACGCGCCGGCGTGGAAGTAACCGCCGCCGTCGACGCCCCGCCCTTGGCAGCATCTACCGACAACGGGGAGGCCTCCGGGAACTATTTTCCCTTGCCGGGCGCTTCTCTCCGCCACATCCAGGAGGAACTGGAGGAGCTGAAAGGCATTTTCCGACAATGGCTCCGGCAGCACGGCCCCCCCGCCTGGCTCTATCAGCATCAGGAACTGGTGGCCCTTTTCCGGGCCTTGAGCAAGGCAGGGATCGCCGAGCCGGTCTTGCGGCGCTGGTTGGAAAAAGTGCAAACCCTCCTTGATCGGGTGGGATCGGAAGACTTTTCTCTGAAAGAGGAAGCCTTGCGCTGCCTGATGCATGCCTTTGCCGTAGTGGACCCCTGGAAGGTCCAAAAAGGGGGCCGGCGACTCTGGACCTTTGTGGGCCCCACCGGCGTGGGCAAGACCACCACCATTGCCAAACTGGCGGTCCGCTTCGCCCTCATGAAAAAGCGCCGCGTGGGCCTCATTTCCCTGGACAGCCAGCGCCTGGGAGCCCCGGATCAACTGGCCGCCTACGGTCGCATCGCCGGCTTGCCCCTGCAGGTCGTGCATCGCCGGGAGGACCTGACGGCAGCCCTCGACAATATGGCCAACCTGGAACTGGTTCTCATCGATACTCCGGGGCGCAGTCCTCATTACCCGGCGTTGCAGATGGAACTCCACCAACTACTGGGGGACCTTCCCCATCTGGAGCACCATCTGGTGCTCAGCGCCGCCGCCCAGGAAGGCCACCTGGCGGACGCCATCCGGAGTTTCGGCGTCCTGCCCCTGTCCTCCTGCATCATTACCAAGATCGATGAAAGCCGCGATTTTTCCCAGGTGTTCAACCAGTTCTGCCAGCATGGGCTGCCCTTGTCCTATCTCAGCATGGGGCAAAGGGTGCCCGAGGATCTGGACCTGGCCACCCGGCGCCTGGTGACCGAATTGTTTCTGCGGCCCTACCATCAGCGGCTTTATCCAAAGAAATAATGGATCTGCCATGAAACCTTCTCTTACCAGAAACACGGGAAAAGACCTCCCCCTGGGATTGGAAAACCACGGCCCCGACGTCCGCCACACCCTCCGGGTCATTGCCGTAACCTCGGGAAAGGGCGGAGTGGGCAAGTCGAATATCGTGGTGAATCTGGGGTTGGCCATGGCTCGCCAGGGGAAAAAGGTATTGCTGATTGACGCTGACCTGGGGCTGGCCAATCTCGACATTTTATTGGGGCTGACCCCCCAATTTACCATCTACGATTTGCTCTCTCTAAGAAAAACGCTGGCCGAAGTTTTGGTTGAAGGTCCGGATGGTTTAAAAATTCTCCCCGCTTCTTCAGGCATTCAGGAAATGACCGATCTGGATGAACACCAAAAAATGTTTTTACTCAATGAAATGGACAACTATTTTGAAAATATGGACATTGTCTTCATCGATACGGGAGCAGGGATTTCCCGTAACGTATTATTTTTTAATATGGCTGCCCAAGAGCGAATAGTGGTAGTAAATAACGAACCGACTTCCATCACTGATGCCTACGCACTCATAAAAGTTATGGCTACCAGATATGGCGAACGGCGATTCAGGCTTCTGGTGAACGGACTGTCCAGGCCAGAGGAAGGCGAAATGGTGTATCGCTCCATGATTAAGGTGACGGAACGTTTCCTGGGAAAGGATGTCTCCCTGGATTATCTGGGGGCCATTCCCTTCGATGAGGCGGTCCCCCGGGCGGTGCTGAAACAACAGGCGGCCGTTTCGTTGTATCCCAGAGCAAGAGTGGCCAAAAGTTTTCAGGGGTTGGCCCAAAAATTGTGGGAATCGCCCCCGCCTGCCGAATTCGGCAGCAATGTCCGGTTCTTTTGGCGCCGGTTACTGCATTGTCAGGTCTGAAAGGGCAAGAGAACATGAAAAAACACATGGCGGCCCAAGTTCAAGCCAATCTCACCACTGAGCAATGGCCGGCCCAGGTGGACGCCTCCTGGCAGGAGTATATGGTCGTCCGATATGCGCCGCTGATCAAATATATCGCCAGCCGCTTGGCTCTCCGGCTGCCGTCCCATATCTCTCTCGATGACCTCATCAGTTCCGGTATTCTGGGACTCATCGATGCCATTCAAAAATTTGACCCCGGCAAAAACATCAGTTTTAAGACCTACGCCGAATTCCGGATCAAGGGGGCCATCCTGGACGAATTGCGCAGTCTGGACTGGATTCCCCGGTCGGTGCGCAAAAAATCCCACCAGATTGAAAAAGCCTATGCCGAATTGGAGCGCCACCTGGGACGCCCGGCCGAAGCCGAAGAGGTGTCGGAGGCTCTGGGGCTGGACCTGGAGGAATTCTACCAACTCCTGGATGAAACCAAGTCGGTGTCGCTGGTGGACCTGGAGGGAGTGTGGAAGTCTTTGCGCAGTGGCCCGGAATTGTCCGATTCCGATTTGCCGGAAATCCTCCTGGACGAGAATCAACGGGACCCCTTTCTGGCCCTGCACTTCTCCGAACTCCAGGACCTCCTGGTCAGAGCCATCGAAACGCTGCCCGATAAAGAAAAGCTCTTGATATCGCTTTATTATTATGAGGAACTCACCATGAAGGAAGTCGGCCAGATCATGGGATACACGGAATCCCGCATCTCTCAGCTCCATACCCAGGCCATGCTGCGTCTCCGGGGTAGGCTCAGGGAGCATGTTAGGCTTGAAGCCCGCTGATCGCCGGAACCGCTCAACCCTTGCGAGGCTGGTCCTCTGCCTGGCGGTGGCTGGGATCTTCGGGCCCGTTTGGGCGGAAGGGCGCCGGGCTTCTGCCCGGGGAGAAACTTCCCAGGAGGCCGGCGGGGTCTTCCCGGCCGAAATGACCGGAACAGGCAAAGCCCGGCCTCATCCTCAAGGGCAGCGGATTTACCTCGAACCTTTTTACCTCATTCGAAAATATCAGCAACGGGTGCAGGTGGAACGGGTCATTGTGACCCTGGACTGGGAAAATCCCGGCAACAGAAAAAACTTGGATGTGCGGGCAGAGGATGTGCGGGCTGGTCTCTATCAAATCTTTCAGCAGGAGATGAACGATGGAGAAACGGAAGCACAGGTCCTGGAATTGCTGCGCGCCAAAACCGGCCCCGGAAAGCTTCCGGCCGTGACCGTCAGACGCAGCCTCATGGTCCTGCATTGAGAGGAGAAACCCATGGATATTATCGACGGACTTAAGAACATTGCCCCGGGCGCCCTGCCGGAGAAAACCCTGGTCAGCGAGAAGATTGAAACCAAACGGAATGGCTCCGGAGGCTTCAAGTACCTGCCACGACCGAAGCCTCCTGCCCCACCGGACACCGCCGCAGCGGACGAAGAGCAGACTGAGGAAAAGCACCACGTGGACATCGTCGTCTGAGCCGGAGGAAGCCATGCCCCTAAAACATTTGGAATATTGGATCCTGGCCCAAATCGTCCTGGAAGTCCTGATGATGGCGCTCATTTTGGTGTTTCTTACCAAAATGAAGAGGCTGCGCCGGATGCTGGCTGCCTGCTCGACGGCCAGCGGACAGGGGAGCCGGGCCTCTATCTCTCCTGCGGCCGGAAGCAGGTCCACGGAGTCGGAAACGGCCTCCATGGATAACGTGCTGGCCCAACTGGCACAACGTTCAGCCAACTTGCAGCAGCACCTCCAACAATTGGAGTCCAAGGTGGCGGAAGTCGATGCAGTGCCAAGCCAGGAGCCGGAGGAGCCCTCCCTGCGTTATCGGGTGGAGCAGTTGTACCGGCGTGGCCTGCCGATGGAGGAGATTGCTCGTCGACTTGATATGAACATGGCGGAGGTAAAAGTGGCCCTGGAGCTCTCCAGGGTGGCGGCCAGGTGACCAAGCCGGTGGTTGGTCCCCCCGCGGATCCCCGGAAGTCAGGGGACATCCGCCCGTTGTTGGCCATTCCCCTCCGGTCCTGTCTGTGGCGCCCCGTTAGGAGCCCGTCAAAGATTGCCGAAAATTGCGGACGGCGCGAAACTGGGCCTGCCGCAACTTGCAAAGGCTTCTAGACTGCGAAGAGGCGGGAGAGGGGCGTGGACTGGAAAAAAATTGCAGCATATCTGGAGGTTGCCCGGGGTGATCGGCCCGCCGACCTGGTCCTCAGCGGCGGCCGCGTGGCCAACCTTTACACAAAAGAGTGGCTGGCCCAGGATGTGGCTATTGTAGACGGCGTCATTGCCGGCCTGGGCGATTACCCCGGTCCCCGGCTGGACCTGAACGGCGCCTACCTGCTGCCCGGCTTCATCGACGGCCACCTCCACCTGGAAAGCAGCCTGTTGACCCCCGGGGAGCTGGCCCGGGCGCTCCTGGTGCGGGGCGCCACCACCGTGGTGGCCGATCCGCACGAAATCTGCAGCGTCTGGGGCGTCCAGGGGCTGGAATACATGTTCGCGGCCACGACAGGTCTGCCCGTGGACTTCTTTTTCCTCCTGCCATCGTGCGTGCCGGCCTCTCCCCTGGGCACCGCCGGGGCCACCCTGACCGCCGCCGACCTGGCGCCCTACCGCGACCATCCCCGGGTCCTGGGTCTGGCCGAGGTCATGAATTTCCCCGGGGTGGTGGCCGGGCAGGCCGACCTCCTGGAAAAAATCGGCATGTTCCGCCGGCGGGTGGTGGACGGCCATGCCCCGCTGTTGTCCGGGAAAGGTCTGAACGCCTACCGCCTCACGGGCATCGGTTCCGACCACGAATGTACCCAAGCCTTGGAGGCGTTGGAAAAATTGCGCCTGGGCTTCTACCTCATGGTCCGGGAGGGCAGCCTGGCCAAAAACCTGGCCGAACTCCTGCCCGCCGTTCCCCCGGCCGGCCTGCGCCGCACCCTGCTGGTCTCCGATGACTGTCAGCCCCAGGACCTGCTGCAGCGGGGCCACCTGGACCATCTCCTGCGGCAGGCCGTGGGTCTGGGTCTCGATCCTTTGGAGGCCGTCGGCCTGGTCACCCTGAATCCGGCCGAATATTTCCGTTTGCGGGACCGGGGTGCGCTGGCCCCGGGGATGCTCGCCGATCTGGTGGCGGTGCACGATCTGCGGGAAATGGTGGTGGACAGGGTGTGGAAGCGCGGCAGGCTCATGGTTCAGGAGGGGCGGCTGCTGGATGACCTGCACGCGCCCTCGCCCCCTCTCCCGGTTACATCCTGGGAGATTAGGGATCTGACCCCTGAGGACCTTTCTCCACCGGCCGAGAGCGAAGTGGTGAAAGTCATCGGCCTGGTGCCCGGACAGCTGCTGACGGAAAAGCTGCTCCTGCCCACCCCTGTGCGCCACGGCCGGCTGGCCGCCGCTCCGGAGCGGGATCTGCTCAAAGCCATGGTGCTGGAGCGGCACCGGGGCACGGGCAATCTGGGCCTGGGGCTGGTCCGGGGTTTCGGCCTGCAAAAAGGCGCCATTGCCTCCACGGTGGCCCACGACTGTCACAATCTGGTGGTGGTGGGAGCCTCCGAGGCCGACATGCTGACGGCTGCCTCCCACCTGGCAAACCTGGGTGGCGGACTGGCGGTGGTGGCCGAAGGCGAGGTCCTGGCGGATCTGCCTCTCCCCATCGCCGGCCTGCTCAGCCCTGCCCCCCTGGCTGAGGTGGCCGACGCCTGCCACAACCTCAATGCCGCCTACCAGAGTCTGGGGGGCGCCCTGACGGAGCCTTTCATGGCCCTTTCATTCCTCCCCCTGGAGGTGATCCCGGCGCTCAAACTCACAGACCTGGGACTGGTGGATGTGGAGCGTTTCCAATCGGTCTCTCTCTTCGGTCCTTTTTGACCCTCGGACCGCCCTTTGCGACGGAAGGCAAAAATCCCCTTGACAAGGCGGCAGAATTAACCAAAAATTAAAGGCGAGCGGGAATAACTCAGTGGTAGAGTGCAACCTTGCCAAGGTTGAAGTCGCGGGTTCGAATCCCGTTTCCCGCTCCAGAGGCGGCATAGCCAAGAGGTAAGGCAGCGGTCTGCAAAACCGTTATTCACCGGTTCGAATCCGGTTGCCGCCTCCATTTCCGGGCCTCCCTTCCTTTTGGTGTCCATATAGGTGTCCATGCGTCAGATTTTCTCCCCCACCAGGGCCTTCAGTTCATCCTTGCTCACCGTGTTGTAGCGCCTGAAAATGTTCATGGTCTTGTGGCCGGACGCCGCCATGATTCTAAAGAAGTCATGGCCTTGGAGCCGCCAGTTGTTGATAGCAGTATGCCGCAGGTCATGAAAGGTGAAGTTCTCAATTCCCGCCCGCTTCCTGGCCGTCTCAAATGCCCTCTGAAACGTGCTCCCAAAGGCTTTCCCCTTGTAAGGGAATACCCGCAACGCCGGCAGCCCCCTGGGCATGGCCTTGAACATCTCCACCATCTCCCCGTTCAAGGGCACTAACCGCCCTTCGTTCGTCTTGGTATGCTCCGGGTTCAGGCGGATGAAGCCTTCCTTCAGGTCCACTTGCCCCCACGTCAGGTTCAGTATTTCCCCTTGCCTCATGGCGGTATGGTAGGCCAGCTTGATTATGGGTCTCAAATGCTCCGGGCAGGCGGCCAGCAGCCGGGCATACTCTTCAGGGCTCAACACCCGGTCCCGCTCATTGTTCTCCTTTAGCAGCTTCACTCCCTGGGCCGGGTTGCGCTCCGCCTTGCCGTTCCTCACGGCTTTGCTGAAGATGGTCTTGAGACAAGCCACTTCCCGGTTAACCGTGGCCGGGGCCGTCAAGGTTGAGGGGGTGCGCCCGGACGGTTCGGCAAGCCGCTTCTGCCGGTAGGCTTCCACCAGGGCCGGGGTTATGTCCTTCAAAAGCTTATCCCCAAAATGGGACAGCAGGTTAGCTATCAGTTCCTTGTCCCGTCCATAGCTCCGCTTGGCCTTCACTTCGGGCAGGGCCAGATACCAGGCGGCCAGGTCCTTGAAGAGGGTGCGGGCGTCAGGGCTCTTCTTGATATGCCGTCCCTCCGTCCGGGCGCTCAGCACCTCCCGCAGCCGTTGCTCCGCCGCGGCCTTATTGGGGCCGATGCGCTCCCGGAGACGCTGGCCATCCTGGTAATACTCAATCCACCATACCCGCCCTGAAAACTTCGCCAGGGAAAAGCCGCAGGGTGATCCGTCCGCCATCTTCCCCGTGCACATCTTGGCCTTGACGCTGTTCCGCTTCCTGCACTCCGGGCATTCAATCAGCAGTCCCATGTTAATTACCTCCCGCCTTCAGCCGGTTTTCCAGGGCTTCCAGGGCCAGGGGCAATAGAAAGGGTATGCCTCTCGTGCCCCGTTCCCATCGGTTAACCGTCACCGCATGGGTTCCCAACATCCGGGCCAGTTCCCTTTGCCGGACACCCCACTTCAAACGCCAATTTCTCAAGTCCGTCCCGGTCATGTTCTAATAATAAGCCAATGGTTAACTTTGTCAAGAAAAAAAATGTGCGTCTATCAAAAAACCCGTCCGGCCAGGGCCTCAAGGCGCCTCAGCCTGTGCTCTATGCTCTTCACCGCCGCCCCCCTTCCCCTGTCTCACCCCATAGGGCCTCCCCCCAGTTAACCTTAATCCCGGTGTCCTCTGGGGGATCGCCCCAGATGACGATATATATCAGCTTCCCCTGGGCGTCCTGGGGGCGCTCCGCCATGTGCCGGGCTATGGCCTCATCTTTACTTTCTCCCGGCTTCAGAAATACAATCGCCACACCGCACACCCGGGCCGACTCCAATTTCCTCAGCCTGCGCTCAAAGCTCTTCATGGCTTCCCCTGGGCCTCTTCCAGGGCCGTCAACCGGGCCTCAATGTCGGCCAGCTCAAGCCCCTTCCGCAGCGCCTCCACCAGGCCGGCCAGGTCCCGCCCCTCAGCCGGTGTCAGCTCCCCACAGGCCACAGCCTCAAGGACAGCTCCCAGGGCCGCGGGCAAGTCCCCCGCCCCTTCCACCTTGGGCAGGGCCAGGGTTACGGGCCTGTCCTTCCGGGGTGGGATCAGCCGCTCAAGACACAGCCTCAAGGCGATAGGGTGGCCGTCCAGGGCCAGCTCCACCGCCTTCCGGGTTAGGGCCTCCCCCTCCCCGTCAAGGATCGCCTGGGCCGCCAGGGTTGCCTTGTGGCGGGTCCCCGGTTTTTTTCCCGCCGGGTTGCCGGATTGTCCAGGTTTGAAGGGCATTGCATCACCTCTGCATTTTCAACGCACCTTCCCCACCAGTTCGCCGGTTTCCCAATGAAACCAGTAACCATCCTGCACCAAGTAGGCCGGAAAAGGGTATCTGCCCTCAATGTTATGTGGCCGGTTCCGGTCAATGAATTGAGGAAATTAAGCCTTCTACTGGTGGGGTTTAACAGGCCCTTGGGGTGAGGCTCTAACACCAGCTCTCCTCTGCCTCATGGCTTAATATCCCTCATGCCTCCCTGCCAGGATGGGAGGTCTGTCCCCCATGCCCCCCAAGTCTGACTATGCGCCCACAGCCTGCTTGAGTTTATGGAGAGCTTCTTCTATTTGAGATTACGCACATACTTAAAGGATTGTTGCTGCGGTGTATAGTAACCAATTTATAAGTCTTAAAACCATAAAAAGATATAATGCAATGGTTATCTGAACCAATACCCCATCATCTCTATTTATCTTTCTGGCTGTTGGCATAAATAGTAATGATAAGAAAAAAGTGAATAATAACCTAACTAACCCTACAGTTTCATTATACCAAATATTATTGTCATGCACCAACAAAGAATCAAAATAATGATGACATAAAATCATAGAGGCTAAAAGAGGCCAACCTTTTATTTTTCCTTTAATATAATGCTGGTCAATATCTAATGTCCTATAAATCACCCCAGTAATTTTATCAGATAAAGGTTTAGAAAGTATTGCCTCACCCTCTTCGACTAATTTATAAGGAACTTGAGCATTTTTCTCCAACCATTCACTACAATGCTTACATTTAATCGCCTCATCCTGAATCTCCTCAGCACAATAAGGACATTTTTTCATTATGCCCCCTTTAAAACAGGATAAACCTACCAGCGCCAGCCTGACGTACAATTATCTCACAATACAACAAGTTATTTTAGAAAATCAAGTGGTTTCCCCCACTATCAAATCCTCTCGCATATGGCCTCCCTACCCCCTACCCATGAGCCAAACGGGCCGTGGTGGGCGTCTCCTGCATCCTGAAGCGGTCACAGGGCAGGGCGCAGCCGTAGCGGCCCTTCTTCCTGTCCAGGCACCGCCCCCAGGCTTGGGTGGGGTTAGGTGAGACAGCCGGGCGGAAGTGGCCGCAGTCATGGCAGGTCAACAGCCGCTCCGGGGGAGGGGCCGGGGCCGCCTCTCCCCCCGTCTGGCAGAGATAATGTCTCACCTCATCCCGATGCTCGCGCAGCAGGGCCAGCAGGGGAGCCACTTGGGCCGGGTCCGGGTCGCCGGGGCCGGTGTAGTGGTACCTCACCCGGTCGCCGGAGACTTCGAAGCGGTAGCCGATGCGCCGGAGTTCCTGCAAAACCTGTATGGCCTTCATAGGTCGCCGGTCCTCGTGTCAAAAAGTGAGTGATTTTTTTTGCCCCCGCCCGCGGAAAAAACGTCCGTAATGTCCGTAATGTCCGTAACGTCCGGGGCCGGGGCCGTGGTTTCTTCGGACGTTTCGGACGTTTCGGACGTTTCGGACGTTTTTTCCAAACCGTACGAGCTAAAAATTTTCATAATTTTTTCTTCGTTCCAGATGAGCGCAGAAGCGCTATCGCCTGTCTGCCCTCTATCAAGCCCCAGGCCCCACAGTTTCCGCCCCATGCGCTGATAGCTTAGGTGGGCCTTTTCGGTCCTGTTCTCATTGAAGGCTTCGGTGATTCGCTTAACGGGCAGGATGCCCCGCTCCACCTCACCGCGCAGGGAGTTCAGGGTTAGGAGGATTTGGGCTTCCAGGGAATCCAGCTTGTCAATCCCGCGTTGCCTTTCAAATTCCCGCACCAAGGTCCAGAAGGCTGCTTCCCGGTCGGGCTTCACCAGTCGGATGATTTGAAGTATTGGCTTAAGAATGTCCCCCAGGCGTCCCGCCGCAGGCTTCAGCATCTCCGGCAAGGCCGTCCCCAAGTGGTGCGCCCGCCAAGCAGTCAGGCGCTCCTTGAGGGGTCGGGCCGCTTCCGGGGTTACGTCGTCTTCAAACCGCCGGGAGGTCTGGGGCATATTCACCTGCAAGGCGCGGGTGTCAAGGATGTTGTGCACTTGAATGTTGGTAGCAATGATGGTGGGGCCGAAGACGTGATAGAAAACCGTGTCCTTGTGCGCTCCCTTTTCGGGGTAGAGCACTCGCGGCACGGCGATCCCCCTCTCATATCGGCAAAGGACGATATCTTCACATCCCGCCCGCACAGCTTTTTCCCAAAAGTTCATGGTATCGAAAAAGATGGTAGCCTGATAGTGGTGGGCCAGCCGCACCAGGTATGCATCCCGCAGGGATTCCACATGGACGCCGCGCCGGGCCACGGTCACCATGCCCTTTCCGGTTCGAGTTTTTCCCCGTTCCGGCACGGCAAAGAGGCAAATTTCCGGGGAATACTGGCATGGCTCAAGCAGATAGGTGTGGAAATCCCAGGCGGCCAGAAGGTCATAATGGGCTTCCTGGGGGAGTTCGGAAATCCCTGCATGGTAGGCCACCAGGGCAGCATAGAGGGCGCTTGGGGCCTCAGCCCGTTCGTAATGGCGCAGCACCTCCCCTGCCCTGGGCAGGAGCCACGGGATTTTATCGGGCGGAGGGGGTGCGTATGTCTCCACGTCCGTTTCCCAGGACGTGCACACCAGGAGTTCACCATCCGGTTGTTTCATAAGGAAGGCCGGCTCGCCTTCATGCTCCACCAGGTCCACCAGGCCGGGGAGCATGGCGCTGAGGGTGGGCTCGCCGTTGCCGCTCCTTCCCCCGGTGCGCGCCGCCTTCTTGCGGGCCTCCCTCACCTCATCCCGCAGAGCCTTGAACCATCCCTTCCCCAAAGAAGTTTGGGCCTGAAGGCCCTCGAACGCGTCTTCAATTTCCGTCGGGCTCAGGTCCACCAGCAGGGGGAGGGCATGGCGCAGCAAAGCCTTGGCCTGGTCCGGCGGGGTGTCCTTGGTGATCCCAGCCGTCGCCGCCTGCACCGCGTTCAGCTTATCCGACATGGGCCACCTCCTTTCCGGCGCGCAGGCCGGAAGCAATGGTGCGCTCCACCTCCCGCTCCCCTAGCCCGGTGTTGGCCGCCACGATCGTCAGGAGTCCGAGCACGGTGCCTTCGGGCAGGTGTCCCGCCGCCGCCAGTTTGCCCAGGGCGAAGGCCGCACGGTTCAAGACGTTGTTCCGGTCGCCTTCCGGGGCCTGGGCCAGGCGGGCCAGTTCGTTCCGCAGGGCCGCCCGCCCGTACGGTGTCCCCAGGCTCCCGCCGTGCACCGCCGGGGGAGGGGCCGTGGGCCTCGGTTCGGGCCGTCGGGCCGCCTCAAAGAGCCAATCAGGACATGGGGCCAGGGGTTGAGTCAGGGGAGTCTGCCAGACGTACCGCCGCCCGGAGACGTGCAGGGAGGGCGGGGCCAAGACGTAGCCGCCGGCGGCCTTCAGGTCCGCACCAGGGCAGCCGGGAACCTTGGCCGGGAATCTCAGCCCGTCCCCTGGGTGGGCCAGGTAGTAGTGCCACCCCCCCCCGCCGGTCCGCACCGTGGGGGTTGTGGGCAGGGATCCGGGCAGCCGGTCCGGGTGGCCGCCGTTCCGCGGGTCCAGGTCTAGCACCACCAGGCCGGAGACGGGGCCGGTCGCAACCCCGATGTTTGCCAGGGGAGCCCGTCGCCACCAGTCCCGGATGACTTTCGGGTCGTTTGTGGCGCTGTTGACGCCATGCGGGGCCAGGCTCCCCAGGGGATGCTTGGCGGGATGCTGGCAATCCGCCTTGCCGCAGGCGCAGCGCCCGCCCACGGGCCACCACACGGGGAAGACAGCCCACCCACGGGCCGCGTAGCTCAGGGCCGCGTCCATGCGGGGGTTGCCGCTCACCGGGAGCCCCCACGGCGGCGGTCGCCGTTTCGGGGCGGGATTGCGCTTCGGGCGATAAAAGCCTCAAGGTCGGAAAGTCGGAAGCGCACCGCCCTCCCCAGCTTGACAAAGGGGATTCTCTTGGCCCCGGTCCAGGTGCGGAGAGTTAAAGGCGAAAGGTTGAGGAATGCTGCGGCCTGCTTGATGTTGAGAAGTGTTTCCAAGGGCTCACCTCCGTTTTTCTTATGAGGTTACGCCTTGATTTAGGTGGGTGATATTGACGAAAAGGGGGTGCCCCCAAAACGTCTTATTTTATTTCGGACGGGAATCTTGAAATTTTACTTCACAAGTCGCCGATGAGGGCCTTAACCCTTTCATGCCAGCGTTTGACTTGCTTTAGGCAGGCTTGGGTATCGAAGTCATAGGTGGGTTGTTTGCCCTCGGTTTCAGGGAATAGTCGCCAGGTTGCCTTTGTGAAGTTAAGGCCTTCATTCTCAATCAGGTCATAGGCTTCAAACATGCGGTCCATCTCGTCTTTATTCAGAATCCCCCCACCCCTGGGCGGAGTTTCGGGACGCTCCACCTTCAATCTCATGGTTTTTATAGCCTCTTCAAACTCAGCCATGAGGCGTTTTATGGGGAAAGTCAGGTCAACCGTCAGGTCCAGATACTTCCCGGCAAACAATTCGCTTCCATAGCTCACCGGGCCTTTCTGAAGCTCACCCAACCCCAGGGCTCCCATAACTTGTTCACCCTCGTATGAGCCCACAAAGGCGGTTCGAAAGGCTTGCTCCAAGGCATGTTCAGGCGGCATATCAAGCCAGGCTTGCTCGTATATCTCCCTTTCGGGTTTCTCCGCATACTCTTGCAGCCGGGCTTCAAGCTCAGCCTGCACCTCTTCCCGGTTCGCCTCACAAAAATCTCGGAAAGCACGGGTGCGCCACATGGCTAACCACTTCTCGCGGTTCCTGATAGCGGTGATGGTGTGGGGGGGCCGGTCCGTCATAAGCCACCTCCTCTTGTGGCCTCTCAAGGTAGGAACCCCCCAAGGCGGGGAGGATGCCGCCCTGTCCCTGGGGTAGCTAATCCCAGGTGAGGGGGGAAAGGGGTTGTCAGCTTGCGGCCCTACGCACAAAAGTCCGAAATACGCGATTGAGTAATTTCAATGACTTACAGACAAGCCCTTGGTGTCCATATAGGTGTCTAGACATCCCATTTTTAGGGCTATCTTGAGCATTCTTAAACACAATAGCACATGACGTAAGTGCTTACAAGAGCTAAGATAAACTTACTTGGCATAACTCCCGCTGACGGCTTTGGTAGCACTGCAAAACCGTTATTCACCGGTTCGAATCCGGTTGCCGCCTCCAGTGACTATAGTAAGTTGCCCTCCTCTTTCTCCCTTTCAAAATCCCTTGGTGAATATCTAGGTGAAAATCGCGCCTTTTGCAAAACCCGCTTATCCTGTCACCCTGAGCGCAAGTGAAAGTTTTCATAAGTTTGAAAATACGAGAAATTTCGGTGCGCTCAGAATGACGAAACCGGGCTATGCAATAATTTTGGTAGAGTAGAGCACTGATGAGAGAGAGCGTGACCACGAGCGCCTCGTGGCACGCCACTACTGCGGTCCAGGTCAGGCCAGGCCCTCATCCGCGCCCCCTCGTCAAACCGGACGTGCGGGTTTCCCGCATCCGGCTTACCGATGATCTCTCAGCC
>Ga0194111_10000856_pt1 | contig 37343 bp, 43 predicted proteins | sample TA2KigC300mmetaG_FD_146194 | JGI IMG/M metagenome (GOLD analysis project Ga0194111, IMG submission 146194) | Freshwater microbial communities from Lake Tanganyika, Tanzania - TA2015033 Kigoma Deep Cast 300m | ecosystem: Environmental > Aquatic > Freshwater > Lake | place: Tanzania: Lake... | reverse complement strand
TGCTGCTTCACCATAAGGCCCCATGTTATCAGGATTACCACCGCTATTTACTATATTGTATAACGCCTTCATCTTTTGCTTTGGGGCATTTAATTCTTCGTAAAACTTATTCTTATCTGCCGAATTTGCTAGATGTGAGTATATATGTTGCTGATTGCCAAATTGCCCTAGCATATTAGTAAGTCCTGCCCTCTTTGCTTTCTCAGCTGACCCGAGTACATTTAAACTATTGCCAAGTCCGGAATTAAATTCAGAATCAAGGCTTGAAGCATCATTACTTAAGGCATCTATACCAACACGGGATAATGGAAGACCCCTTATTATAAAAACCGGTTTGTCTACTACCGGTTCTATCTCCAAACTGTTTTCCCATCAGCTTCCATCCGGTATCACCCACCCGTCTTTGACCTGACGTAAGTATATCCAGTAAAGAGGTTTTCTGCCCCCCATTAAAACCTTGTGGCGTTCTACTTAAAACACCGCTTGCTTCCATAGAGTAAGGAGCGGGGCTATTGCTAAACTGCTCTTCCAGCATCCGTTTCTTCTGCGTTAAAGCAGACATCGGAACGCTAGTCTTTCCCCTATATACAGGTGTCGGGTTAGCTACCATTCGCCCTACATCACGATTAATAACGGCTAAGGCTTGCTCTCGGAGGTCATTTAAATTCTTCATATATTATCCCCTTAAATAACTCTCTAAAGACTTTGAACGAGGAGGAAGACCAATTTTTCCTCCTCTTTTGTGTTTACGAATGTTTTTTACAAACATGTCTAATTTTTTAGCACCTAAATCGTTATCTCCGTTACCCAATTTACTAACAATCTGAGGACTAATTTCCATTTCGCCATGAGAAACTAATGCTTTAATCTTTTTTTCTCCTGCTAAAGAATTACCATCTCCAGCATCAGCTACTACATCAGCTGGCATTACATAAGAACCATCTAGTAAATCCCTTCTAACCTTATCATCTTGCCCCCCGCTATCACCACTTAAATAAACTATAGGACTTGCAGGATAATAGGTTTCTTCCGTCAAATAAGCATAAGGACTATGCACGCTACCGCCGCCTTTCATTCTAAGCGGCCGCCCTTCCTCATCCGTGTACTCAAGCCAGCGGCCTGTTCTTGCAAACTCCTCAGGTGATACAACGCGCCTCCGAACAGAACCCATATTCTTTATATCTTCTTCCAGCTGCTTGTTTTTTCGCTTTTTTTGTAAATCTTCGCGGGCAGTCTCCAGTGCCTGATCAGCTTCAACCTCGGCAATAGTCTTGCGACTTGCATTGCGATATCTTCGCTCTTCTTCAGCTATTTTCTCCGGACTCTTTGGCTTTTCTCTACCCAAATACTGAGCAGCAGTAGTACCAAGCGTTAGTAAATTCTTTGGCTCGGTTAGATAATCTTGTAATTTATCGGTAAAACCCATATTGTCTTGTTTTTTCTGTCTATCAAGCATGTAATTATAATAGTTCTCTGCATAATCCCCGCTACTGACACCTAAACCTTGACCTCTTCCTGTACCCATACCTGAAGAAAGTGCAGTCGCAGCACCAAGACCACCACTTACATAAGGATTACTTCCTCCAAGCCCAAAGAACCCACTATTACCACCAGAACTCCCCATGCCTAAAGCAGGTAATATCGCATTAGTACTGCCGTAATTGCTAAGACTAGAACCAAGAGCACTAGCTCCTAGCTTACTTGCTCCCCATCCAAGCCCTGAAGCAACAGAAGGAAGAGCTGCTCCCATACCTGCTCCTTTTAAAGCTCCACTCAAAGCACTCTTGCCTCTTGCCGATGCTTGTGCTCCCCCACCGATAGCACCACCAATAATACCGCCTATTCCGGGTGCAATCATATTACCGATAACTGCTCCTGCTCCACCCCCTATTACACTTCTTATTGCTTTCCACGGTTTTTTCCAAAAACTGTACTCACGAAGACCCGTATCAGGGTTTATCGTCCCGCTTCCTCCTAGACTTTTTAATATATGAGCTTCAATAGGATTAATATGGGCAAGCTCGGTATCGCCATTCCTTCCATGTCTTCTAATCAGATCGGCAAGTCTTGGTAAGTCTTCTTCTTTAACCAAACCTCCTTCTTTAAAAGAATACTGTGCTCCGTCATTATCGTAAGCATTACTGTAAGACATATCAGGATCGCCGTAACCTCCAACTTCATAACGAGAATCAGGCATCTGATTATCGCCATCAGAAGCTAAGTTATAAGGATCGGAGTTGTTATAAGGATAGTTATAGGTATTTAAATATGGATCGTAATTTTGCATTCTTGCCTCTAGTCTATAACAAAATAAAAGCTTTATTTTTATTATAGCGGAAACAATCCTAATCTAGGTTTTTTCGTAAAAAAAGGAGCTAAAAAGATTAGCCCCTAAAAACAGGAAAAAAATGAGTAATTGATCATGTGTTCATGTTAACATATTTTAACAAGCAAATCTAGGTGGATTTTCTAAACTTATGCTGCCTCTGGGCTTAGCGAATAATTATATTCTTTGTTAATCCATTCAATACAAGCACGTTGCCTTTCCTCACCTAAGTCAGCAATACTTTCAACACCGGCAGCACGTGTCCACTTGTTTATTATCTCATCTGGCACGTTATGGAGCATAATTAGACCACTTAGCGTACTCAAAGCTGCCCTTTTCTCTATCGTATCATTTGGCTCTAGCTCTTTGACCTCTGCCTCCTGATGAGATAAAACAGAGTCAAGCTTGCTACTTATACTTTGAGATTTGTTAGGTGTTACATCTTTAGTAGACATTACAACGTCCTCTATCTCTTCAACCATATGCATTCCGTTTAAAACCTCCGGGACATGTGTCCGAATCAAGAGGGTAGCTGCTCTGTATCTGAGCATTAATTCCGGTAGCGTCCTATATTTAGAGTTCTTAGTCCAACCTTCTGCCATAGCTTCCCTCATGGTAATAGTATAGGATATTTCTGCGCCGCCTTTCTTTAGGTTAGTATAAGCAGTAACCTTTAAATTTTCACCGCTACCATCAATTCTATAACGTATCCCAGAGTCAAATAATCCACTCTGATTAGCTAATGATATTGCAAAGGCAGTAACCATTCCAAGTTTACCGCTAATTACAAAAGTATTCTGCATGATTTGCATTGGATCTAAATTCATTCTTAACGCACTTTGCACCGCTATAAATACATTTGCAGGTTTTCCTCTATAGTGGACAGGGATAATATCTGCCTGCGCCATGATTTCTGAAAACTTTAATGCTTTCTCCATCATTTCAAGACCGTTTACACCTGTGTTAACTGTTGCTATGTTGCTCATTTTTACCTCATTTATAATTTAGTCATTAGTATAATTAGTGCTATTCCCATACACGTTACGGTTATAATTGGTACCAGATCTATAACGCTCATTTTCTTCCTCACTTAACTAAAAACATTCTTGATTGTTTACTCGATACAGTACATTGTAAATACACCTCGTTATACTTTTCTTTAAGCTTCTTCTGGTCAACAAGCGACCTTGGAGCCGTATTCTTCCATGTGGCTATCACATTGCCGTTAATGTCTATTAACACATCGTAATCCCGCATAAACTCTTGAATTTCAACTTTTAACTTTTCAATGGTTTCTTGTATCTGTTCTTCGGCAAGTTTCGCCATTTTTAATTCTTCTAGTTTCTTTATAATATTATCTTCTGCCACTATCTCCTGATAATTACTTTGCGGAAATAAATTAAACGTATCTCTGGTATTAACACATTTAGGCGGTATTCTTTTTTCTATATGGTTATGCCAGAAATTACACGCTATCTTAATCAGCTTCTCTTCCAGCTCTCTGTTTCGCTCATAGGTATAAATCCTAAAATCCTGTCCGCCTATAAGTACTGCTATATCAACCTTTGCTACATCGCAGATTGCGGCATAATAAGCTACTTGTACAAGATAGGACTCGGGGACTGCATCAGTACCTATATCCCCCCATTCTTTAGCCTTGGTAAAACCAGCTGTTTTGCACTCAAGAATATAAGGTAAATCAGAAGATATTACCCACCTATCAATATTAGCTCCTAAAAACTTATATTTAGAATGTATTATAGGCTGTGATGGTTGTTCTATTCTACAACCTCTAATTCTTCCGTATTCTTCAGCAATAATGTCCTCTAAAAGATTACCCCACCTCATTGCAGGGCTAGTCTCGCACCTAATGTCATCGCTGGTTTTGTTCAAATATACGTCAAGAGCCGTACGGTATGGATTAAGTCCTGCTATAGCACCCAGATCACTTCCTCCCAGATAGTTCTTACGCTCTCTTAGCCATTCTTGCTTCTTTTCCATATTAATAACTTTATTTCTTTATTATTATAAATAACGTTTTATCTCCTCAAGCTGATCTAGTACCTTCTGAAAATTAAAGAGTAAATGCTCTTTCGCTACTGCCTGTCTTTCTAAAAACAAAACCATTAAAATACAGAATTCTCTTGGTACTACCACAAATTCGTCATCGGTCTTTGACTTAATCCACATTGACAAGCTGTGAGTGGAAATATCACCAACCATGCCCCAGAGAAGATTTGAGATTTCCTCGCGCGGGATAAAACGATCTTTTATTGTCATTTTATACCTCCAACCCTCTAGTTAGCGAAAAGTAAGAACGTAAGGCCTGATCGGCCACGTAAGCATTATACTCTACCTCCTCTATTACCTGCTCTAGAGCTACTGGGTCGTATTCGCTAGTATCCCAGTCAACACAATAATCTTTTGCCTTCTCAAGTAAATACTCATACTGGTCTATATCTTGCATTAACTGGTAGTAGTTATCGCCGTAAAGTTCATAGGAAATCTTATAAAAGTTAGCTCTTTCTATCTGTTCCTTTATAAACGTTTCCTTTGCTATTGTAATGATTCTGCTAAATGTTTCTTTAGCACTTTCTGATAGCTCTAGGCTTTCAGTTTTAGCTTCATGAAATTTAGGTATTTCTGTTATGTTAGCTGGTAATTTTGTCGCTTGACGCTCATTAGAGATTTTTACTGCTTGTCTTAATTGCTCAAGATTTGAAAATACCTGCACAGCTTCTTTTGTAGGAAGTAGCATCTTCTGCAATAGCTTCTTAGCCTTAGCAACGCTGATTTCTTCTAAACTAGGCATGGTAGAATCCAATAATTTATGGCTTATTAACTCTATTGTACCATGATTTATCGAGTTACTGATTTTATCGTGCTTTTTTGATTCTAAAAAAGGTTCTTGACGTAAAGGTAGGGTTGAGATATTTTGCATATATCCTCCTCATGGGATTTATATTGATATTAAGTAAGAATTATTAAGTCAATCAAACAGTTTAATTCTTACAACTATATAAGGTTCTAAAAACGTCTTAAGGTGCAAACTTAAGGCGTTTTTTTATTACCTTATGAGTTAAATATAGATAAAAAAATGATATTGTCAAATAGTTTTATTATAAAATTATTGAAAAATAATTATAAAAAATTACACAGATTGCTTTTTTTGATAAGATTCTAAAAAATAATTTAATTTAGGTTGTTGAATTTCAAAACCTCCTAATTGTTCATTTTTTATTATTAATCCATCTTTTTGAAAAATTTTTAAAGCAAAATAAATCGTAGGCTTTTTTACTCCAGTTTTTTCTTGAAGAAATCGAACATTTGCTTGTGCTACATTGTTAACAGCAATATCGAGTAATACATTCACTATTTTACACTGGTTATTAGAATATAACCCACTATTATTTATTGCTTCTTTTATCATTTTTACTTTATTCATAATAATTCATTGTATAAGAAATTTTATTTTATGTATATCATTTTTAATAAAAATTCAATAAAAATCTTGCTTTTAGTAAAATAGTTAATATTGTTATTACTTGTACAAGTAATAACAGGGATATGATCTGATATTAATATTAGGCATTAATTATATATGAAAAAGTTTTATATAGCATTAGTTTTATTATTTAGTTTTTTATCTTCTCAGTATATTTTTGCTTTTGATGACCCAAAAAAAGTTACCTATACAAAAACTTTTAAAAAGAATGAACGTGTTAAAACCGAACGTGTAAAGGGTCATTATCGTAAAAATGGCAAATATGTTGATCCATACTATAGAAGTAAAAAAACAAAAAAATGAACAAATTACTATTGTTTTGTTGTTGTGTTTTAATTGGTTGTACAGAAAATAATTTAAGTACTACAGCACTTGTTGCTGGAACCGGATATGGTTTATACAGGATACATGAAATATCTAAGAAAAATAGCAATTATTCTTACTATAATGACAATGATTGCAGAAATTATTATCAAAATTTCATGGGATGTTGTTCATACCATGGTGGAGTAGCTGGATGTTACAATTATTATGTAATTTGTAATGATAATACTGTTAGTCCAACTTGTAGATGTAGTACCAGTTATTGTGTAGTTTATTAACCAATGGACTATATAATTTAAATTAAAAGTTAGTGTAAAGGAAATTATGTAAGTAAAATTTTATTTAAAAAGGGATAGCGTTTTTTAAAGAGAAACACTAAAAACTCGTAAACTTCAACAGATACGAGGATATGAGAATATTATCTAATAGTCAAGTGTTTTTCTTTAAAAATTACAAATTATTAATAATTTTTAGAGAATATGGCAAAACAACAATACCTAAAACGAACTAATACAGAATCATCATACTTAGACCAGCTATACAAACTATACTCATTTAAGGAAGAAAAAGCCCGTTATCGTAAGAGTTATATTAACTGGGACAAGATAGATAGAGCTAATAAAAAGATAAATCCCGTGCGTCAAAAATCTTTTTTTCTTAGTGATAAAGCCAATAAATTACTTAGCATTATCGTAGCTAAGCTCCAAAAAGGCGAAAGAGTACTCCTAAATCATAAATATATTTCTACATTTACGATTGTTGAAAGAAGACAAAATGTAAGAATTATTCAGGAATTAGAAGATATATTGCATATTACCTATCATAGGTCTGTTACTCATGACGGCAAAAAATATCGTTATAGTTACGAATTTAGTTATAAAGAGCAAAACGTTGGAAATACTACTTGTGTAGAAAATTCTGTCGAGACTTTTATGTCGCAACAAAACGATTCTCTCTATATATATAATAAAAATAAAGATATTGAAGATATAGATCTGGAATCTAATTTTTTACAAAATTCTGAAGAAGTTAAAACTACTCCGATTGAAACTGTAAAATTCAAAAAACGACTACCTAACGAGCGAAAAAAACGTACTATAGCACAGGCAAAGGCAAGAATTTACCGGTTTAACCAGTACAAAGAACCTCAAGGCCTAAAGCACCATTATCCGTTAACTAAAGAGGATGGCGGCAAGTTACAAAGCCTGTCAGGGCGAGACTTTAGCCTAAATGCTATGAATGAAATACTCCTTGATATGTCAAGGCGACTAGCTAACCGTTTTTGCTCAAAAGCTCAATTTATGGCATATTTCGGTAAATGCCTGCGACATGAAAAACGAGATGCAGTAAAAACTGGTAACGGTAATTTCCGCATAAAAGCAAATATTCAAAAGGAAGAAGTAAAGAAACCTAGGATAATTGATAAAACGGAAGTAAGAGTATATGACCTAGAGAATAGGACTACTGATGGTTTTAAACCATTAACAGACATATTTAAAAATTTAAATTTTGTTATATCGTAAAGCTATAATAACTAAAAAAGAGTAAAAGTAATGAACGATGACGATAAATATGATAGGTATATACAATCAACTAAAAGATTATCTAAAGAAGAATTATTAAGTATAAATAATTATCAAAACATATTAATTCGAAAAGACCTTGAAGAATTAAAATCTAGATCACTAACAATTACTTGGCTAATCTTCTTTATAGTAGTTATATTAGTTTATAAATTATAAATAGAGAGAACAAAGGTAATTACTGTTATTAATGCTTAAAAAAGGCAGTAATAATTAAGCCTATAATAGTTAAGAAAAATGGGATCATCCATTTTAAGATATCTGTTTTCATTTCTGCTAGGTCAGATTTTGTAACCATAGTTCTTTTTATAACTTCAACGTCTATTTTTATTTTAGTTGAATCTTCGTTTTCTATTTCTTCTACCAAAAACTCAGCTTGCTCTTTAGTGAAGCCGTGTTCTATAAATTTGTTGATTCTAGTATTTGTACTAACTATTGCCATATCCATTACCTATTATTTTTCACTATCTCTGTAAAATCTGACCAGTCTTCTACTTTAAATGCTCTAATATCTCGTACTGAATCAGAGAACCAATGAACATTAGATAGTTTATTAATTACCTTGTAAACAGTTGTAAGATCGTTTTTCTCATTTTTTGAAAGATAAAGACTACCCTGTGTTCCAACAAAACCTAAATCTTCCATCATGGCTCTAATTTCGTCATAAGCTTTATTATAAGGTTCGCCGTAGTGTTCCTTTAACTTAGCTACTTCCATGTCAAATGATATCGCATACATAATTAAATTATATAATAATTGTTTTTAAGAAGATTTAATAGGCATTAATTGAATATGATATGGATTAGGTTGTAAATCATATACTGCACCAGTTCCATAATCCACAAGACCACCAAATATAATTCCAGCTCCAGCTAATGTTGGTATCATAGTACCTGTATGAGCATGATAACCTTCCTTTGTTACTGTAATGTTTAAGTTTTGTTTTCTTTCTGCAATAGTATGACAAGGGCTTATACAACTTTTACCATTAGAGAATTGAACATGTGCACCTGCTGGCGTTGTATTTACTGAAACTTCTTGTGTTGTACCTCTTACCATTGTAGCACAAGAAGATAGTAACATAAGCATAAAAATGCTATAAAAAACTTTTATCATATATCAAATCTTATTCCTGTCATTATGCTATGGCCATTGTAGCGATTCTTAGTTACCTCTTTGTCTTTATATTTAGTTTCCCCAAAGTTTTGCCAGCTATATGTAAGTTCAAAATTAGTTTTATCAGAAACTTTTAACGAAATACCCGTAGTTAATGAATAAGCAAAATTTCTTTTGTTTTTTGATTTTTCTTTTCCTTCTGAAACATTTACATTATTAGCAATAATTTTTTGTGTTACTTTTTCTTTTATTTGAGCTAATCCAATTCCTCCACCAAAGAAAAAGTTAAATTTATTACTAACAGGTAAATCGACATAACTATTTAACATCAGTGAATATATGGAACTTTTACGGCTTAATTTAAGATCAGCATTACCAATAATATTTCCATGTTCATCATATACAGTATTATTATAAACAGTGTTATTTTCAAAATTAACTTTTTGGTATCCAAAACTTAAATCGTGTCTTACATGATTGTTGAGATAAAATCCAGCTGCAATATTAAATGCTGGAGATATTTTAGATTCTGATTTATTAGATGGTACATAAACATTTTCTTCGGGATATACATTATGTTGTTTTGCATTCCTCATTTTATTAACCCCAATATTTCCTTTAAGATAAAAGCCTGTTCTATCCTCAGCTAATGTAGAAGTAGATAAAATGACTATAATAGTACCTAGCAAGGATTTTTTGTTTATCATAAATTACCTTCTTAATATTATTAAATTAGTTATGATGATAAAATAACCGATTTTTGTAGTAAATTGGTTTTAGAAGAGTCAATAACTATATATTTATTAATGTGACAACAACTCCTCACTAAATATAGCATAGCCCTACTCTATTTTCATCATAAGCTTTATTATAAGGCTCGCCGTAGTGTTCCTTTAACTTAGCTACTTCCATGTCGAATGATATTGCGTACATAACTACTCAAAATTTTTAAAATAAAATGAGGTAAGCTAGAACTAAGTCGGTAAACCGCGAAGACACCACGCATGTAGCGGAAAAGCCAATTATGCTATTATTAAAGCAAAATTATAAGCCTTTCTCAATTTATCCTGAATATCATGTTTCTTATTATCAACTTTAACAAATGTACCTTGATCATTTAAGAGATAGAGTTCTTCTTCTTGTACTTTGACAAATAATATTCCATCTCTATAAATACCTATAAAATTACCATGCATACGATATTCTACTTTTTCTATTGATACCATTATCGCAAGCACTTTTCTGACTAAATGTAAATACAATTCCATTTATTTACTCATTAAAAAAATAAACACATCGTTTAAAAAAAACTTTAGGTAAATATAAAAATAAAATATAATAGAATTAATTGAAGGGTAGTATATAACAATATTATTAATAAATTCTTAATTATGGACTATTTAGCACCTTGCCAATATTCCACCAGATTACTAGAGAAACTAAAATCTCTAGATACTAAAAATGTACTGGATTTTGATTTAATCAATAAAGCTATTTATTGGGCTAAAAAGTATCATGGTGATCAAAAAAGAAAAAGTGGTGAGCCTTATTACACTCATCCCTTAGAAGTTGCTTATATGATATCTGAATATAAGCTAAAAACCGATGTAATAGTAGCGAGCATATTACACGATATTATCGAGGATACCGAAGTTACGGCGGGTATGATACTTGATAACTTTAGCTGGCGAATAACTGAAATGGTAGATAGGCTTACCCGTGATAGACCAGACGGTAGTAAGTTAAGTGTAGCAGAAATAATTACCAATGCTTATCAAAAACAAGATAAAGAGGTATTATTGATTAAGTTAATTGATAGATTGCATAATATCCAGACTATTAACTCAATGAGTATTGAAAAACAACAGAAAAATATAGATAATACAATACAAAACTTTTTAGGTTTATCTATATATTCTGGACACTATCAAATAGAAAAAACTTTGAATCAAATTTTGATTCAATCTTTAACTGTACAAAATAATCAGTTAAAATTAACAGAATTCTTTTCTTTTTTTAATAATGGTTTATTCTCACTTCAAGATGTTTAAAATGAGACAAACCAATTGCAAAACTAATAGTTGATATTAGCATAACAATAAATATTCCATAATGATGGAAGTATTTTGTCAGATATATTAAACCAAAAGAAGTAAAAACGTATATAACAGTACGAGATAATGCGTGTATAGTCCCTACATAAGTAAATCTTTTAAAAATAGGAAAATGACTAAATAGTGTTGGAACTGCTACCATTATGATAGGACCGTAAGCTACGATCACAGATTGTATTAGCATTAGATGAAATGGACTTTTGAGAGAATAAAATAAATATGGAAAAAATAATATAAAAACTAAAAATATAATCATTATAATTTTAAGAATTTTTAATGAAGGTATTTTTCTTCCTAAATAAGTTAATAATATAAACATTAATAATTCTGATAAAGAAACAAAAAAATTATGATTAATAATTTGTTCAGCTGTATAGCCAAAAGAATCTTTTAAAATATCACCGCAATGGATATATCCAATATAAAAACACACTGGCCAACTACAATCCATCAAAAATAACGATATTGTAGTTTTTATATTGGGTTTTTCATTGGTAAATAAATCAGTGTTTATCACATTGTGAGTTTGATATTGGTTAATAGTTTTTTTTATTCTACGTTTAGCATCAGCAAAATCAGTGGTCTCTTTTAAAGTAGTTCTAGCTACTCCTCCTACTAATGCAATTAATGCTCCTATACCAAAAGCAAAACGCCACTTAAGACCAAATAAAAATACCAATGAAGCAAGAGCTAAAGCTGCTGTTGCTCCTAAAACTGAAAACATTCCTAGTAGCGTTATAGATGAGGATTTAAATTGTTGAGGAATAGTTTCGGTTAAATAAATTTCTGCTCCTATAATCTCTCCTATAGATGACATACCTTGGATTATACGACATAACATTATTGCCCAAGAAGCAGTGATACCTATTTGAGCATAAGTTGGAAGAATAGCCATAACTATACAAGATAACGACATCATTAGAGTTGTTATAATAACAATGGATTTTCTCCCTACATGATCACCCAAATAACCAAATAGTAAAGCTCCTATCGGTCTAAAAATAAAGATTGAACAAAAAGAAAAAGCAGCAAGTAGAGAAGCAGTAAAAGGGTCTGTTTTAGGGAAAAATAGCTCATTAAGTAATACCGCCATGTGAACATAGAGCATTAAATCAAAGTATTCCAACATCGTACCTATAGACAATAAACCTATAGCTTCTTTCTGTTCTCTTGTAAGACTTTTCTGTTCTGCTGCTTCCATATAAAAGTAGTAATACTGGTTAATACCACTGATTTAAGCATTACCAACCACAATGGTACAATAGATATGTTTAAAAATTTTAGCTATTTTTTTGTTTTAGTAGCAAATAAACTACATAAAATCCTTATTAAACAGAATATTTTTAATAATAAAAATATCCAACACTATCACCAGTCATAAAATTATACTTACCGTATCTAGGTATATATAAGGTCTTCAAGGAAATCGCCCTGCACTTTTTTCCCTTAATCTTTGCAGCTTTTTTTTATTGTAAAATCGTGCACAATATTCAGTTAATAAAAAATACTTCTTTTTATGATTAATTGGATAAATAACAATATTTCAGATAGCAAATTTAATGAACTTCTACATCTCTACCTTCGAGATCAATATCCTAGCCTAAGTAAAATATTAAGAAAATATATAATAATACTGCTTCATTTTTGTGATTGTGAAAAAGAATTCCATATCACTATTTATGGATTGCAAAATTTATTTTCTTGTCAAGAAAGAAGAGTATACGAAATAATTAATAAGCTCATAGAGTTAAACATATTAATAAAGACTTCAAAGCCTGTTCATAACGGTTTTCGTGTTAATGCAAATTCTCTATATTTTTCTTTCAATCTTCCAGAGATGGTTAATCTTAAAAAATTAAAAACAACTACTTTTTTTGCTACTTATCTAAAAATAGAAACTACAAATTACAAAAATAAAGAATATCAAACTGCTCTATTTAGAGATGTACATAATATAGACAAAAGCATTCAACTAAAATCCTACAGAATTGATTACGATCAAAAAAATTCTGAGTTTTTAGAACAATTGAAAAATGGAGATATTATAAGTTTTACGCCACCAATTACAGTGCCGATAATTAAGCACCAAAATCCTGTCGACCTAAACTTAACATTATTATCTAATTTTTTTGTTAAGAAAAATCACAAAAATACAGAGTAGTTTTATGCAAATAGATGAAGTCAAAACGATAGCATTTCGCATACGTAGAATTTTGAAAGAGACTGAAGGGATGCTTATGTACATGAATTTTATAAACATTAATAGATTTAATTTTAGAAGAAACAAAGGATGAACAATAATATTCAAGAGATTATAACTTCTATATATGATTGGTTTGATGCTAATCCGGCTTTTAGAGTCGTTAGTAAATCTTCTCACTATTGTTCTACGGAGAATTTCCTATACCACGCTGCAGAGCTACATACTCTTTTAATTCAAGCAAGAACCATTCTTAACGGGTTTTCGGATCATATAGAAAAAGTCAATTTATGTCTGACTAAACTACACGGGGAAATTAATCGTGAAGTATCTAAAAAACGCATAACAAAAGAGCAATTGGATTTACTGCTAAGGGATGATACCAGTCAAATCAAAATTAAAGATTTGTTAATAATAGCTAAACGTTTGCAGCGATTTGCTAGTAATACAGCCGGTGCAAAATTAAAAAATTCAAATCAGATGTTCGTTGAAGATGTAATAACGCTATCAAATTTGATTATTACAAAATTTGGAGAACATTGCGAGGGTAATAAAAACAACAATTATTAGGGATTAATATTAACACTAAATTAAATAATAAGGAGAATTAAAAATGGAAGTACAAGATTTAATAATTGATTATTCAACAGCTAAAAATCAGGACGATTATAGTCCGATACCCGAGGGGACTATAGTAAAAGTAAAATTTACTATAAAAGAAGGCGGCTACAACGATGTAGAACAAGGCTGGACTGAGGGACTTGCTACATTAGGACAATCGGGAGCAGTTTATCTTAACACTATCAATACTGTATTAACCGGAGAGCATAAAAACAAGAAAATATATCACTTGATCGGTTTATATAGTCCAAAAGGGGATACTTATAATGAGATGGGCAAGAGTTATATAAAAGCCGTTCTTGATTCAACATATGGATTAGACCCTAACGATATGAGCGAAGAAGCTCGTAAAAAACGTAGTAAAAAACTTAGTGAGTTAGCAGGGCTTGTTCATCTTGTAGAAGTTAAAAACACTCATGATCATAAAGGGAATTTAAAGAATGAAATAAAGAAAGTTATCACTCCAAAGGATATTAGGTACGGCGAAGCTATGGGCGTCAAGATAGAAGATGACTTTGATGATGAAATACCCTTTTGAAGTAAGAGGTAAATATGATTTTACGAGACTATCAAAAAGAGTGTGTAGAGAAAAGCGTGCTGGCATTAAAGGAGCATGATAACACTCTTGTTGTTGCTCCGACAGGGTCCGGTAAAACTATAATACTTTCTGCCATTATCAAAGAGTTACTTAAAGAGCATCCTAACTACAAAGTATTAGTTCTTGCCCATAGAAACGAATTAGTGACGCAGAATCGTGAAAAGTTTTCAAGAGTATGTGAAGGCGTGACAACATCGATAGTAAACGGAAGTAGTAAAGATTGGAGCGGTCAGGTGGTGTTTGCCATGGAGCAAACGGTTACTAGAGAAAATAATCTATGTAACATGCCTAAAATAGACTTATTTGTTATAGATGAGGCTCACCATGCCCCCGCTGACGGATATGTTAGAATAATTAATAGAGCGAAAGAATTAAACGATTTGCTTCTTTTACTCGGAGTTACGGCTACGCCTAATCGGGGTGATAAAGTAGGGCTTGGGGAGGTATTTGATAATTATGCGTATCAAATAGGTATTAAAACGCTTATTGTTGCCGGTCATTTAGTAAGGCCTAGAACATATGTAAGTATATCGGAACAATCGGTAATTGCCCGGGAACAATTAGAAAAATTAAAAACCAATAATCTAGGTGAATATAACGAGAATGAAGTTGCGGCTATTTTAGATACAGAGGCGATGAATGAAGACGTTGTAAAATATTGGGGTGAATATGCCGAGGATCGTAAGACCGTAGTTTTTTGCTCTACTATTGCTCATGCTAAAAACGTTTATAACGTATTTAACCGGTTCGGGATAGCGGCGGCAATGATTACCGGTGAGACTACCCATGAAATAAGGCAGATAATATTTGAGAGGATGAATGAAGGAGTAATACAAGTAATAATAAATGTCGCGGTACTAACGGAAGGTTGGGACTATCCCCCTATTAGTTGCGTGGTGTTACTGCGTATGACTTCTTTTCAATCAACCATGATACAGATGGTAGGGAGGGGGCTTAGAACTGTTGATCAGCGAGAGTATTCGGGTCTTGTTAAGACTGATTGCGTAATACTGGATTTCGGTATTTCGTCTATTTTACACGGCACCCTGGAGCAACAAATAAATTTATATCCTAAAAAGTCAGAAGGTAATGAAGCACCGACAAAAATATGTCCCGTGTGTTCTAAGATTGTAGCTATAAGAGTTACGGTTTGCCCTGAATGCGGACATGAGTTTGAAGCTAAGGATAAGACGGCCACTAATATTTACGGAATGGATGAAATAGAAATGCTAAAGATGTCGGTATTTTCGTGGCATAGGATACAAATAGATAAGATGCCGGGACATTGTTTACTAGCTCACGGCTTTAAAACATGGAGCTGTGTTGTGAGGAAAGGCGAGCATTATTTAACGATATGCGGCTCTAATAATAGCAAGGAATACGATATAGAAACCCAAATTATATATAAGGGCGATAAAGCGGTAGCGATTTCCAAAGGTAACGATTTTCTCTATGAAAGAGAGAGTGAGGAGGAGGCATGGAAATCAGCGTCATGGAGACAATACCCGCCTTCCGATAAGCAAATAAATTTTATATCTAAAAGTAATACTCGCTACATTTTAGAAGAGAATACGAAGGGAGCGGCCGCTGCCGTAATAGCTTTTGAAATTAACGTGAAGAAAGAATTAAACAAACTAGCAAATGTAGCATGAGAAGCAGCGTAAGTAGCCAAGGTAATAATCCGGATATAAAAACTAATATGATTAGATTTGCCATAGGCGATAATGCCAAAGATATTGTTCTGCGTAATATTGAGTTATCGTGGGCGGAGCTTCAAGTTAGATTATCAAACCCCGTAAAGAAACAAATCCGGTATGATAATAGAAAGATCAACTTAAATACGAACCAGATTGAGCCTAATAAAGAAACGGGAGAGCCGATTTATCTTTCTCATCAGGAAGCAATAAAGCAGGCAATATCGATAGAGAAGTTAAAACTAAAATATTTTATAGGCGGTTATTTTAGCGTATTAAAAAGAAAAAATGAGAATGTAAAAGCAAGAACGTTAATAGTTTTAGATATCGATAGTTTTAGTCAAGATATAGATCAATTATCAAAAATATTAAAATCCGAGCTAGGTAAATATGATTATATAGCCTACTCCACGGCTAGCCATACTCCTAAAAAACCTTGTGTTAGGGTAATTTTAAGGTGCAGCAGGGAGATAAAGGGAGAATTATACCCGGGTATTGCTAAAAACTTTATTGATAAATTGACTTTTAAAGATGCCGTTGATGTTAAAGCATCAACTATTGTAAGTCAGGCTATGTATCTGCCTGCAATTATTGAAATAACGGATCAACCGGGGACAGAAGAAAAATATGAATATGAATATTGGATAGAAGAAAATAGTGGATATGGCGTTAATATAGAAGATTTTTCGGCCAAAATTATAGAAATGCCAATTGTTGATAGCGACAAAACAATTAGTGATGATGTTTATGATTATAGCTACGGTCCCGTTAATACCGAAAAAGTTATAGAGTGTTTAAAAAAATATCCGGCAAAATATTTAGATTATCACGGATGGCTGGAAGTTAGTATGGCGATGCACCATAATTATAAAGGCTGCGAAGAAGGTTATAAAATATGGGACAAGTGGAACGCCGAAGACGATAGATACGATGCGGTCAAAAACAGGCAAATATGGAAGTCCTTTAAAAGCAAAGACAAACTTAAAACATTTGCCTCGATTATTCAAAAGGTAAATGAGCGGGAAAAAACGGATTGGCAAAAAGATATCTTATCCCGAATAAGAGATTTAAAAGAAAAATTTAGCGAAAGCGCAGAGCTTATGCCGATTATTTGCGGCATAGCTAAACATTGTAGCCTATCGGAAGCGGAATATTACATACGGGAAATTAAAGACTCTACAAAATTAGCCATAGGTGCTTTAAGAAGTTTAGTCGGCAAGGAGCAGAAGAAAATAGCCGCCGAAGAGATTAAACGCAGTGCAAAGAAAACATTTAAAATTAGCGAAGAATTACCTCGAGCAATGTTTACGGACTACGTAGATAGCGATAAACCGCCAAGGACAACGTTGCCTAATTTTGAAGTAATATTGAAGGCTTATAATATTTCGATAAAACGGAATTTGATATCAAGGGAAGAGGAGATAAATATACCCGGGCAAACATATTGTGCGGATACGAAGTTAAACGCAAGTTATAACCAGTTAGTAAGTATCTGTGAAATGAACGGACTTAATAAAAATAATCTGATCAACGGATATTGTAGTAATATAGGTAGTAAGAACGTCTATAATCCGGTGCTGGATTTTATAAAATCCAAAGCTTGGGACGGAAGGGATAGAATTGAAGGATTACTTGAGACGATAGTAGTAAAAGAGGGTTATAATACTGCTTTAAAAAATCTTCTTGTTAAGAAATGGCTTATTAGTGCGGTCGCAGTCTTATGTGCAGAGAAGGGAACTAAAACTAAAGGTGTTTTAATATTACAAGGAGATCAATCTGCCGGTAAAAGTCTTTGGTTTGAAAAATTAATTCCAAAAGAATTAAAAGATTTTTATATGGAGGGTTTGCAGTTAAATACGCTGGATAAAGACAGTGTAGCAATTGCAAACTCATGCTGGATTGTAGAACTTGGAGAATTTGAAGGATCTCTTACCAGTAGGCAAATAGCATCACAAAAAGCCTTTTTAAGTAATGATAAAAGTGTATTAAGAAGAGCATATGCTGCTAAAAATGAGACTTTTTATAGAAGGAGTGCATTTTGTGGTACGGTAAACCCGGAGGAGTTTTTAAAAGATCGTAGCGGTAATGTTAGATATTGGCCGATAGCGGTAGATAAATTATTACTAACCGATCATATAGATAAGCAGCAATTATGGGTGCAGGTTTTCCATTTGTTTGAATCAGGTAGAACTTGGATGCTTACACCTTGTGAAGAAAATTTGCTTGAGGCAAGTAATGAGAGTTTTTTAGAAACATGTCCTTATGAAGAAATGATAGTTCGGTATATTAAACCGTATTCAAAAAATATAACGACATGTCCGGAAATTAATAGAAAGACGGCAACGGAAATATTGCTGCAAATTAAAGAAGCTTGGGGTATTAGCGTTAATGTGGATCAAAGAGCGACAAGAGCAGTAGCCAGTGCTTTAAATAGGCGTGGTTTTAAAAGAGAAATAAGCGATAGAAGACGTTTTTACGTAGAAGCTGTTTAACAAGTGATAATTTAGAATAGCTTTAAAATCCTTATGGGAAAAGGTTTATAAGGTAAAAACGGGACGAGTCGGTATGAGTCGGGACGAGTTTTAAAATCCCTTAACCCTTTATAGAAAAAGGGACGTAAGGCGAAAATGGGACGAAGGGACGAGTTTTACAAAAATACATATACGAGGAAATCTCAATTTTATTTTATATATAAATAAAAAATCATTAAAACTCATCCCTTCATCCCGAATTATCTTTAAATAGTAGTAGTTATAAGGGGTTGGTCAGCGGGATGAGTGGCGGGACGAGTCGGGATGAGTGTAAAAAATAGAGCTTTAAAATGACTAAATTATTTCTAGACGTAGAGTGCTATCCTAATTACTTCCTAATAATGTTCAAACTAGAAGACGGGAGAAATAAATATTTTGAACTAGATGAGCATAATGAGCTAGAGGGGAAGAAAATAGAGAGATATTTAACGGAATGCACGACTATCGGTTTTAACTCCCGTATGTATGATATTCCGATGATTGAGTATGCCCTCCGCGGTGCTAGTAATAAAGCTCTTAAAATATTATCCGATCGCCTCGTTAGTGCGGAAGAAAAAACCTATGATATTTTAAATGAGACAAAATTATGGACTCCAAGGCACTATAACCATATTGACATATTCAATGTTCTACCCGGCAGGGCTAGTTTAAAAATGTACGGAGCAAGATTGCATGTGCCGTTTTTGCAGGATTTACCGTATGATCCGAGTAAACCCGTAACCAAAGAGCAGAAAGCGGAATTAAGGAAATACTGTTCAAACGATATAGATTTAACAATTGAATTATACAATTCCCTAAAAAAACCGCTTGAGATAAGAAACAACATTAACAATGAATATGGTATTGATGTCAGAAGTAAAGGGGATGCAGGTATTGCAGAAATATTAATGCTTAAGTCTTTAGGTATATCAAAAATGAATATTTGCATGCCTTATAATTACAGATTTCAATATATACCGCCTAGCTATCTTGCTTTTAAAAGCGAAGAATTGCAAGAATTGGTAGCTACGATATCAGGATTAACTTTTAAGGGAATAAAGGGAGACAGCAATTTCAAGGATGGAATACCCGGTGAAATTAATATTAACGGCAATAGTTATAGTTTTGGCATAGGAGGGTTACACTCGCAAGAACAACACAGGTCAATAGTTTGTAAAGATGACGAGCTGTTGATAGACGTGGACGTAACCGGTCATTATCCAAAAATGATTATAGATAATAAGTGGTGTCCCGAGCATTTAGATAAAGATAAATTTAATACTCTGATTAGTAATTTCTATAACGATAGAGTAGTAGCTAAGAGGGAGGGGAATAAAGCAAAATCGGATACGTATAAAATTATACTTAACAGTATTTACGGCAAGTTTGGAGACGAGTATTCGTTTTTATATTCCCCGAGCTGTTTGTTACATACAACATTTACCGGTCAGCTTAGTTTGTTAATGTTGATAGAAATGCTGGAAGAATGCGGATTAAATGTAGTAAGTGCCAATACTGACGGAATTGTCGTCCGTGTTTTGAAAGCCGGGTACGATTTGTTTAAAGAAATATGTAACAGTTGGCAAGAGATATCTAATTTGAATTTAGAAGAAACAAAATATAAGGCATTGTATAATGAGAGCGTTAATTCCTACATAGCCGTAAAAGAAGACGGCAGTTTAAAACGTAAGGGTTCGTTTGTAGAAGGTGATCTAGCTCACAACCCTACAATAAAAGTATGTATGGATGCCGTAATAGATTATATCCTTAAAGGGAAGCCAATAGAAGAAACTATTTTAAACTATGATACTGATCCGAGAAACTTCCTGATGGTAAGGAAAGTAGTAACAGGGGGTTATTGGAGGGAAAAATATCTAGGGAAAATAGTAAGGTGGTACTGGTCAACTACAGGAGATCCTATATATCGGAGGCTTGAGACTACCGAGCTTAAAAAAGACGGAACTGCTAAAAATGATCCAAAAGTTGCAGATAGTGATGATGCCTTTCCTATAATGGATTTGAGAGAAGGCCTAGTAAATATCAATTATGAGAAATATATCAATGAAGCCTATGAGATGCTAAGAAACATCGGCATAGAAGTAGCAGATAATAAAACCCGGGAGTTTTTAGGAGAAATTGGAAGTATTGCTGCCTGAATTTTAGTAAAAACTCTCATGATTTCAAGAACTGAAATTATCTATGTTATAATTACTATAAGTTAAGAAAGAGCCGGAGCGTCGGAAAACTGCCAAGTACGGCTTCTTTTTTTATGAGTTATAACAAAAAAACTAAAAGTATGTCTTCTACTGAAACTATCACATGGCAAGCTACCGGTATTAAACTTGCCTGCTTAAAAGAATATCCTAATAACCCGAGAAAAATAACCAAGGAAATGCTGGATAAGCTAGCTGCTCATATCAAGGAGGACGGGTATCATCAAAGAATAATAGTAGATAACGATTACACCATTATCGGCGGTCACCAGCGTAAAAAAGCTTTATATATGGCAGGTTACGATGATGAGAGTGAAATTGAGGTGTTAATGCCGAGTAGGAAACTAACGCCAGACGAAATAGACAGGCTAAACATTAGAGATAACCTAGCGTTCGGTGAATATGATTTTGATATTCTAACGGAGCGGTTTGATATGGAGGAGCTATTATCTTTTGGTATGGATAAGGATATGCTAACGCCTATATTTGATAAAGCCATATTAGAAGAAATAGGGGAGGAAGAGGAGATAGAAGTAGGGGAAGAAGCTACTTCCAAGCTTGGTGATATTTACCTGCTTGGGTCTCATCGTTTAATGTGCGGGGATAGTACTAATCCGCAGCATGTTGAGAAGCTACTGGATGGAGCAAAGCCAATTTTAATGGTAACTGATCCGCCGTATGGAGTGAATTATGAACCTGAGTGGCGTAACGAAGTAGGCAAAGGGACTAGAAACACAGGCAAGGTACTAAATGATGATAGATATGACTGGTCTGAGGCTTATTCATTATTTACCGGTGATGTGGCTTACATCTGGCATAGTTCAAAATATACTCATAAATTTGCTGAAAATATAGAGAAATGTGGTTTTGATTTAGTAAGCCTTATTATTTGGAGTAAAACTAGACCAGTTCTTAGCCGTGGTGATTACCATAACCAGCATGAGCCTTTATGGTATGCGGTAAGAAAAGGTCAGAAAGTTAGGCATAACTGGCAGGGTAAAAGGGATCAAACAACAGTATGGGATATAGAAGGATATAACGGCAGTAAGGGAGATGGTGAAGAATCCACAGGCCACGGTACGCAAAAGCCGCTTGAGTGCATGCTTCGGCCAATACTTAATAACTCTGCTCAAGGCCAGAGTGTATATGATCCTTTTGGCGGTAGCGGTACTACGTTAATTGCCTGCGAGAGGTCAAAGCGTAACTGTTACATGATGGAATTATCCCCGGCTTATGTTGATGTGATAATAAAGAGATGGGAAAAAGAAAGTAATAAAAAAGCGGTATTGTTAAATGAGTAAAAAAATAACTTTAACTGATGATCAAATATTACAGGTGGAAGCATTGTCTGCTTATTTATCCATAGAACAGATAGCCGATTATTTTGGTTTTTCAGGGATGACTTTTCATGAAATTAAGAAGCGACAACCGGAAGTACTCTTAGCCTATAAAAAAGGAAAAGCAAAGGCGATAGGCAGAGTGGCTCGCAAGCTTACAACCTTAATAGATGAAGGCGATGTAACGGCGACCATATTCTATCTTAAGACACAAGGTGGATGGTCTACTGAAAGTAAGAGTAATAACATTATAAAAATATCATTTGGTAATAGAACAGCTACAGAAATAATAAATAGTACTTTAACCGCTCTGGAAGAAGGGGAGATAAGTGTTCCTGAAGTTCAACAGCTTACCGGTTTAGCACTAGCTAAAATGAACATAGAAAGCCGCAGCCAAGAAGACAAGGCGGTATCAAAAGAAATGGAAATAGAAGAGGCAAAAGAATTTATGGCTCAAATTAAGGAGGCAAAAGAAAATATTGAGTTTTTTAGGGAAAAAATACAAAAAACAAAGGAATAGCCATGTATAGATATATATTCCCGGTAGTAAATTACATAATTTACATCTCAATAAGCGGCTTAATTCTTGTGCTACTGTTTCAAGAAGAAGAGTTAAAAAGTGTTTTATCGTTATTAACCATGATGGAGTTAAAAGACTACATATTCTTTATGATTTTAGGAAGGCATATGGATTATGTTTATAGGTTTTTTAAATGGGTTCTAACGAGTGTAGGTAATAAAATAATGGATGCAATAGATGATAGAATTAACAAGTGCTGAGCCGGCAGGCTCTGATGAAGAGAATAAAAAGCCTAATATATATAAGAAGCCTAAAGCACACAAAATCACGGATCAGGATATAGTAAGTGCAATGAACCAAGCTCAAGCTGAGGCATTTGCTCGGTACAGAGAGCGAGTCCAAGCTCGCAGGGAAAGAGAGAAGTTACGCCCAAGAGAGCCTGAAGTTTATCATCACGATCTCTATAAAAAGTCATGAGAAAATCAGGATAGTTAAAGCCTATGGTATAATTACTTTAGCTAAGAAATGAGCTATAGAGTAGTAAGCTAAAATGTTAAATGTGCTGGATATTTTTTCAGGGATAGGGGGATTTTCAATAGGCTTGGAAGCTGCGGGGCTACAGACGGTTGCCTTTTGTGAGATTAATCCATTCTGCCGGAAAATACTAACAAGACACTGGCCATCCGTACCGATATTTACTGATATTACTACCATAAATAAAGAAGACTTAAAAACGCTCCCAAGAATTGATGTAATTGCAGGAGGATTTCCGTGTCAGGATATATCGGTAGCAGGCAAGCAGAAAGGAATAACGGCTAAACGCTCAGGACTATGGAAAGAATTTGCGAGGTTAATAGATGAAATCAGACCCAAATATGCAATTATCGAAAACGTGGCAAACCTTCGTAGTACAGGGCTTATCAACGTCCTGCAAGATTTATGGGAGATCGGGTATGATGCAGAATGGCATTGCATACCGGCTTCCGCCTTTGGTGCACCTCACAGACGGGACAGGATATGGATTATTGCCCACCCCACTTGCATCAGTAAAGTCGGATTGTCCGTCGGAAAGGAGGAGACAGAGTCCACATCTGGAGACAGTTGTAAAAATGCTACCGACCCCAACTGCAAGCGATGCCACAGTAGGGCATATAATAAGCAAAGAGGATACTTACCTGATAACAAAAATCGGCAACATTCGGAAACACAACAGGAATGGAATATCAGGGAGTCTCGGGCTAGCCAGATATGTAAGGTTCTTCCCGACACCGACCAGCAGGGATTACAAGGATGTGGGGGATTTAAAGAAATTAGCCCAATATGCACACAAGAGCAGATTGGCGTGTACTATTGCAGCAGAGGAATTAAGCAATGGGGAAAAGAGCCTTTAGAAGTACCGAGGCTAAAAGATGAGCGATTAAACCCTGATTGGGTAGAATGGCTTATGGGATATCCTATTAGCTGGACAGATGGGGGAAGTCGTATGCAGCGTTTACAATCGCTGGGTAATGCAGTAGTACCTTTAATCCCTGAGTTCTTAGGAAAAGTGGTTGTAAATCATTATGAATCTGCACCGCCTATAAAAGCCTGAGAAAATTACAACATAACTCGGGCTTTAATTTATTTTTTAATATTCAGTTTATTCAAGATAGTTAGTCGTAAAAAATTTCCAAATGAATACTCGTTAGCATGTTGTGAATGATAAATATCTTGTAATAATGTCATTTCATCAGATTTAAATTTTACCGTTACTTGTTTTGATAGTTTATCATTATCTTTTTTTAAAGGTCTGCCCAACTTTTTTTGCAAAGAATTTTTATTACTAAAATTTTTTAATAAATTTTTATCGTTTAAATTAAATTTAAAATCTTTAGTTTTAGAAGAAGTCATAAAAACCTATAATATACTTTTTTATACTATAATAAAATATATTAAGTAATAATATACTTTATTAAACAATTAAATTGTTCTAATATTTTTCTATAAGAATATCTGTCTAGGGGGGATTCATCACACATATCTTTTATAGATTGTTTCTTAAGATAAATATTGGGCAAAGCTCTAGATTTTTTTATTTCAAATAAAGGGTATGTGCTAATTTTATTCATTATAGCTTCTACACTCTCAAAATCCTTAGCTGATTCTGTTTTATTTACTATAACGACAATATTCTTATTATACTTTTGTATAGTTTGTAATGAGTTAATACATCCTTGTATATCTGAAATTTCAGGTAGGGTTGGCACTAAAATAACATCAGATATAGTTAATACCTTTTCTAGCCTTTGGTCTATATAGCCCCCAAAGTCAAATATAACCCCGCAATTCATATCCGGTATTTCTTGATTTGGTTTTAATATTAATAATCTATCTGTGTTTATTATGCTAGATAGCATGCTTTCTTGCTCGTTGGTAATTACAGGATAACTTAGTTGTAAAGCAAGTTCGGCGGATATATTAGTCTTTCCACATCCACCTTTAGTAGTCCATATTGTTATTTTTTTATCAGTCATTATTTTATACTATAAGATACAATATAAAAATATATTATAGTATAAAAAAGTATAAGTAAATAAAAAAAACTTTTATAAAGTATTTTAGACTTTTTTAAACAAAAAAATACAATATTATACTATTAATATTAAGAAGTATAACAACAATTAACAATTTTTTAACCATTTTATAAAAAAATCGTCTTATTTTAAGAGGCTTAGGAGTGGTAGATCGGATGGTTATAGTATGATTTTATGTAAACGAGTAAAATGCTGTTTAAATCGCATTTATGGAGGTTTTTGTTGATTAGGTGGAATAGTTATGTAATTTTAGTTAAAATTTCCCTAACATTTTAACATTTTATTAATAAAGTTTTACTTTATTTTCCATAATCTGCATTATGTATAAAATCTTCACTCTTCAATCTTAAGAGTTTTTATGAACGTTAAAATTAAAAAAATGGAAAATTATAGAAAATTAACAAATACAAAAATACTCAAATGGAAGAACACCCAAAAGTGTCGTTTTCATATCCCCATTCTAACCATATCTTACTATTAATCAAGGTGAATCTTTCTTTTTTAGTTCTGTATAGTCATTTTTATGTGGCGGCAAAAGCCCTTTACCTTCACACTTTTTGTATTTTTAAAAAATTTGATATACGCTTAGACCCCCAACTAATGGTATGGAAATGGCTAAAAAAATGAAATCTAGAAAGAGATCAAACAACCTTGAGAAGTAAGACTCTTATATTGCTCTGTCCCCCATTAAAACAAAAGCTCTATTTATTTGATTGGATAGAGCCTTTTTAGTACAAAATAGCTTAATTTAAACTTTCTTCTTGAATGATAGAAAAAGACGACCCTTCTCCACTTGGGTAAACCGAATGGGTAGTATTAATATGATTAATATCAAAATTGTTAATAACTGCTAAAGGATTTTGTACAACGTTTTCTTGTGCATTATTTTCATGCACTTGAGGAATAGGACTCTCGTTTAATACCAGTTCGATGTTTTCTCTTCCATCTTCTACTAATCCACCAATATGCCCTATTAGGTATTGTATATCAGCAATATCATTATTTGCTATACTATTCTCAGCTCGGAATTGTATTGCACTAAATTGCTCGGAAAACGAAATATCATGTTCGTATAAAGCTTTCAAATCCAACAACTTTCCTTGTAACTCATTAATAACATCTTTTTGCTTAACAATTTCCAGCACATCTGCTAGTTCTTTTTCTTTTAACTCACTAATAATTTTATTTTGCTTCCCAATTTCTAACGCATCTTCCAGTACTTTATCTTTGAGCTCTGATTCTTTCTTATGAAATTCTACTTGTTTCATTAAAGATTCAATTTTTAAGTTTAAAGCCTCTTTCTCTTTTAAACCAAGCTCTCCTTGTAATTCATTGATGAATTGGTTTTTAACCATACTTTTATTATGTATTTCATTTTCTTTTTGAGCTAACAGTTCTTGTTTCTCTAGTTCTTTAGCTAAAAGTAATTCTTGTTTTTCTTGAAGTTCATGCTCTCTAATGCTAAGTAGTTCCTTAAATTTATCTATTTCCTGTTCTTTATTAATTTCAAAAGATTTTAATTCTTTAGTTAGCCTATTAATTTCTTTATCGTATTCGGGTAATTGCTTATTCCTAAACTCTATACCATATTCTCCATGATCATTATTTTTTACTGCTTCTCTTCTGTGCCACTCAGCATCAGTTTTCCATGCTTCCTGAACAAGTATATCAGCTTTTAAATGATCTAATGGAGTAATAGCTTCACCTTTTATTCTACTAGCTTCATCTATTAATTCTTTAACCAATCTACTAATTTCTTTATCGTATTCGGGTAATTGCCTATTCCTAAACTCTATACCATGTTCTCCGTGATAGTTGTATTTTACAACTTCTCTTCTACACCACTCTGCATCGGTTTTCCATGCTTCTTGAATAAGTATATCAGCTTTTAAATGATCTGATTTAGTAATAGCCTCGCTTTTTACTCTATTGGCTTCACCTATTAATTCTTTAATTAATCTGTAAATCTCTTGATCACATCCTATTCTTTGTTTATTTCTAAACTCTATACCATATTCCCCATGATCATTGTTTTTTACGGCTTCTCGTCTATGCCACTCGGCATCAGTTTTCCATGCTTCTTTAATAAGTATGTCTGCTCTTAAATGATCCGACCTAGTAATAGCCTCGCCTTTTACTCTACTTGCCTCATCTACTAATTCTTTATTTAATTTAAGAATTGTTTGATCACAATCCTGTATTTGTTTATTTCTAAACTCTATACCATGTTCTCCATGATCATTGTTTTTTATAGCTTCTCTTCTATACCACTCAGCATCAGTTTTCCATGCTTCTTGAACAAGTATGTCTGCTCTTAAATGATCCGACTTAGTAATAGCCTCGCCTTTTACTCTACTTGCCTCATCTACTAATTCTTTATTTAATTTAAGAATTATTTGATCGTAATCCTGTATTTGTTTATTTCTAAACTCTATACCATGTTCTCCATGATCATTGCTTTGTATATCCTGCACAATATCAGCTTTTAATCTTGTCTGTAAAAGTATTGTATCTCTTGTCAGATCAAATGGAGTATTAAATAAATTACTGGTTTGCCCTTCCTGCCATTCCAGTTTTAATCCTTGTTTTTTTGCTATTTGTTTTGTATCTAAAAGCTCTGTATCTTTCTCCTTTATAACACTTTCTTTCTGTACTAGTAAATGCTCTTTCTGCTTTACCGCTTGTTCTTTTTCAGTAATAAGGTTATCTGTAATCTTCACTCCTTCAAGCACACGAGTTATTTTTTCTTTTATTATTGGATGTATAGCCCTATTCCACACTCCATTATTTAAAAGATTACTTAATTCGTCAGCGGCAGGATTATATTTTGACATTATATTACCTATTATTTACATTCATATTTATTTAATTGTATATATAAACCATAGTTTGAAGAAATAAGTAGCATATTAACTAAATAGAAATAATTATTGAAGTGTAGCTAAAAGACCATATTTATAATTTATAGTGGATGCCGACACTAATTGAAGAAGACATTAAACTTAAATCAAGTAATTTCCTATTTACAATTCTTTCACCACCGAAAGCAAGAGAATTATAAAAAGCTTTTTCCCTTCCTGTTTTCATTTTAAATTTTTTAGTTTCTAGGTTAATTTTAAAATCTAGGCTATCACTGTATTTATATAAAAAATCCAAATCAAACCCTAAACCTTTGCCTTTCGTATTATGTTTCATACTAGGATTCTGTTTTACATCATCTCGGCATAACCAATAACCTTTTCCGACATAGTTAAAAGAATAGAATTTAATTGTTGGAATAATTGTAAATCTTTCATTTAAAGGAGCGTTAACCGATAAACCGAGCCATGGGGATTGAGTCTTAAAATAGTATTTAGAAACAAGTTGATTAGATGAGAATGGTATTCCGCTGTAATTCAGTAATTGACGAGAACCATAATCTTTATTTCTATAATCCGTGTAATCATAACCTACATAAAAAGTGAGCAAATTGTTATTTAATAAATTTATCGAATAACCAACAGCTCCTGATAAATCAAAGATGTTACCTTTAACTGATGATTTAGTCTTTGAATATAATTGTAATGTATGATTATTATGAATCCAATCTAAATCATAAGATTTACTTGGATTTTTTAGAATATAACCATATTTAACTTGTCCTAAAAAAGTAAATTGGTTTGTCTTGGGCTCGATTTCAAATTTAATAGACGGCTGAATAATATGATTTTTCCAAATAAGTTCTGATAGTTTTTTATTTCTAAATATATCATCAGGAATAGACCATTTAAATACATCATATCTATAAGCTACAGAAGGAGTAACAATGAAATTAGTGCTTTTCTCTTCCTTTGAATAACCATCTGCTAAAGCTGTAGTAACTGTAAGTAAAGTTGTTAGAGCGAGAGCTACTTTTTTTATTACCATATTCCAACCCTATATATTAGTTCATATTTTTAAATGTTAACCTAATTGTCTAACATATAATCTTTTCCCTTTAAACCTAAAAAAGCACGAGAAAATCAAGATTAAAAAGTAGTGTGTTATAATTAATTTAAGTAAAGGAAACTTAATTTTATGGCACAGCATTACAACTCTCCTGGAGACCGTCAATTTTTTAATTCTTCTTTTTTGAAAAAATGGGAACAAAAACTCTCTAATATCGGGGAACGATACTTGGTAGAGGGCTCTCTATATGAGTTTTTTAAAGTGGCATGGCCTTATATTGAGGGTAATATGCCTTATGTTGATAGCTGGCATATAAGAGCAATAGCCGAGCATTTAGAAGCGGTTTACGCACGGCAAATAAAGAAGCTGATTATTAATGTTCCGCCTCGCACCGGTAAAACCAATTTAATATCGGTAGCTTTTCCTGCGTGGGTGTGGATACATAACCCTAGTGAGAGGTTCTTAACTGTATCCTGTGTTAATTCTTTAAGTCTTGAGCATGCACAGAAAAACAGATCTTTACTCGAGAGCAACTGGTATCAGGATAATTGGGGTTATAGATTCCCTCTTCTAAAAGACCAGAACGTTAAAAGCTTTTTCCAGAATACAAAAACAGGATATAGGCAATCAACAAGCGTAGTATCTAAAACTGTCGGTAAAGGCGGTTCAATTATTATCATTGATGACCCTAATGACCCAGGTGACTTATCTGAAATAAAACGTGAGAACGTAATTAACTGGTGGACGCAAAGAATGTCTACCCGTTCAAATAACCCGGCTAATGACTGCCGAATAGTTGTCCAGCAAAGAACACATGAGAATGATCTAACCGGCTATATCAGAAAGAACGATAGCGATAGCGACTGGGTAGAGTTAGTACTACCACTGGAATTTGAGGAAAAACGGAAGTGTATAACAGTTCCCCTTGGCATAGATCAGGTTATTTGGGAAGACCCAAGAAACAAAGAAGGAGAGGTGCTTAATGACTTACGTTTCGGCGAGAAGCAGGTAAGTGAGTTAAAAAAGTTACTCGGTTCTTATGGTTATGCAGGGCAATGTCAGCAAAGACCATCTCCAATTGGTGGAGGAATACTTAAGAAAAAATGGTTTAAGCTCTGGAGTAGCCCGATTAAACCTAAATTTGATTACATATTGCAAAGCTGGGATACGGCAATTTCTGACGAACCGAGCGCTGCATATTCTGCTTGTACTACTTGGGGAGTATGGGGCGAAAAATCCGAGGATGAGTTATTTAGGATGATGTTGCTCTCTACTTGGCGTGACCGCGTGGGATACCCAGACCTTCGAGCTAGATCGCAGCGCTTAGCCCGAGATTATAAAGATACCGGTGAGCATAAAAACCCAATGCCTGCTCAAAGAACTGTTGATTGTTGTTTAATAGAAGCAAAGGCAACGGGTGATCCTTTAATACGTGATCTAAGGCTCGGAGGGATTCCTGCTATAGGTTATACCCCAAAAGGCGATAAGAATGCAAGAGTCCAAAGAGCAGCACCGTTTATAGAGTGCGGGCTTATTTATTTACCGACTGAAGAGAAAAACCCTGAAAGGCTAGCTCCGTTTGCCGAAGAGTTTTTAGAAACAGTGATAACTTTTCCAAACGGGGAGTCAAAAGACCTCGTTGACTCGATGACACAGGCAATTTTGTACCTCCGAGACTTTGATGCTTTAACCCATACAAGCGATGTTAAGGAAGATGAAACCATTACTAAAATTAGGAAATTATACTAATGGCAACAAGAAGAAAGCAAAAAAGAAAGACTAATCCTGATTTGTCAAGGCTAGAGAATTTAGAGCCTGAATCTCTAAATCTTACTCAAGAATTACCTATAGAGGAACAAATCCCACTAGAACAAGATATGGGTATTTTACCGGAAGAAGTAGAACTTCCCGAAGCAATGGATGATCCTCTTTTATCTTTAGAGGATCAAATCTTATCACGTATGGATAAGAGTGGTGAAGAATTAGCTCCGAGTGTTATGCCGTTTAACAGTAATTTTGCAGATGATATACCAGAAAGCGTCAGAGATAAAATAGCTGCTTACCTTGAAGAGGTAACAAAAAAAGATAAGAAAAACCGCGCACCTTGGCTTGATATAATTGAAAAGGCAAAAAATCTACTCGGCTTTAAAATTGAGGAAATACAAGACGGAGATAATGGGAGCATTCGTAAATCCAATTCTTCCATCGGAAACGCCGCGCAGGTTAAGACTTACGATACTACTTTCTCAAGCAGCGTGCTTCGGCTCTGGGCAACGCTTCGCTCTGAATTATTACCCGCTACCGGCCCTGTAGGCTTTAGAACCGATATAAGTGTAGAGGAAGACTACGAATTAAAAGGCGAGATGGTCAGGGATATTTTAAACGAGTATTTAACGGTCGAAGATAAAGGCTTTTATCCGGATTACGATCGCTTCTTATTGTACTTAATTTTATACGGGTGTGTATTCCGTAAAATCTACTATGACCCTATTACGGGTAAGCCCTTGAGCCGGTTTATCATGCCTGAGGACTTTTTATTTGATAATAACTGCTCAAGTATTACCGAATCAAATCGTCTAACCCATATTAGGTATCTCTCTAAAAGGGAAATCCTCTTTAATATGAACAGCGGGATATTTTCCAAACTTGATTTTGATTACCTTGATAATCTAGGCAGCAGCGAGGGCGAAGAAGCAAAGGATGAAAATGAGCAAAAACAGGTTGATCCGACCGGCTCCCGTTTTCCTTTTTATGAAACACACGAATATCTGGTTTTAAATGATTTTTTTGATGATAGCTCTTCGCTAGAGGATTACAGTATACCTCTACCTTATGTTATTACCAGATGCGGTGTTACTAATCAAATCGTATCACTTACGCCAAACTGGGATGAAAGCGATCCAACCAGAACAAGGATTAACTGCTTTATTCATTATAACTTATTTCCCGGGTTTGATGTTTTTGGACTAGGTCTTGCTCAAATTCTCGGCTCTAATTCAAAGAGCTTGACTTCCATGCAGCAAATGGCGATTGACGCAGCTATTTTCCAGAATTTCCCGGGAGGGATGAAGTCCAAGGGAATAAAGACTACTAATAATGATTTAACAATATTACCCGGGCAATTTGTAACTGTTGAAACGGGTAATTTATCCTTGCGTGATTCAATCATGCCTCTTCCTTATAATGGGCCGTCTCCCGCTTTACTTGAATATATTAACCGGATAACTGCTCAGACACAGGAGTTAGCATCTACAACAGAAGCAGGGTTGGCTGAAAATAATCAGAATACGCCTGTCGGTACTACTATTGCTTTGCTTGAAGTATCCAATCGGATGCAATCGGCAATAATGAGAACAGTCCATAGTAGTTTTAGTGAAGAGCTACAACTCTTTTATAAAATGTTCAATCTTAGCACGCTACCTCTAGATAAAGAAAGCTTAAAGGTCATACCAGTATCTGATCCGTCTGTTGAATCTTCTACGCAGCGAATAATCAAGGCAGAAAGTATTTTAAAGTTAGCTAGCAGCAATCCCGAGCTACATAACATGAGAGAGGTGTATTTAAAAGTATATCAGGCACTTGGTATTAACGATATTGATAAGATACTACTTCCCGAAGTAGCACCACAAGAGCAACAGCAGGAGCAACCTATGGACCCAGCTCTGCAGGTTCAGATTGCAGATATTGAGCAGCGGCGCCTTGAAGTAGAGTCAAAAGAACGGCTAGCTCACTTAAATATTGAAGCTGACGGCTATAAGACCCAAATGAACATTGAATTTGATAAGGCGAAGCTTGAGCAAGAGAAGTATTTAGCCGAGTTAAAAGTATCTGAAGCTCAACAGCTTGCCGAGCAGAAATATCAAATTGAACTTTTAAAGCTCGAGCTAAACGAGAAAGAAAAAGTAATAGATACGTTAACTAAGGAGCAGGAAATAAACAGTAAGACCGAGCTTGAATTACTAAAGCTTGAGTACAAGGCGAAAGAAGCTGAGTTAAAGGCACAAGTAGAAGCACTACGGTCGCAAATTCCACCCGAACCAACACAAGAGGAGATCATTTATGGATAGACAAAAAAGAGAGCTTGCAATGCGTCAAATGCAAGAAAGAGCCAGAGAAAAAGAAATAAGCTGTAATAAGTATGCTGCCGGGGGAGCAGCTAAAGTTAGAAAAGACGTTGCTACAAAAAGCGGAGCAGTGGTCAAGCCTAGAAATATGGGAAGGAGCGGTAAATGATCGTCACTAACCGAAATAATATTTATACCCAAGGCGGTGTTATAGGAAATATTGAAGCTGAGATTGATAGATACAGGAACATTTTAAGCAATCCGGCCAGCATCTCTACGCTAGAGGATTACAAGTACCATGTCGGGGTAATAGCTGGGCTTGATATAGCACTTGAACTGTTTAACAGACACATAATAGAGGTAAATAACAATGAATAACTGTGAAATAACCAATTACAAACCGGAAGATTTTAAAACCAAAGGAATTGATCTCCAAAGCTTTAATAAGGAAGCAATGATAGAGAGATTTAGAGAGGTTTTAGTTACCGGAATCAATGTATTAATTCTTATTTACAAACCTCCTGTTGAAGAAGTTACAAGAGGAGGAGTTATCATTCCGCAAACTGCTGTAAAAGACGACCTAGAATATAACTCAATGGTCGGTATGGTATTGAAACTTGGCCCAGATAGTTATAAGGGCGAGCAGTTTCCAAGCGGCCCTTATGTAAAAGAAGGAGACTGGGTCATATTCCCCCGTGGTTCATCTCTGCAGTCAAAATATGAAGGCGAGCCGATAATTATGGTAGAGGATTTTAAAATCAAACTACTAGTCGATAATCCATCAAAAGTATCAAGGTAAGAATATGTTTAAAATAGATATTGAAAATACAAGCGATTTAAACGCTGCTATTCCGCCTTTAAAAGAAATAGCCGAAAATAAGGACGAGAAAGGCGAGGATAAAGAAGCACAAAATGCTACTGCAGAACCGGAGCAAGGGTCACAGGGCTTAGAGGGTGAGGATAATAAAACCGATATTCCTGCAGATGTTCCCGAAAAAGAAGAAAAGCCTAGTAAAACCTCTTCTCCTGACAAAGACAAGGAAAAATACTGGTCTAAATTAAAAAAAGAACGGGAAGAAAAGGCGGCAATGGCCGAGCAGCTAGAGCAGTTGCAGCAAGAAAAACTACAAATGCAGCAGTTGCTCCAGCAGGCGATAAATACCGGTTCTACTCATTATAAGAATAATGTCGCCAGTGAACTTGAAATGGCTCAGGCAAGGTTGCAGCTAGCACTAGAGAGCGGAGATGCTGCTGGAGTTAGCAGAGCTACAGCGGAGATTTCAAAGGCAACGCATGCTTTGAATGAAGCATCCAGAATAGCAAGTTTTCCTAAAGAAGAATATTCCGAAGAACAGTTAAGCCAACTTAGGGCTAGGGAATATGAAGATAGATTATACAGCTGGCTTGAAAGTAACCCGGAAGTAGATAGAAATACACCCGAGTATGATGAAAAGCTGGCAGGTCAGGTACTATCATTTATTACAAAACTGGATCGTAAATATCAGACTACCAATAAGGCACATCTAATAGGTTCTGGTAGTTATTACAGCATGATAGATGAGTATATCGATAATTTAAAGGCACAGGATATGACTACAACTCCTGCCAAACATTTTGGGGCAGTCCGTAGTCGGACTCCTATGGAGGGAGTACCTGATCCAAAAACAAGGGAATTAAGCGAGAGAGAGAAAAAGGCAGCACTTGCTTTTGGTATGTCTTACGAGAGATATAGGGAGCTTACAGATAAACATAATAAGGAAATGAGGTCAAAAAATGGCAATTAAATATAAACAAGACAAAAATAATGAGTTTAAGTCCGTAGATAGAGATATTAGGGAGCATGATCTTGAAAACAATGATTTTGATTTGATGTTTACTGATTCAACCTGTCCTTTCAAGGCTTTAATCGAGGAAATAATGCAACCGGGGGAAGAATATTACTTTGCCTTTAATAGCCCTGAACGTATTAACAGGTTACTCGCAAAGAAGTGGTATATCGTATCTCCTGATAGGCTTAAAAACAAACGTACTTATAGAGGAGACTTAAGATCAGAAAATGATTGTATTACTACCGGTGATACTATTGTTTTAGCACGTGATGAACGTTACGGGATTAAAGAGCAGGAATATTACGAAAACAAGGCTATAAGAGTAATGCGTGATACTTTGCAGAAAGTACAAACGGACATCTATAATCCGGTCATGCCGTTTTCAGACAGGGCAATGTAGAATATTATGTCTTATTCTAAAATCATACTAGATAGCGATATTAAACTATCCTGGCCTTATCCACGCACCGAAGGGGAGATTGCTAGTGACATTAATAATGTGATTTCTGAAAATGATGCGTATACAATTACTCTACCACCTGCCAATACTGTAGAAACCGGTACTAGCTTGTTGTTTAATAATGTCGGGCAAAAAGACTTTACCCTCTTATATAACGATGGAACGCCGCTAACTAACGTAATTATTCCCGGGGAAGTAATACAGATATATCTAACTGAGAATCTGACTAGTAAAGGACTATGGCAGGTAATACCTTTTGGGGGCGGTAGCAGTGGTATAGTAAGCTTTTCTACAGAAAGTCTGAATAACAGCTTACAGATTACAAATTCAACTGTTACTCCTCCGGCCGGTAACATTATTTTTAAAATTGCCGATTCGTTAAATAATTTAAATAATCTAGCTACTCAGGTGCAGAATGGGTTTTTAGTAATAACCGGTAATACTCCATTAAGTTTTGTAACTCGAAAGATAGGAGGCGGCTCTAATATAAATGTGCAAAGCGGTGATGGGGAAACAAATGATGTGATTATCAATTTAGCCGATTCTTTAGTTGGATTATCCAGTATTAATGTCGGTAATCTCTTGATCTCGGTAAATACCATTACTACCGCAAGCGGTGATCAGGATATTAATCTAGCTACTGTAGATGATGGGGTAATCAATTTAAACAGTACTCAAATTGATAATGTCGGTAATATGAGCGTACCGGGGAAGATTATAAATCCTGCTACTGCTAAAGCTTATGCCTTTTTTTATGATAATAATGCCCCGACTAATAATATCCAGATAGAGAGCAGCTTTAATATAGCCTCGGTTAGCGGAGCGCAAGGGTCATATGTTATAACGTTTGCTACTCCTTTTCCTGATGGTAATTATGCTGTATTAACGGCGCTTAGCAGAGGAACGGAAGTAATAGCACCGTTTCAGGTGTTCTTTAGGTCCAGGTCAGCTACTGAAGTCATCGTTTTTGCAACCGATACGCTTGGTAATTTACTTCCCGTACTTGATGGCGTATCCGTGGTGGTATTTGGTAGTTAATGTTTAAAGAATTTAATCAAGAGAATATGTTATGTATGAATATCAAATAGAAGAAATATTTTTACACTCAGAGGGTTATGCAGAAGTTAAAGTTTCTTTAGATATTGAGAAGGAATACAAAATAGTATTAAAGTTTACTAATGGTTTTATTGAAGATTTTATTTTAGGTGTTGCTTCGGAAGAAGAAGTGAAAACCAAATTAGAGCATTTATTGTTAAATAAGGATAAGTTTTTATTAATTAGGTTAGTTAGACTAGCACTTGGCCATCCAATTATAAAAAAACAATTGCGAACCGATCAAAATGGAGTGTTTAGTATTGATTTAGCAAAATGGAAGCAAATACTTAAAAAATTAAAAGAAGAACAATTAGAAACAATATTAGCTGAAGGTTTAGAGGATGTCGTAAACTAACTCAAAATAGTAGTACGATTTGCAAAAGCAGTAGTCCTTTTGCTATAATATAATTAGGTAGAAAAAAAGTCATGACTAGACTTAAAAAGGTCGTAGTTTGTAGCTAAATCTTTTCTAAAAAAGTTACCTCTGTCATCGCAAGACACAAAAAGGCTAGTTTTGAAACTTATCTAGAATCAAAGTTTATCGTCATAACTAGACGTTAAAAGGTCTTTAAAAGCTTGAATTAGCTTATCTTTTTTTAAATTTAAAATATTTACGTTTTTTAATAATTAACAATATATGAGGAAATTATGTCTAACGGCATTAATAGACCTTATGGTTTGGAAGTGGTTCAGTCTCAAATAGGAAACGGCGGAACACAAAAACTAGGTCAATA
>Ga0194111_10000852_pt1 | contig 37428 bp, 31 predicted proteins | sample TA2KigC300mmetaG_FD_146194 | JGI IMG/M metagenome (GOLD analysis project Ga0194111, IMG submission 146194) | Freshwater microbial communities from Lake Tanganyika, Tanzania - TA2015033 Kigoma Deep Cast 300m | ecosystem: Environmental > Aquatic > Freshwater > Lake | place: Tanzania: Lake... | reverse complement strand
AAAGAACTTTGAGCCGGTCACCGACTGCGGGGTCAGAATTGACGACGGCACCCACGGAATTTATGAGTTTAATGATCAACTTCGCCATGCGATATCCGGGAGCTGCCTTCCCCCCGAATATGATCGTGCGGGGTGACACCTTCTGCTGCGGTTCGCTTCTCATACGGTTATAGAGGGTTATCACGTGGAGCACATTCAGGAGCTGCCGTTTGTATTCATGAATTCGCTTCACGTGGACATCGAAAAGAGAATCCGTATTAACCGTTACCCCTAATTTCCTGTGAATATATCTTGCGAGGCGCGCCTTGTTTTCTTTTTTCACACGCCTCCAGGCCGCCCTGAACGCACGATTATCAGCCGATTTCCTCAGTGCATGCAGTCGGGAAAGATCGGACTCCCATCCCTTTTTCAGTGTTTTCGTGATGAGCAATGATAATCCCGGATTGGCACAGAGAAGCCATCGTCTCGGAGTTACGCCGTTCGTCTTGTTATTGAATCGCCCCGGAAACAACTCATCGAAATCTCTGAATACCCTCTCCTTCAGGATATGCGTATGCAACGCCGATACACCGTTCACCGAGTGGCTTCCCACAATCCCTAAATGAGCCATCCGTACGGCCCTGTAAGGTTCGTCCCGAATGAGAGACACCCGCCGGATACGCTCTTCGTCGTCGGGATAGTGACCGCGCACATCCTGGAGAAACCGGCGGTTGATTTCATAGATTATCTGCATGTGCCTCGGCAAAACCCTCTCCATCATGTCCACCGGCCACGTCTCCAGTGCCTCCGGGAGAATGGTGTGGTTCGTGTAACCAAATGTGTTCACACAGATGTCCCACGACTCCTCCCACGAGAGTTTTTCCCCATCGAGAAGGATTCTCATAAACTCCGGAATGGCAATAGTGGGATGGGTATCATTGAGCTGAACCGATATCAAATCGGGTAACCTTGAATACTCTACCTTTCTCTTTTTAAAGCGCCGCATTATGTCCTGAAACGTGGCGGAAACAAAGAAGTACTGTTGCCTCAGACGCAATTCCCTTCCCTCAAAAGCCTCTTCGCTGGGGTAAAGCACCTTTGAGATATTCTCGCTGAGCACCTTGTCTTCCACGGCGCTGACATATTTTCCCACATTGAAAAGCTCGAGGTTGAACTCGCGAGTGGATTTCGCAGCCCAGAGGCGCATGTTTGTCACATGTTCATTGCCGTAACCGGCAATGAGTGTGTCGCATGCCATTGCCATTATCTTCTGCGTGTTTTCCCAGCTATGACACAGATGACCCTCCTCATCATAGTATTCCCTCACATTCCCGTAAAAATTCACTTCATAAAGATGCTCGGGACGCTCGAATTCCCAGGCGTTGCCGTGCCGCATCCAGTTGTCGATCTTCTCTACCTGAAAGCCGTTTTCGATGGCCTGATGAAATATCCCGTAATCGTACCGTATCCCATATCCATAGGCGGGTATCTTCATCGTGGCAAAAGAATCTATGTAACAGGAAGCGAGTCGGCCGAGCCCCCCATTCCCCAGACCGGCATCCCATTCGACCTCTTCAATATCCTCCAGGGAATATCCCATATCCCTGAGCGCTGCCACCACTTGATCCTCTATGCCCATATTGACGATATTATTTCTCAAAAAACGACCCGGCAGGAATTCCAGAGAGAGATAATACACCCTCTTTGCCTCCCTGTGGTAGTATGAGCGCTGTGTTTCTATCCATCGGTCAACAAGGCGATCCCTGACCGCATGGGCGGTAGCCTTGTATACGTAATACTCCTGGGCGAAGGCAGGATCATGCCCCATGGTGGAAGCGATATGCTTTACGATATCCTTCTTCAATTTTTCCACACTGTCGGACTTCGTAATTCGATCATATTTCTTTACTTTCTTTCTCATCGCTCCCTCCTCTTACTCTCTCATTTTGCTCCATGCATACCTACGGAGAACCCTGTACATGACCGGAAAGGTCTATGATTTCCATACGATTATTCGCCTCAGGATGCTTCCGGGAAGGCCCTTCCGTTACTACCACAAGGTGACCCCCCACCCCGTGTGCATTGAGCCAGTTTTTTGTGTACGTGTTCCAGTCGTCCGGATGATCCGGCTCACACGTGGGACAGACCCCATAGGAAAACTGCAAACGCTGACAGGTAGATTCATCGGAACTCACCGCAACAATCCATACGGGAAGCCTGAAGCGGGCAATGCTCCTGGCAGTTGCTCCACCCCGGGTGGGCACAAACACAGCCGCCGGAGAAACCCGTTCCAGGGTAGCCTCCACACTCAGCGCGATTAAATCCGCGAGGTTGACCTTTTCGTCTTTTCCTATCGCTTCCAGAGCCGCTCTCACACGGTAACCGGGCCGGTGGGGCTCAACCGCCGCCGCAATTTTGGCCAGCATGCGCACCGCCTCCAGGGGAAATTCACCCATTGCAGACTCCCCGGAGAGCATTACACAGTCCGTACCATCGAGAATGGCGTTGGCAACGTCCGTGGCCTCAGCCCGGGTGGGACGCCGGTTGTTCGTCATGGATTCAAGCATCTGCGTTGCCGTAATCACAGGTTTCCCCAGCAGGTTCGCATGACGGATAAGCCGCTTTTGCACCAGGGTGATCTGTTCAATCGGTATCTCTACACCCAGATCACCCCGGGCGACCATGATCCCGTCAGCAGTCTCTAAAATGGATTCCATGTGCTCAAGCGCATTGGAACGCTCAATCTTGGCAATGATAAACGGCTGGTGTCCAAGGGATGCAGCGGCCTCGCGAACGGCAAGAATGTCCGTATCCGATTCAACGAAAGACTGGCTGATCGCATCCACCCCGTGTTCCAGCGCAAATTCAAGGCACCGACGATCATGATCGGTGAACGCACTGATCCCGAGATCGATACCAGGCAGGTTCAATCCTTTCCGTGACCGGAGTTCACCCCCGACCAATACACGGCATCTCACATCATTCGACTCAATCCTGACAACCTCCATCTGGATGAGTCCGTCATTGAGGAAAAGCATGTCCCCGGGTTTCACGGCCATGGGGAGACGGGAAAAAGTTACGGAAACCCTCGCTGCATCACCGACGATTTCCTGTGTAGTCAGAGTGAACGTATCACCCGGTTTCAGATCAACAGGCTCGGACGCGAGTTGACCGATGCGCATTTTGGGACCGGGAAGGTCGGCCATGATGGCCAGTCGCTTACCCGTCGCCCGCGCAGCAGCCCGGAGGTTTTCGATCACCTTCCTGTGCTTTTCGAAATCTCCGTGAGAAAAATTAAGACGCGCCACATCCATCCCGGCCCGGATCATCTGCTCCATCACCGGCGGAGAATCCGATGCTGGTCCAATGGTACAGATAATCTTTGTCTTGTGGTCAGGAAGTTTCATCTCTCACCTCCCGAAAAAAAACGTTCCCCGGAAACACCGCCGTCATTTGCACCTCGGCCCGTTTCTCACGCCCTGAACAGAGTGGTTCCTGTCCCCCTGAGATCATTCACGGCCTGCTTGACACGCTCCGCCATGGCTGCTTCTGCCAGGGCCAAATACGAGCGGGGGTCATAGGCAGACTTGCTCCCGACCTCTCCATCGATTTTCAGAACCCCATCGTAGTGCTTTAGCATATGGTCCACGATGGGACGCGTGAATGCATACTGAGTATCCGTATCGATATTCATCTTCACCACGCCGTAGTCGATCGCCTCCCGGATCTCATCCAGTGAGGAGCCTGATCCGCCGTGGAAGACCAGCGCAAAGCAGGCATCTTTGCCGTACACCTTTTCCACTGCATCCTGACCATCTTTCAGAATGGACGGCTTGAGTTTCACGTGACCCGGTTTGTATACCCCATGCACGTTTCCGAACGTCGCCGCCAGAAGATACCGGGCACCCCTGACAGTGTTCAGCCGACGGGCAACTTCCAGCATGTCCTCGGGAGTGGTGTAGAGTTTTGCGGAGGCTTCCGCCTTGATCCCATCCTCCTCTCCCCCGACGACACCCGCCTCAATCTCCAGGATGATTTCACTCTTATGACAGCGCTCAAGCAGCTTCACGGCGATGTCCAGATTTTCCTTGAGAGAAAGAGCACTCCCATCAAACATATGGCTGTTGAAAAGATTGGGCTGTCCTGCTGCCCTGCGCCTTTCCGTCTCCGCGATCAGAGGTATCACAAAACCATCCAGCGTTTTTGCCTGACAATGATCCGTGTGCAGGGCAACATAGACAGGATAACAGGCCGCAACACGGTGCACATGTTCGGCAAGTGACACTGCACCTAACACCATGTTTTTAAGAGATGCACCGGACGCGAAAGAAGCCCCGCCGGTGGAGACCTGGATGATGCCGTCACTCCTGCTCTCAGCGAGTCCTCGCAGGACTGCATTGGCCGCACTGAGAGACGACACATTGATCGCCGGATACGCAAAGCCATTTTCCAGCGCCTTGTCTATCATCATACAGTAAGTGTGATAATCTGCTACAGGCATGCAACCTCCTTTACGTAATGACCATTGTGGTATTTAAAGAAAATGTACCTCGCCTGATTATGCGGTGAGAGATACATCCGAATCCTGACCGCGACCTCAGAAGTCGCAAAAGTTTGAATACATTGGTGCGCCCAGCAAGAGTCGAACTTGCGGCCTTTGGATTCGTAGTCCAACGCTCTATCCAGCTGAGCTATGGGCGCACATACCTTAGAGTTATGGCGGAGAGAGGGGGATTCGAACCCCCGGTACACCTTTTAAGGGCATACATTCGCTTAGCAGGCGAACCCATTCGGCCTCTCTGGCATCTCTCCATTCGTTCAGGGATCAGCTTTCGGAAACCAGGGGCAGAAAATATCTATTACCTGTTATTCCTGTTCCCGTATCTGTTTCCTGTCCACTATACCTGGCGGAGGGAGCAGGATTCGAACCCGCGAACCTTTCGGTTAACGGTTTTCAAGACCGCCGCCATCGACCACTCGGCCATCCCTCCATAATGACGTATTCTACCGGATTTGTTGTGCATCTTAACTCCGGGGGGGGATCCTGTCAATTCCTTTCATGTACGGCCTCAGGACATCGGGAATGATGACACCCCCATCCTTCTGCTGATAATTTTCCAGGACGGCGACCACAGTCCTCCCGACAGCGAGTCCGGAACCGTTGAGGGTATGGACAAACTCCACCTTCCCGGTGTTTTCGCGACGGAACCGGATAGATGCCCTGCGTGCCTGGAAATCCTCAAAATTACTGCAGGACGATATTTCCCGGTATGTGTCCTGACCGGGGAGCCACACTTCAAGATCGTATGTCTTGGCGGATGAAAAACCCAAATCACCTGTGCACAGGCTCACCGTGCGATAGTGGATGTTCATCCGTTTCAGAATTTCCTCGGCATTGAGGGTCAACTTCTCCAGTTCGTCATGCGACGTTTCCGGTGTCGTGAATTTCACCAACTCCACCTTGTTGAACTGGTGCTGCCTGATCAATCCCCGCGTGTCCTTTCCGTATGAACCCGCCTCAGCGCGAAAACAGGGCGAATATGCGACATAATACACCGGGAGGTCTCTCTCGTTCAAAATTTCTTCACGGTAGATATTTGTGACAGGTACCTCCGCCGTGGGAATGAGGTAATAGTCCACCTTCTCGATTTTAAAGAGATCCTCGGCAAACTTCGGAAGCTGGCCGGTGCCCGTCATGCTGTCGCTGTTCACCATGAAAGGCGTCAGAACCTCAGTGTATCCATGTTCCGAAGAATGGAGATCGAGCATGAAATTGATAATGGCCCTCTCCAGCAGGGCTCCGAGTCCTTTGTAGAGTGTAAACCGCGCTCCCGTAATTTTCGCGCCCCGGGCGAAATCAAGGATGTTCAAGTTTTCACCGATATCCCAGTGCGCTTTCGGCTGAAAATCAAAGTGCGGCTTTTCCCCCCACACACGAACCACGGGATTATCTTCCGAACCCTTCCCGTACGCAACAGTCTCATGGGGCACGTTGGGTATCACCATGAGAAGGCTGCGCAGGTCTTCCTCTATTTTTTTTAATGATTCATCCAGTTCCTTGATCCTCTCAGACACCTCTCCCATCCTTACGATCAGTTGAGAGACATCCTCCTTTCGCTTTTTCATCTCACCGATATCTTTGGAAACCGTATTTCTCTCATTCCTCAGGGTTTCCACTTCCATGAGGACGTCACGCCTTTTGGCATCGAGAACGGTAAAAGCGTCAAGGTCAATATCCTGTCCCCGGTCACGCATCTTTTGCCGAACGAAATCTAAGTTCTGTCTGAGAAATTTAATATCCAGCATAGGCTGACGTTTCCTTTCAGGAAAATTGGTAAAAAAAGGATTCCCTCACTACCACTCCGCAGAATTGAAGTCAATAGTCTTATCGAAAAAGGGTTTTGATCTCTTTGTTTTTATTATTCTTTAGTACCCCTGACTTTACTTTTGACCATCTCAACGATCATCGTCATTTCCCGGCACTTGATGATAAAGGAGGAAACAATGAATGCGCCCATCCCGGCAAAGACACATACTGTGAGGTAAAGCAACCTTTCATTGAACGGCCCCTCATCCCTCCACGGAAGTCCTGCATCGATGAGAAAGATCACACCCAGCATTATCAGTGAAGCCAGGAACATCTTAAAGACCGAACGGTGGAACTCCTGATCTACAAACGTTCCTATTTTCTTTCTCAGAATCATCGAAAGCATGATGACATTGACCGCCGATGCAATGGACGTGGCCAGGGCAAGTCCCCCATGTTTCAGGGGAAACATGAGGATGACACTGCATATGACGTTTACCACGAGTGCCACAATAGCCGCTTTCATCGGAGATTTCGTATCCTGGAAAGAATAAAACGCCGAAACTATCACCCTTATGACCGAAAAGGCCCATAACCCGAACGTGTAAAAGAGAAGGGCCTGAGAGGTGAGGATGGTCGACTGAACGTCGAAGGCGCCTCTCTGGAAAAGAACGGAGATGATGGGGACGCGGAGGATTATCAGGGCGACTGTCGCCGGAATGGTGATGAAAAGAATCAATCTCAGAGAAAAGGAAATGGTTCTTTTCAACTCATCAAAATCTCCTTTGGCCACCTGTTCCGAAAAGCTCGGAAGTGTTGCTGTCCCGACGGCGATGGCAAATACTCCCAGGGGAAGTTCCACGACCCTATCGGCATAATAGAGGTAGGACACGCTTCCTGAAGGGAGAAGGGAAGCGAGAATGGTGCTGATGAAAATATTGATCTGATAAATTGCCGCACCGAACACCGCGGGGAGCATGAGGCGCCCTATCCTCTCGATGCCGGGGTGCCTGGCACGAAAATCCGGCGTGATTCTCACACCCAACTTGAGAAGAAACGGCCATTGCATGACAAGCTGAAGCACACCGCCGGCCATTACCCCCACAGCCAGGGAAATGATCGGTTCCGCGAAATAATCGCGCAACAGAAGGGCAGCGAGAATCATACAAATATTCAGAACGACCGGAGAAAGAGCAGGTGCTGCGAAATGCCTGAGTGAATTCAGTATCCCCATGCACAGCGCCACGAGAGAGATAAAGAAGATATAGGGAAACATGAGACGTGTGAGAAACACGGTAAGCTCGTACTGTTCGGGAACTTTGTGGAAACCCGGGGCCATCACGGTCACAATGAGCGGGGACAGGAGAATTCCTGCCACGGATACAACGGCGAGAATGACGGACAGGATGGTGAAGGCTATATTTGCTACTTCGAAGGCATCTTCCCTGGACTTTTTTTTCAGATATTCGGTAAATACGGGCACGAAGGATACGGTGAGAGAACCTTCAGCGAAAAGACGCCTCAGGAGGTTGGGAATCCTGAAGGCGACAAAAAAGGCGTCCGTGGCCAGTCCCGCACCGAAGAAACCCGCAACCACCATGTCCCTGAGAAATCCAAATATCCGTGAGAGCATGGTCGAAAATCCGACCACTCCCGCCGCCCTGGCGACTCTTGAATTTTCCGTGTCTCTTATTACATTTTCTTCTTCCATGAGGCAGATCTGTTTACACAGGAGGTCACATCAATTTTGAAAGCAGGGACTCGATATCCTCTCTCTTCACACCTTCTATGGTGACCTTCTTTCTCTTCGATCTATGACCGCTGATAATAGTCACCTGATTCTTTTTCACACCTAACACATCAGAAAGCAGTCTGACGCATTCCGCATTCGCCTGCCCCTCAACAGGGGGTGCCGCGACTTTTATCTTCAGCGCATCATCCTGAATGCCTGCAATCTCGCTCTTCGCTGATCTGGGAACGACGTGGACAAGGAAAACGACGTCATCTCCCCTTTCTTCTATGGAAACCATGACTGATGAAAACCGATCCCGCCAAATGACCCCATCCTCTCATCTGAAATACGCAGACATCTCAAGCATACTCTTGACGAGGAAGTTTTGGAGAAAGATAATCGCCAGGATGACGATGAGAGGAGAAATGTCGATACCCATGCCCCTGAACGGAAGCCACCGCCGTACGGGTTCCATAACCGGTTCCGTAACCCGGTACAGAAACTGGACGATCGGGTTATACGGATCAGGATTCACCCAGGATATGACGGCTCGGATGATGATGATCCACATATAGAGGGTAAGCACCAGATCGACGACTTTCGCCAGTGCGACAATTAAATTTCCCAGCACAAACATATATTTTCCTTCCCCGTGATGAAAAGTAAAAAACCGGCGAGGCCGGTTAACCTAATCATGAAAATCATAACTTTGCAAGAGAGAAGGGACTAAAACAGCCCTCCGCCACCCCCGTACCGAATTTACCGTAAAGATACGTTTAATCCTTTTGAGATCATCAACTTTTATGACTCTCTCCGTCACCTTGCCGTCTCTGATCAACCGGGCACGGAAAATTCCCGGTAGTAACCCGCTGGAAACAGGCGGTGTGACTAATTTCCCCTCAAGGAGAACGACGATATTCCCCACGCATGTTTCCGTTACCTCTCCCCTCTCATTCCATAAAACCACATCGTCGCAATCGGGACAGGCTGTTTGGGCGTTATCATACACCCGACGGTGCGTCGTCTTATGGTACAGAAAGGGATTGGAAGAATCAACCGCCACCGGCGCCACCTTCAGTCGCACCGGTGTACGATCATCGCCCCCATCAAGGAGGGATGACTGACAGGAGACTGCGCCATCCTTCGCCAGGAGGAGCCGCACCCTGTACAAACCACTTCCATGGGACGAGGCCAGCGCCGCCAATTTTTCCCGAACCGCTTCCAGGTTAACGGGAAAGCCGAAATAAAGAGATGATTTATGCAGCCGCCGTAAATGATCATCGAGGAGGTAGAATCCTCCCTCCGGAGTCCACAGCATCGTTTCCAAGAGGGAAAATTCGGGTCGCCTTTTCGTGAGTACGCGTGCCTTTACCAGGCATTCCGAGTATTCCTCACCGCTCGTGGAATCCCACAGAATCCCGCCGCCAACGCCGTATTCCGCCTCTCCCGACGCCCTATCGATAAGAACGGTGCGAATAGCAACGTTGAATTGCGCTTTCCCGGAGGGGGCGATGAAGCCGATGCAACCGGTATATATTTTACGAGGCGTTGTTTCCAACCCGGCAATGATCTTCATGGTGCGCGGCTTCGGAGCACCGGTAATGGAGGCACAGGGAAATAAAGCAGCCATGATGTTGCCCAATGAGGCGCCCGTCGTTGCGGTAACGGTTGACGTCATCTGCCAGAGAGTCGGATATTGTTCGATCTTGAACAATTCTGCCACACGGACGCTGCCGATATCTGCGATGCGCCCCATATCATTCCTTACCATGTCAACGATCATTACGTTTTCCGCCCGGTTTTTTTCCGAATGTCTCAGCCATTCGGCTCTCGCACCGTCCTCGTCCGGGGTGCGTCCCCGCGCAGCCGTACCCTTCATGGGCCGTGACAGAAGCCGTCGGCCGTTCAGTTGAAAGAATAACTCCGGTGATGCGGAACAGACGACAAATCTTCCCGTGTCAACATAGGCGGCATAATCCGACTGTTGCGCCTCCGCCAGATTAAGAAAGAATTCCCAGGGGTCGCCCGCAAAGGGCGCCCGCAAGCGAAACGTAAAATTCACCTGGTACGTTTCGCCACATGCAATGAATGTCTTGATGCCGGAGATGGCCCGGTCGTACTCTTCACGGCTTATCAAAGGAACCCAGGGGAGAGAAGCGAAAGCGGGATCGTTTATGGATATAGGAAGCCGAACCATGTCGGGAGCGGAATAAAGTCCAAACCAGAGGAGCGGAAATGACGACGGCGGCTGTGTTCGCAGAGCAGCATCAAAGGCAGGGGCTGCCTCATAACTGATAAACCCGGCGGCGAAGAGCTTTTGACTACGCACCACGGATTCAATCGATCTCAGCCCGGGAATGACGTCTTCAATACGGTTAGCTTCGATTACACGCTGCGGCCCGCGGAAATGCAACCACCACCCGGTCATCGCATCATGAATGATAGCAGAGTTTGCAGTATTGTGCACGATCCGTCTTCCCCTCCTCCAAATTCCTTTTGCAGATTTCCCCTCACTGCCTATTGTCTGCAGTAACGTGCTTCGTCGAAATGTCAGGGAAAGGCAACAGAAGAGAATCAAGCTGACGGCAGCGATTTGACAAACGTCCTGATGATATCATTGAAAGTATCCACGTTCTCCATCATCACCATGTGTCCTGCACCTTCAATTATTGTCAACTGCGCAAAAGGAATACCTTCCTTCAGTGATCGGGACAGTGCCGGCGGTGTCATTTTATCGTCGGCGCCGCACACAATAAGGACCGGCACACCAATCCGTGCAACCTCTCCCGAGATGTCAAGACCGTCACACGCTAAAAAATCGCCGTACAGCACCTCCGGCTTCACCCGTGACATGCCGCCGGTTACGGCACCCGACAGCCGTTCCCGATTCCCCTTGGAAACGGAAAATTTGGCGGCCAGGGCGATAATAGCAGAGGGATCTGTTCTCAGGCCGGTGAGGATAACCGGATTGACCGGCATCCTGACACCTCCGCCGACGGAAACGACCCCCGATACCATCTCTCCATGATGTATCGCGTAGGTCAGGCTTATGGCTGCGCCCAGGGAATGGCCAATTAATACAGGTTTCTTCAATCCGAGAATGGCAATGAGCTTTCTTATCCATTCCACGTACCGCAAGACATCCCGTTCCCCACTTCCTTCAGACAACCCGTGACCCGGTAAATCGACGGCGGCAATAGTGAAATCATTCTTCAATTCCGAATACTGTTTTTCCCAGATCCTATGATCGGCACCTGACCCATGAATGAATACAAGTTCCATGAGTCCAGTGACACTCTTCCCCTCGCTCACCCAGCAGGCAATCTTCACATTCTCGATGGTATGAAAGACTAACATCGAGTTTCCCTCAATGCATATCCGGAGTATCAGGTGCCTACCACAGATTCGGTTCCTTGTGCAAATAAAGATTGATAATCTCGTAAAAAGTCGTACACTGGGGCAACAATTTGCGACGGGCTTAATCACCCCCACCCTCGCTCCCCATCGATGGGGAGCGAAAAAGGAAGGGGGATTCTCTTGCGAAAAAACGGGGAGGATGAAAATGCTGAAGGGAAAAAAGATCAGCGTGATTGGTGGCGGAAAGATGGGTGGCGCTCTTATCGGTGGTATTCTGTCCCGCGGTCTGTTACCCGCGGGAAATGTAATTGTGTCCGACGTGGCAAGAGAGCGCCTCGAAGATCTGAAAAAGGCACATGGAGTCCAGACAACTCAGGATAACAAGAAGGCCGTAAAGGAGGCGGATGTCATCATTCTGGCGGTAAAGCCCCAGAACATGACAGAAGTGCTCACAGAACTGCAGGGCGTCCTTGATAAAGACAAACTTACCATATCCATTGCCGCGGGTATTTCAACGGACTACATAGAGGGACTCCTGAAGAAGAATGCACGCGTAATAAGAGTCATGCCGAACACTCCCGCCATGATCGGTGAGGGAGCTACAGCGATTGCAGGCGGTTCACACGCCACCGGTGAAGATCTGGCGTTAGCACGATCTCTCTTCGACGCCGTCGGTATCTCCGTCTTCGTGAAAGAAGACCTGATGAATGCGGTGACTGCACTGAGCGGAAGCGGACCTGCCTACGGATTTGTCATCATAGATGCACTGTCGGACGCCGGTGTGAACATGGGATTGAGCAGGGACGTGGCATTAAAGCTCGCGGCGCAAACACTTCTGGGTGCGGCGAAACTCTGCCTCCGGGGCGACAAACACCCCGCAGAATTGAGAGACATGGTGACCTCACCCGGAGGTACCACGATCGCCGGATTGAAGGCACTGGAGGAAGGAAAACTCAGGGCAACCCTGATGGCTGCCGTAGAGGCAGCAACTCTGCGCGCCGGAGAGCTGGGAAAGAAAAAATAACTCAGACGGAAGGCTCTTCATCCAACTGGTCGAAGAGCTCGCGTAGTTGTTGTAACGGCTCCTTTGCTCTTTTTTCCTCCCCTCTTGCGGAACCCGGGGTATCTAAGCTGATCTGATGAGCCTGTACATCCACACCTGACACCGCCGCTTCACCCGCTTCTGCCCTATTTCTTTCGGCAGATATCAGGTGCTTCGGCTCGGCTGTCTTCTCTCCCGCTCTCTTTTTTCTGTACCTGGGTTTCCGCCTTGATTTCTTCCGGGAAGAAGATGGGGGGGGCTCAGTCGATACGTCTGTTTTCTGCAACTTATCCTGGGCTTCCGCCTGGACCAGTGAATCCTCCAGGGCTTCGGTACGTTCTTCTTCCGGTTTATCCTCCTCTTCTAATTGCCGGCTCTCCTGTTCCGTGGGAACTTTCTCGACCGGCTCCCTTTTTACCGACTCAATCCTCAGCTCATCCCAGGGAATGTCGGGACTGCCTGAGATATGAATGGATATATCGTGGGTGGCTTCAACCTTACTGATCTCGGTTCGCTTCTGGTTCAGCAAATAGTCGGCGATTTCATAGGGGAGCGTCACTTTCAGAGACGACGGGATCTCTCTGGTTGCATGGGACTCAATCTTCCTGAACGCACTCAGGGCAGTGTATTCCAACGAAGGCCGGGCACCGTGGCCCTTACAATAAGGACAGGTTGTATAACTGATCTCCTGAATGGTGGATTGTTTTTTCTGTCTGGAAAGTTCCAGAATGCCAAATTTGGAGATGCGTGACAGTTGAATCCTTGCCCTGTCGACACTGAGCGCTTTTTTAAATGCCTTTTCCACTTCCGCTTCGTGCGAGCGGTCCTTCATGTCGATAAAGTCAATGACGATCAGTCCCCCCAGATCCCGAAGGCGAAGTTGCCGGGCAACTTCTTCAGATGCCTCAAGATTTGTCCTGAATGCAGTCTCCTCAACATTTCTCTTATTCGAGGCACGTCCTGAATTCACATCGATGGTGATCATGGCCTCAGTGGGATTGATCACAATGTACCCGCCGGACTTCAACCCCACCCGATCATGGTAAATGACACGAATCTGGTCTTCTAAATGATACCTGTCGAAAATCGGGTTTTTTTCCTTATACAGTTTCACCAGTTTCATTATCCTCGGCACAACGGCCTTGCAGTAGTCCCTCATCCTTCTGAAGGTTTCAAAATCATCGACAAGAATCTCATTCACTTCCGAAGTGTAATAATCCCGGAGAGAACGCACACCGAAATTGCTCTCCTGATATATGAGGGCGGGCGTGGAAGCATTCTGCACTCTCTTCTGAAGCTCCTTCCACAAACGTGACAGATGATGGTAGTCCCGGGAAATTTCCTGCTTCGTTCTGTTTACACCCGCCGTGCGGACAATGAAACCAAGCCCTTCATCTATCTTGATCTGTTCCATCAACTTTTTCAAACGCTTGCGGTCTTCTTCGTCTTCAATCTTCCTGGATATTCCGCTGCTCTGTTTTTTCGGCAGCAGGACCAGATACCTTCCCGGAAGAGACACATATGTCGTGAGGAGAGCCCCTTTCCGTTCGCTCTCCTCCCGCACAATCTGAACCAGTACCTCCTGACCGGCTTTGAGCGCATGCCTGGAAGCCGGCTGACCGCTCTCCTTGCCATTGTGATCCTTGAAATATTCCGGACTGACATCGTGAAGGGGCAGAAACCCGTCTCTCTTACCGCCGTAGTTTACAAAAGCCGCCTGGAGTCCCCGTTCAACCTTCACCACAACACCCTTGTAAATATTGCCCGTGATCGGTTCCTTCACAGACATCTGGATGTTGTATTCAACCAACTTCCCGCCTTCCACAATGGCCATCCTCTTCTGTTCCGGATGAACAGCATTGATCAGCATAACTCTTTTCATACATTTACCCGTTTCACATAAGAGTGGATACGTCGCCCTTACCCGCTCTTATAATTTCGATTGTGTCATCGACAAGACTGACAACACTGGAAGGTTCCGAAACAAGTATGCCTCCATCTATGATCAAATCAACACAATGCGAAAATATTTCTTTGATCTCAGACGGATCGCTCAACACTCCCCCGGCTTCAGTCGTCACACTTGTACTGATGATGGGATGCCCCAATTCGCCGACGAGAGAGAGGCATATCTGATTATCCGGAACTCTGATACCTGTGGTCTGTCTCTTGGGAAGGATTATCTTCGGAACCAAACGTGATGCCTCTAAAATGAACGTATATGGTCCCGGCAGGAGACGCTTCATGGTTTTGTAGGCATAATTCGATACTTTTGCGTAACGACTTATGTCTTTCAGATCCGCACATACAAAGCTCAGAGGCTGCTTTTTGCTGCGCCTCTTGATCTCATAAATTTTTTCTATTCCTCTTTTGTTGAACAGATCACATCCCAATCCATACACCGTGTCCGTCGGATAGATGATAATTCCTCCATCCCGCAACACATCAACAGCCTTTCGGATCAACCGCAATTGGGGATTCTGGTTGTTTATTGTCAGATACATACCGCTTTTTTCTGATTGAAGATCATCATGGTATCCCGCGGGGACTCTTTGCCCTCCACGGAACATATCAATTTACAATCTCTCTCAACCCGTCTGTAAGTTACGAACGATATTGTAGTTTATCAGAAATCACAGTACTTATCAATAAACTTATCGATCCCTTTTCTCATTCACCTCCATTTTTGTTCACCCTGTCTTTACTCAATTTGTACTGGATACTATCCACCAGGGCTTGCCAGCTCGCTTCAATGATATTCGTGGACACCCCGACAGTACTCCAGATCTCATGCTCATCCCGTGAATCCAGAAGCACCCGTACTTTCGCAGCCGTTCCCTCGCTTCCCTCCAGAATCCTGACTTTGAAATCGACCAGGTGCATTTCGTTGATCTGAGGATAAAATTTCGTCAGTGCCTTCCTGAGGGCATTATCTAAGGCGTTCACAGGCCCATTCCCCTCTGCGGCGGTTAATTCCACTTCACCGCCGACCTTTATCTTAATCGTCGCCTGAGAAACGGGCGGATTTTCCCCCGTTTTTGCATTGATGACCTGAAAGCTCTCAAGAACGAAAGGTTCCCTGAATTCACCTGTCGCTTTCTTCATCAACACGGACAGGGAACCATCGGCCGCATCAAACTGATATCCTTGATCTTCCATAACTTTTATTTTCTTCACGATATTTCTGCTGGCCGAGACATGCCTGCTCAGATCAATCCCCAGTTCCTTCGCTTTGTATTCTATATTGCTTTTCCCCGAGAGATCCGAAACCAGCACCCGCTGATGGTTGCCTATCAGTACCGGTGCGATATGCTCATACGCCGCGGGATTCTTGGAAATAGCGTTGACGTGTACACCTCCCTTATGCGCAAAGGCGCTTCGACCCACAAAAGGACGTGAATTGAGCGGGGGAATATTGGCAACATCGCTCACATAATGGGAAAAATTTGTCAGCTGCCTGATCGATGATTCCGGGAGACATTTCTTGTTCATTTTCAACTGGAGATTGGCGACGAGAGAAATGAGATCCGCATTCCCGCATCTCTCACCATACCCGTTGATCGTTCCGTGAGCCATCTTCACACCGCCAACCACAGCCGCCAGAGAATTGGCTACGGCAAGACCGCAGTCATTATGGGCATGAATGCCTAAGAGGTGAGGCGATACCGAGGAGCTCACCTCGCCGATGATCGCCCCTATTTCATGGGGCAACGTCCCTCCATTGGTATCGCAGAGCACAACCACGTCGGCTCCGGCGGAGAGCGCAGCGTCAATCACGTCTCTGGCGTACTCCGGGTTATTTTTGTACCCGTCGAAAAAGTGCTCCGCGTCGAAGATGACCTCTTTCCCTTTTAACTTTAGATAACTCACGGAATCACGGATCATCGCCAGATTTTCGTCTAAGGACACGTTGAGAATCTCAGAAAGATGTAGGTCCCAGGTCTTGCCGAAAATGGTGACCACCGGGGTTTGCGCTTCCAGCAGAGTAGCTATATTGTGGCATAGTCCTGCATCAGTGTGGGGCTTTCTGGTACTCCCGAATGCGGCAAGGCGGGAATTCCTGAACGATACCCCCTTGGCAAGTTCAAAAAAACGCACATCCTTGGGATTGGATCCCGGCCAGCCTCCTTCAATGTAATGGAAGCCCATCTCATCTAATCGCTGGGCAATGCGCAATTTTTCTTCCGCGGAAAAATTGATCTGTTCTCCCTGAGTTCCATCTCTCAACGTTGTGTCGTACAGCAAAACATCCCACGACTCCATACTCATTTACCCCCTTAATAAAAAAATCCGCTACCAGTATGACCTGATAACGGATTCTGCTTATTTTCAATTGCTCTTATCGAAACACCTTACCACTACCAGGTCGACTATTTTAGCCTACCTAATTATGCCCTCAACGGTAATAATGGTAATAATGTTTCGTGTCATCGGACTCTTTAATTCCCGCCTGTGTATGAAATTTTAATGCATTTTTATACATTTATTACCTGTTTGTCAATAGAAATATTGATAAAGCCCTTTCGTATATCTCTCCGTTCGGTCAAAAATCAGGAAGAGAAAAGATCTGTAAGAACAATTGATTGACCTCACCATTCACTCTGGTGTACGAAGACGATCACAACACAAGGGAGGAAAAACATGACGGACACAAACCACTCAAAGAAACCCGAGATCAAGGTGGATCTGGGAAATCTTTACCATGATGAAACATTCACCGATTTAAAGCTGGGGTGGATCAGGAGGCTGACACCGGTAAAACCCGATGGATCGCGGGATGAGAGCCGGGACTGTGTGTTTATCGGCCAGACCCAGCTGGTTTCACCGGGAGGCCCCATACCGGTTCATTGTCAGATCCCGGCAGCAACTCTTACGGAGGCCATAGAAAAATTCCCCGCAGTCATGGAAAAAAAGATGTACAGGATGATTGAAGAGTCAATGGAGCGGCAGCGTCAGATGGCCTCCCAGTTCATGTCACCGGAGCAGCCAAAGGAATAAGCGAGATAGTCTCTACCGGATTAATAAATCTCTGTCACCGAAGTGCCCTGAGTATCTGTCTGAGCAGTTTTTGCATCCGTGAGACAACTTCATCCAAATCTCGCACGGCTTCCCCCGTCAGCTCACCATAGCCCCTCATATACTTCGGTCTCATCTCCTCCATGGCTATATCGGCAAAATGAATTGCGTTTTGAACAGCCCTCACAGCACTTATAAAGGGAGGATCAATCTTTATGTTTTTGTTCTCAAGAATGCGGTACATTTCCTCACGAATGTGAGCAATTTCCGCCGTTATGATTTTCCGTTGCGCCGGTGTAATATCTGCTACATATTTCGGAAAGGGTACCTGCGGATCTACTGACGTTGCCATGATTCCTTCTATGTCGGCAAGCAGATCATTCACATATCGGAGTCCAATCAACAGTCTGCGTTTATGGTCTTTATTCAACTCTGTCACCACTCTTCGCACATCAGAAATAACTATGAAAAAATGGTGCATTGGGACATCTTCTACTGTCAACCGATGCGCCTGACATGAGGGGCGCAGACATTCCTTGCACCAGCAACGTGCACCAGGGCGCGCATGTATGCATATTTCTCATCACGATTAATGAGGTCCCTCTCCAGTGCCTCATGTTTCAATGCGTAGCGTCGCATAACCTCAGCAGTTTCTCTGAGTTTCTTTGCGGTCTCCAACATCAGAAACCGCATAACTTCCCGGGATGTAAGGTGAGAAACAAGCAATCTCAAATGCCCCAGGCACACGCCGTCGGAATGAGAATAGGCAACACGTATTTCCTCTCGTTCAAGAAAAGCAACGAATCGGCGCGTATATGTCTCTTCTTTATCTCGCAATAGCCGACATACCCGACAACTCTCATAACCTTTTACAAGCGCTTCAATGTTGTCCGAAACGTTCGGTGAAATATCGATCAGTTTCGATAGTTCCTCCGCGATGTGTTCCAATAGCTTTGGATAACCACGGGACAGACCCCAGGACGAGGCCATTGCGGCTAACTGCCACGTATGAGCAGGGCAAAATCCAAGTTCGTCAGCATACTCCTTTTGCACTGTTTCATCATTTGCCAGCTTGTATTGCCACTTCGCAAAGAAATCGAATATGACCTCCTCCATATGATTACAGATGGGACATCCACCTGTTTGGAGATCTTTTATAATGCCCTTTTCGTCCTGCCCGGCAGGAGTCGGTGGTCTTTCATAATGTTCTTTATTGCCTGAATCCATCTTTCCTCCTCTTATTAAGCTCCCGTCGAACGATTTCGTGCACACCCAGCGGATACCCCCGGTTTATGGAGACCAACGCATTGAGGCGCTGATGTCCAACTTCATAGGTTATCTTTTTAGTAAATTGTGAAGTACGTCGGAATAATATGGTATTCCTGAAGTCCCTCAACGAGTTCCAGAACTCCAACTAACCAAACAAACCAGCAGGCATCAAAAAGGTTTTTTCTAAAAATTTGGGGATTGGCAACATATTGTTCAGGTTCTTTGAAATTATTGAAACTCGGAAAAAAAGTAGGGGTGGATTCTTTATATTTTTGATATTTGTCGGCATGAAGTTGAACCATTCTTGATTCCTCATCTCTGATAACATGGGGATAGTAAATCCAAAATGCAACGGCAAGAATTGAAGGAATCAGGAGGGTTTCTGAAGCAAATCCCACCCCAATTGCTCCGAGGAAACTAAAAAAATAAAGCGGATGCCTGCATAAAGAATAAGGTCCCTCGGTGATCAGTGTATTATCTTTATAACCAGCGATGTAGAGTACACACCACAATCGTCCCAATGTCCCTACCCCTACCAAAATACACCCGATCAAAAAGATAACTAAATCAACACCAGTACCTTCCCATCCTCCATTTGCTAAGACACGAATGATAATCAGAAACACTACCAGTATTCTCGATAGCGAAATACGTACTCTCTCAAAAAAGCTGCTCATAGGATATTCCAGTCCTTTCACATGTTTGGAGCTGACTATCGTGAAACCAATTTCATTATCAAGCAGATGCGTATTTCACTTGGAAGGAATGCCTATCATCAGAATGGTCCCGGCAAAACCAATCACCGCAGCATAAATGAACCCCCAGGATGCACCGACAGAAGTCCATAATATACCTACAATAACGCTTGAGGCAAAATCTCCCACCCCGTTGACGACACCGAGCAAACCATAGGCGGTACCGGCAACATCGTCATTTACAAAGTCGCGCACTGCCACGCCCTCAATCGTGTCTTCCCAGGCGATGAAGACGCCGGCAAGCATAAAAAACACAACAAACCACGATACGGAGGGCATCACGAAGGCAAACCCGAGGAATGTGACAACGGCGATGCCGTATCCAACGGCGAGATAACGACTCCGCGGGAATTTGTGGCTGTGCGCCCCAATAGGAAAAGACGCTATTGTATAGGCAACGTTGCGAATGAGATAAAAAAGGGCGGCAAGACGTGATGCTTCCAGAAGCCCTATTTCCGGTTCGAGAGTTGTCGTTGCCCTGAGAATCAAGAGGGTTGGTGCAAAATCAGCCAGTCCGAACAGTCCGACAGCGATAAGGAAGACACGGTAATGTTTTGGCATGGACTTCATGGTGTCCCAGAAACGCAATGCATGGTTGGGTGCCCGTCTCTTTTCCCTTACAAGGAACAAGATCGAACCCACAGACAGAAGACCCGGCACAAGCGTGAAAAGAAAAATGAGACGATACTCGCCGCCGCCTGCTTCTGCCAGTGATGGAAATAATCTTTCAAATCCTTTTACCAGCGCGGGATTGCTGGCGAAAAAACTTAAGAGACCGTATGCTGCCAGAGGCCCTAACACGGCACCCAGTGTGTCGCCGGCCCTGTGGAATCCGAAGGCCTTCCCGCGATCCTGTGCGTTGACTGATTCGGCCAGCATGGCATCCCGCAGCGGGCCCCGAATGCCTCGCCCGAACCATCCGACCACCCGTCCCAGAAGGATGAGCGGCCAGGCCACGGCGAACGCAAAGACCGCTTTCGCCACAGCCGTCAACAGATACCCGAAAACTGTCCAGCCTTTGCGGTGTCCGATCTTATCGCTGTGATACCCGGTGCCAAGTTTCACAAAACTGGAAAGGGCATCGGCGACACCTTCAATAAAACCAAGTGCCGCCGCGGTAGAACCGATAGCCTGCATGAATTGTGGCAAGACCGCCGTTGCCATCTCATGACAGAAATCACTCAGGAGACTGGTCAACCCGAATACGAATACGTTACGATTGAGCCATCGCTTGGGGGAGGATTGTCTCTTTTCAATATCTGAAGAACTATCCAGCACTCTCGCCCCCCTTTCCCCGCTTCTGGACATGCAGCAATATCTGAAGTACACGATCCAAAGTTTGCGACTTTTCCGGCTGCATTTGCAGCTCTCCAATCCGAGCCGCAATCTCTTCTTTCGCAATACCATAATGCGTAACCAGGCAGTTCTCAATCTCTATCTGAACGTACCAGTTAGCAGAGGAAATTTTTCTATCATTGTTCTGACAGCCATATCTTCATGATGTGCCATTTTCATAGCAATGCGGGCCGCTAAAATCGCTATTTCCGGATCATTATCATCGAGCAATTCCACAAGTCCCGGCCACTCTTCCACGGTCACCGGTAAATCCGCCAGAATACGCATGATGCTCCTGCGACACAGCCGGATTGATGGATTGTCATCCTCTTCTGAAGGATTCGGCGCACAGACGGTGTCAATTAATGCCGGTTTTGCCATTACTCCCAGCGCCGTCAAAGCGTTTTCGGCAGCGGGACGGGAAACATCATCCACCAATGCGGCGATAAATAATGGAATTGGCTCCTGCCGCCGGAACGAAGCAAGTGCCTCAATCACTCCCGGCAAAGTCCGTGTATAAGCAATCTGTAAAAGAACCGCGAACACATCGTCGGTTTGCCACTTTGCCAGGGCTCGAGCGGCGGTGTTTTCAACCGCTTCTTCGCCAAACCGAAACACAGGATCAGGAATCTCTTTCGGTACGCAGAGGTATTCGATCAATACTTCCTTTGCACCGAGCCGGGCGAGGGCGTTCACCGCCCTCTGACGGGGCTGGTAGATATGACCGGGATTCCCTTCCATCAAATATTTCCTTAAATACGGGATAGCGCCTTCACCATACGCCACAAGTAAATCAACCGCGCGATCGCCCTCACGCAGCGAGTCCAGATAATCGATCAACTTCTTTATTTCTGCCGATGCATTATTCATTTTCCCCCACAAAGAAAGCAATCACGCGTCTCGCCGCAGTTTTCTCACTTTCTGTAGTCTCCTCATCACGGTGGTGCCAGTGCTGCTTACGTTTAAACTCGTTCAGGTCATGTTGCAAAACCCTCAACCGCTCAACGGTATTATTGATGAGGAAGAGAATACCCGGACCGGTATCCGCCAACGTGAGGCAAAGTCGCAAATGTGGTAAACAGACTCCATCAGATTTACTGTACATCTTCTGAATATCAGCATCACCAAGCATCCGGAGTATCACGTAGCCCACATGTTGTGCGGTTTCATAACTCGATTCACAGACCCTGCATGTCCTGGATGGCTCAAGAAAGTGTTGTTCTCGCTCATCCGGTATTTGTGTCCATCGTCGCACGCAGTCCAGCAGACGTAGCCGGTCTCCCTGTTTGTTTTGTGCGGACATGGCAGATAACGCCGCCTGTATCTGATGGATTACCTGATTCAGTAAATCTTCATAAATGATACTGGTGCCTAAAGGGATAATCCAATGATCTTCTTCCATGTTCAGTAATTGCCAGCTATGCTGACGGCAAAAACCCAAGCTCAAAGATATTCGCAAACGGGTTGTGACGTCATTCACATGCTCATGCAGGAGAAACCTCAGGTAGCGGCTCACGCTCTCCCGACAGATATGACACACCAAACAACCGGTTTGCCGCAACGCCTCCCTTATAAAAACCTCAGTCAATTCCATCTGCGTCATGACCGTTCAACCATTTTTCTTACCAATTTTGACTTATGTGCTTTCAACCGCTGCATCAGAGTCTTACTATCTGCGTTTCCAATCTTATCTAAAGATAGGATGCCATATCGCATTAACCTTTCGCGATATTTTCGCTTCCGTACTCATGGTCGTAAACCAGAGAGGATGCTCCGACATGATGTGGAAACGGTTGATACAGTTTACAGGCTGGATAAAAGCAGAGAAGACCACTTAATAAAAAGGGCCAACAGGTGGTTGTACTCCCAATTTACTGCGGTAAAAGAATATGTCGCCCACCATTTCAAGTACTGCGATTCCTGCTATTACCCTGCGCCAATATCAATAATCATTGCAGGAGTCATTAGCCATATCAGGCAATTGATGGCGGACTCCATCACCTCATTGAGAACATCAAATATATCAGTACGAAAACAGCCCACCTCTCTCTATCCCTCCCTTTGATGGGGGAGGGATGGGTGGGGTGGTTTTCATGCCTCGTGGTGTCCCACAGGGACATGAAGATTAGTACCAGCATTTATTGAATATGAATCTATAGCCCCTTTTTCAAGGGATTATCAAAGATCGCAGCGCGACCGAGCTCGGCTTCGATCTCCAATAACCTGTTGTACTTGGCAATCCTCTCACTGCGGCAGGCAGAGCCTGTCTTAAGCTGACCACCACCCATGGCCACGGCAAAGTCGGCAATGAAGGTATCCTCCGTCTCGCCTGAGCGGTGCGAGATAACATAACCCCACCCTGCCTTGCGACAGAGATTAATTGCCGCCATTGTTTCAGTAACGGTGCCGATCTGGTTGAGTTTGATCAGAACAGCATTAGCCGTCTTCTCCTGGATACCGCGATCGATGAAACTGGTATTCGTGACGAAAATATCATCTCCGACGATCTGTATCTTATCCCCCTGGGTAGCGGTCTGGAGCCGGAATCCTTCCCAGTCGGTTTCCGCAAGTCCATCCTCAATGGAAACAATAGGGTATTTTCCCACCCATGTCTTATAAAAGGCGACCATTTCTTCACTGTTCTTCTTCCCCTGTCCCGACTTTGCAAGGTCGTAGATCCCGTCCTTATAAAAGGAACTTGCCGCCGGGTCCAGCGCAATGGAAATATCTTTGCCCGGCTTGAATCCCGCCGCTTTAATTGCTTCGACAATCACCTCGCATGCCTCATCGTTGCTCTTGAGATTAGGAGCAAATCCCCCTTCATCCCCGACACCGGTAGAATATCCCTTTTTGCTGAGAATTCCCCTCAGGGCATGGAAGGTCTCCACGCCATACCGTAAGGCTTCGGAATATGTAGGAGCACCGACAGGCATCACCATAAACTCCTGGAAATCTACACTGTTGTCTGCATGCATTCCCCCGTTAAGGATATTCATCATCGGGACAGGAAGTCGGATTGCACCCTGTCCTCCCAGATAAGCATAGAGCGGAAGATCTGCGGCAAGTGCAGCTGCTCGCGCCACGGCCATGGAAACACTCACAATCGCGTTCGCTCCAAGTTTTCCTTTATTGGGCGTACCGTCAAGCGTAATCATGAGATGATCGATCTCCGCCTGCCGGGATGGATCCATATCAATCAGCACCGGGGCGATCATCTCATTAACCCGGGCTATCGCCTTCATTACCCCTTTTCCTCCATAGCGTCCCTTGCCGTCCCGCAACTCAAGGGCCTCATTCTCTCCCGTTGATGCACCGGAGGGGCATGAAGCCGAAGCGGTGAGACCGTTATCCAGGGTTACGTAAGTTTTGACAGTGGGATTCCCCCGTGAATCGAGAATTTCCATCGCACGTATTGATTTAATTTTCCGAATCATATCTCTTCCCTCCTGATAATCAATTCTCTTTTCATTATTTTTTACGGCATTCTCCTATGATGCCCTCGAGCCTTTCGGCCACAGTGGTAAATCGAACACACTCCTCAGCTACAACCTCTGCTTGCTCTCTTCGCCTGGTGTAAGCCGCCTGTATCGCCCCGTGAGTCGCCTTAATTGTATCTGACATGCGTTCGTCAAGAAGAGTACTGAAGTTGCGAAAGGCGCGATTAAGATTCTGCAGAGTAGCCCACCTGAGATTCTCCACATTTTGAGTGACAAGCGATTCAATATCTTCCCTTAAACGCTTCCTGATCTGTAGTCGCCTCACACCAGGGGGAAGCATCTTTGTGACCAGGCCTTCCGGGAGAGGGCTGAAAAAGTGCTTCCTTTCCTGAGTTACCCAGTATGGTTCCCTCGTCATTTCAAAGGTGTCCGAACTTTTCGGGGCGTGATAGGGTATTTCGAAAAGTTCTGCTGCCGTCTTCCGAATCGTCTCTATCAGTTCATCTGCGCGCTTCTGATGAGGATTCAGTGTCTCATGCACGTGCGCATCAAAGATCTTCGACATCTCAAACAGTTCTTCTTCAAAAAAAGTGGGGATTGCATCAGATAATGCCTTCCTCGCTCTGTTCATATCAGGGTGTTCTCTCAAAACCTGTTCCATAATCCCTTCAAGATATGTTCGTGCCTTCTGACGGAGCAGCACTGACTGATTCTCAAGAAATTCCAGAGACCGCTTCCTGTCCCCGCGGAGCATATCACCGGCTATTACTTTCTGATGTTCGGCCTCGTTTATTTTTTCCTCGAATATACGCTGGCACTCCTCCAGTTTTTCTAAAGGCATCTGCATTGACCGGATCGCGAGATGAACCTGCATAAGCACGTCCGTGAGTGAGAATGTCCTCCACCTTCCTGAACAATGCACTCTCCAATGCGGTATTTTTTTCTTTCACCAGGAATTCAAGCAAGTGATCCTCAACGTTCGCCATGCCACTGGCAATCCACTCGTTTCTATCCCGAGATATTCTCGCCTCGATCCCCAGCCGGGCGGAAACGCAGAATAATGGGATGTCACCACTCAACCCCACCTGCTCGTGGAGTATTTTTTTGAAGAAGCGCACAGATTCCCGTTTCTCTTCATCGGTAAGATAATCCACTTTGTTCAGGATGAAGAACAGCCTGGGCACCCTGTTCATTACCTTTCTCAGAAAATCCAGCTCCACTTCGCTGATAGGCGGGTCCGCTGAAATCAGAAACAGCGCAGCATCACACTGGGGGAAAGGCCAGGGTAGCCTCTGTGTTATGTCTGTATGTTGAACCGATTCCGGGAGTATCTATCAGGACAACGCCTTTTTGCAGGATCGGTGTCTGATAAAACACATCAACCTGAGCGATCCCGAGACGGTTGTGGGGGTTTGATTCTTCAGTTACATACCGTGAAAGAAATTCGGAGATCTGCTCATGACGCGGCCCTACTGCCTCTTCTCTCACCGTCCCATCGTGACTTAAGGCACGGACAAGAAGGGAACTGCCGAACTGTATGAAGGTGGGGATTGCGGTTAGTGGCAACACAGAAGATGGGAGTAGCGCATCACCCAAAAGGGCATTCAGAAAAGTGCTCTTGCCCCGCTTGAATTGCCCCAGCACGGCAAGGTGAAACCGACCCGCGTGAAGCCGTTTCTCCAGCTCACGCATCTTCTTAACATCAACGGCAAATTTTGCACCGAGTTCGTGCGCGAGTATACACTGAATCGACTCATGAATCAGATCAGACAAGCCTATCTTCGAATCGGGTGAAACAAAATCCGGTTGTTTTTCATCAGTGCGCACAGATGTATCTATATCATCCATTTGCATATGACGTATCTCTTTTCAGCGATGACTATTCCCCTCTTCTTCTTACTTACAAAGTCTATACACACGCGCTGTCACCGTGAGTAACTCATCAGCCTGAGGTGCACAGATGACACGTATCGTTCAGTAACACGAGGGTGAAATCACCTCTCTCTGCATCGAAGACATTAATGGCACTGGTGTCCTGTCTCAACTTCCAGAATCGGTCGTTTCCCAAACCAAGTACGCCAAGCAAGATCACGCGATTGACGACAGTGTGAGCCACGATAACCACAACTTGCCCCTCATGGTGAGCAGTTATTTCATTCACAGCATCCAATGCACTTGCCCGGACATCAGCGAGGGTCTCTCCACCGGGAATAGCTACTCTGTGCGGAGCAGTGTACCATAGATCCCCTTCCACTGCCCAGCGATCCCTTACTTCATCGGGTGTCAAACTCTGCCACTGTCCATAATCAATATCATTCAGACCGGAATGAACACGAACCGGCAGTCCGAAATTTCTGGCAATTGCCTCTGCTGATTTGACGGCCCGCGAGAGAGGGCTGGAGTAGACGGCCACGGGATTCCATTCCTGGGCAATACGCCCCCCCGTCGCTTTCGCCTCCATGATGCCGGTTTCGTCCAGCGGGACATCAGCACGACCACGAAAACGCTCAATGCGATTCCATTCTGTCCGACCATGCCTCACCAGGATGACACGTCCCATCGATCACCTCTGATGATTCCAGCGATCTCGTCACACCCACGGCGCTCCCAATTAGTAGATCATCCTGTGGAGCAAAATAATTGCGGGAGCCGTCACCACGGACACAACCGACATCAGCTTAATCAGTATGTTCATCGAAGGTCCTGAAGTATCCTTGAAGGGATCACCAACGGTATCACCGATCACACTCGCCGTGTGCGCATCAGAACCTTTACCGCCAAAATTACCCTTTTCAATGTACTTCTTCGCATTATCCCAGGCACCACCGGCGTTAGCCATGAAGATGCCGAGCAACACACCGGAAAGCGTCGCACCTGCCAGAAATCCTCCGAGAGCCTGGGGGCCAATGAATATCCCCACCAGAACCGGAGTCACGACGGCAGACACACCGGGGATAATCATCTTTTTCAGTGCTGCCTTCGTGGCGATATCGATACAGCGATTCGTGTCCGGAGGCGACGTGCCCGCTAAGAGGCCGGGTATTTCCTTAAACTGACGCCGTATCTCGTTCACCATATCAAACGCGGCATCTCCCACCGCGGTCATAATTAACGCAGCAAGCAGACAGGGCAACAATCCGCCGAGAAAAACTCCCGTTATTACGTGTGCTTCGGTTAGGTCAAGGACAAAGTTTTCAAAACCGGGAAATGTTTTTACTATGCTCACATAGGCAGCAAACATCGCGAGAGCGGTTAACGCCGCTGAACCAATCGCAAAACCCTTCCCGATCGCCGCGGTCGTGTTGCCCACCGCATCTAACCCGTCCGTAATTTCCCTGGTCTGCGGGGGCAGGTGCGCCATCTCTGCAATGCCTCCGGCATTGTCAGCGATGGGCCCGTAACTGTCCACAGACATCGTCATGGCAACCGTCCCTAACATCCCCACCCCGGCAATGGCGATTCCATACAGACCCGCACAGATGTAGGAAATCCAGATCGCAACACCAATGAAAAACACCGGCAGGGCAACGCTCTCATACCCGACGGCCAGACCGGTAATAATGTTCGTCGCCGCTCCTGTCTGTGAGGCCGAGGCGATCCTCACAATAGGACCACGGGCAGTATAATACTCCGTGATACCCCCTATCAACATCCCAATGATAATCCCCAGAATGACCGCCCAGAACGGCCCTAACTTGCTGATCATGCCGAGGCTTTTTAAGTACTCATCAGTCATTCCGGCAGTCGAATACCTGACGACAAAGTATGAGGCGATAATGAAAAGGATACCCGCAATATACAGAGAGTTGCTGAGCGCTGCCTGTGGCTTCATCCCTTTGAGAAAATTGAAGATGCCGATACCGATAATCGAAGTGATGAGCCCCGCCATGACAAGCAGCATGGGGAGAGCCATCCACACTATTTTCAGTTCCCCCATCGTCGCACCGATTGCAATTGCTGCGATCACCGAACCACAGTAGGATTCATAGAGATCCGCCCCCATACCGGCAATGTCACCCACATTGTCACCGACATTATCGGCAATCACACCGGGGTTTCTCGGATCGTCTTCCGGAATACCCGCTTCAAGTTTCCCCACCAGATCAGACCCCACATCGGCTGACTTAGTGTAAATACCACCACCAACACGGGCAAAAAGCGCCACCGAAGAGGCACCCAAGGCAAAACTGTTAATCACCGCAGGATCCTTTCCTGAGAAAAAGTAGAAAAAAATGCCCATGCCGAATAACCCGAGACTGGCAACAGATAACCCCATGACAGACCCGCCGAAGAAGGCGACCGTGAGTGCTTTGCTCTCACCAAACTCTGTCGCAGCCTGGGCTGTCCTCGCGTTTGAATACGTAGCCGCCTGCATTCCGAACACCCCAGCCGTTAAAGAACATATCGCACCCGACAGATAGGCAACGGACGACATCTTCGACTCCAACGCCCAAAAGAGTATGAAGAAAACGACGGCCATAAATATTGCGATAATTATATACTCCCTTTTCAAAAATACCATGGCGCCATCATGAATCATATTCATGATATTCACCATGGTCTTATTCCCCGGAGAAAATGACATGACATACTTATAAATTACAAACGCCAAGATTAATCCGAGTACTCCCAACAACACCGAATAATTTACAAGACTCGCAACGAAAATCACTGGTTCTTCATATTTTACCATAACCTGTACCTCCTGTTTCTCTTGCCTCCTGAAGTTTGAAGAGAATTTTTAGCCGTTTGTATCGCAAACATCCTAAAGGGCAACTATGGATTGAGACAGACCGGTGAAATACTTTTTGTAAGGTGCTGCATGAGGTATTTGAGATTGGCTCTGATAATTAAAAAATCTGTTCTCTACTACAGCCACCATAAAAAAACTCCTGCAAGTATTACCTCGGCAGGAGTTTATATTTTTTTCACCGTCCGTTACTCCCACCAAGGGCGTTTTCCTTAATAGGAGTTATCAGCCTGATAGGCATTTGTCCGGTGAACTCCATCACCACTTGAGAATTCGACATAGCCCGAATCTTTTTTCTTTTGGTTATATCCCACATGATTTTAAAATTGTCAATAAGCATTATAAGCATAAGCATTATAAGCATTAAGCATTATAAGAACCCTCTCTGTGAACAATTTGTACACCCCGCACCACACCATGATGAATTTACGATCCTTCTGTCATATGCGAACACTTATCCCTGGTCACCTTTGTCGTTGCAAGGGCAAATTCTATGGCAATCTCATAAATATACGGATCGCCATGCTTTACTCACGGTGACAAATTGCTATCACTGGATTTGCGCCTTAATAAAATTGACAGCATTTTTAAAGATTGCCAGACCCATCCCCTCTTCAGGGAGCTTTTCCCTGGTCCAGCGGGGATGGTTGGTGAAGTGGAGATATGCCTCGGGATGGGGCATGAGGCCGAATATCCTACCGGTTCCATCGCAGATACCGGCTATCCCGTCAACCGAACCATTGGGGTTTGCGGGATACCCCGTGGCAACATCTTTATATTCCGCGTGGCTGTATTGAACGACAACCAGGTTATCCCGGTGTAACTTCTCCAGGACAGCTTCATCCCGGGTAATGAATTTCCCCTCACCGTGCCTTACGGGAAGGTAGATCCCTTTCACGTTTTTCGTGAATATGCTGGGGGAATCCTGATTCACTCTGAGGTACACCCAGCGATCTTCAAATCTTCCTGAATCATTATAGGTAAGGGTCACGGTCTGATTCCGATAATCATCGTCAAAACCGGGGAGCATCCCCAGCTTTACAAGTAATTGAAAGCCATTGCACACACCCAGGATCAATTTTCCCTGTCTGATAAATCGTGCAAACTGCTCATACAGGTTTTCTTTTCCCCCTTTGATGGGCGCGTGTAAAAGCCGGTTCGCCGCCGCTTTGGCCGCACCTAAATCATCTCCGTCCAGAAACCCCCCCGGCAGATTGAGAAAATGGTAATCGTCAAGACTCTTTTCCCCGTGAAGAAGCTCACTGATGTGAACGATGTCCACTATGTCAGAACCTGCGAGGTGGCAGGCATGGGCCATTTCCATCTCACAGTTTGTTCCGTTTCCCGTAATGACGATTGATTTAACCTTCTTCGACATACCAAATGAACTTTAAGATTCACGCAGTTGCATGGCAAGGTTCAGATTCCTGAGAATGAATCCAACTTTTGCCGATAAAACCGAGTTTAAAAATCCAGTGGCTTCTGCCATGCCGCCTTTAAGTCATCGATATTCTCCTCAATAATCCTATTTCCCCTGATCCCATTTACTTTCAGCAGTCTTTCGGAAAGCACCGTTCCCACAAGGCTCATGGTAATTTCCTTCATAACTCTTTCAAAAGAATCTCTGGCGTGAGGAGAAACGGTCACGACAAACCTGCTCTGGGTCTCCGAGAACAGGAGTGTGTCATCGCGGTCAACTCCCTCCGAGGGAACCCGGCCAAGATCGATCAACATTCCCAGTCCTCCCGCAAAGGCAGTCTCTGCAAAAGCAACTCCCAGTCCTCCGTCGGAACAGTCGTGGCAGGAAGCAACAAGCCCCGCCTGCATAGCCCTGCCCAGGGCCTCATACAGAACTTTTGCCTTTTGTGCATTTACCTTCGGCACCCTGTTTCCAATACAGCCGTGATGGGCGTACCATTCGGATCCTCCCATTTCAGGGTACGTTTTCCCCAGCACATACACCAGATCACCCGCACGCTTCGCATCCATCGTCACCGTTTTTCTTACATCCTCAATCTTCCCGATTACGGAAAACAGGAGCGTCGGCGGTATGGATATCTTCACATTCTCGATGTGATAGTCGTTTTTCATGCTGTCTTTCCCCGAAATGCACGGAACCCCATATGCTGTTGTGTACTCATAGAGCGCCTTGTTCGCCCGCACTAACTGCGCCAGTTTATACTCCCCGTCGGGAGTCTTCTCCGATCGTACCGGGTCGCACCAGCAGAAGTTATCCAGCCCTGCCATCCGCTCAAGAGTCCCGCCCACGGCGATCGCATTCCTGACGGCTTCATCAATGGCACACGCCACCATGTGGTACGTGTCAATGTCACCATACCGCGGGCAGATACCGTTGGCGACGACAACTCCCTCAAAGGATGTCAGAACAGGCCGGATCACCGCGGCATCACTGGGGCCGTCATTACTCACACCGACAAGCGGTTTTATCACACTCCCTCCCTGAACCTCATGGTCGTACTGTCTCACCACAGATTCCTTGCTGCAGATATTCAGTCGGGAGAGCATTTCCTTCAAGGCCTTACCCATATCATCAGGCACGGGGAAATCAGGCTCTTCATGCCCGGGCGGTAACCACTTCGCCCGCAACCGCATCTGGGGAACACCGCTATGAAGAAAATTCATTTCCAGGTATGCTACCGTATTGTTCCCGTAACGGACATGAAACATTCCGGAATCGGTATATCTGCCCAAGGCTGTCGCCTCAACGTCCATTTTCCGGGCGAGCGCGAGGAATTCCTGAAGCCTGTCCGGCGCCACCGCCAACGTCATCCTCTCCTGAGACTCGGAGATGAGAATCTCCCAAGGCTGGAGACCGGCATATTTCAACGGCGCCTTCTGCAGGTCAAATTCACACCCCCCCGACAGGCGGGCCGTCTCACCAACAGATGACGAAAGACCACCGGCGCCATTGTCGGTAATACACCGGTAGAGCCCGCGGTTCCTGGCAATCAGGAGAAAATCGGTCATTTTCTTCTGGGTGATGGGATCGCCAATCTGGACCGCCGTCACCGGAGATCCTTCATGAAGCTCCTCCGAGGAAAATGTCGCTCCGTGGATACCATCCTTCCCGATCCTCCCGCCGGCCATGACAATTATGTCCCCGGGTTTTATCTCTTTTGCCTCCGAAGGCTCACCCTGAATAAACGAAGGCATAATTCCTCCGGTTCCGCAATAGACCAAGGGTTTCCCCAGAAACCGCTCATCGAACACGATGCACCCGTTTATTGTGGGGATTCCGCTCTTATTCCCGCCGTGCTCGACACCTTCCCGCACACCTTCATATATCCGCCGGGGGTGGAGTATCCTCCGGGGAAGCGGTTTATCATATGTCGGTGGCGCAAAACAGAAGACATCGGTATTGAAAATGAGTTTCGCACCTTTGCCGGTACCAAAGGGATCCCTGTTCACTCCTACAATGCCCGTAAGCGCACCGCCATAGGGATCGAGGGCTGAGGGGGAATTGTGCGTCTCCACTTTGAAGACCAGGTTATAGTCATCATTGAATTTGATAACGCCGGCGTTATCGACAAACACTGAAAGACACCAGTCATCCCCCCCTAAACGTTCCCTGATTTCTTGTGTGGATCTCTTGATAAAAGTCTCGAAAAGGGAATTGATTTCTTCTACGGCGCCGTGCTCGCTCTCATACACGATCCGGGCATTGAATATTTTATGTTTGCAGTGTTCAGACCATGTCTGGGCGAGGCACTCCAGCTCGGCATCCGTCATTCTCCCGCCAAGGCCGGCGCCCTGCCTTCTCTTCAATACCGCCGGATCCCTCAGATAGTCGCGGAGGGATTTCATCTCGTCCAGATTCAGGGCCAGAACCCGCTCATTGCTGATCTTCAGCAGCTGCTCATCATCGACATCAAGATCGATCTCCTCAACAGCCAAACTGTCCTCACCGACGACACGCGGTACATATGGGGGCATCCCCTTTTCCCTGTCCCAATTCCTTCCCTCAACAATTACGTACCGTTCGATGAGATCGTTTGCCAGCAGGCTCGAGGCAATTTTCTCAACTTCTTCGCTGCTTATCGAACCTTTAATAATATATTGCCGCGATGTGTACACACCAAAAAGCCTGCCGGATACATCTTGCAAAAGCAATTCAATCGCCTCGCGGGCAGTCTTCCCGACGTTATCAGTGACACCGGGCCTGAACCCCACCTCAATCATCCAATCGAACCCTCCGGCGATACCGGTATTAATCGCATAATCCTGGATAATGGGATCGGAAAGAGGCCCCCGGACAACCAGCTCAAGCTCGTCCCGGGTCAGATTACCGTCAATGGTATGCACATCAACGGTTTTCACGGACTCAACGTTGATCCGTAAATGCTCGATTATTCGCCTCTTGACCTTTTCACCGAGGGCATCTCTGATACCCTCCTTAAAGCCGATTTCAATCCGGTCTGCCATTTGCCGATAATACCTCTCTCCTGATACATGAGTAAGGATCAGTGCGCCGGTAAAATACCAAAAGGAATGTGATAAAGCAACCCGGGATATATGCAGCACAACAAGATTCTTCCGATACCCCGTCAGATTGTCTGTATTCCTCCGAGTAAGGATTCCATTTTCACACATACCCGGGCACACGACGATTGTGTAAATCCTCCGGGTATGATACAGGAATTTTACCTGTGTGATTGAAATATGACACGTGAAAGGAGAATGTAATGAACATAATGGTCGCCTATGACGGCTCAAATGCCTCGAAAAGAGGGCTTAAACTGGCAATAACACATGCAAAGGCATTTAACGCTAAGGTATATGTGCTCACATCGATGGTGAAGGGTGAAGAAAAACATTTAAAGGACATCGAAAAGGCCGAACACGACCTTGAGTATGCTCATTCGCTGTTCGAAAAAGAAAATATTCCCTGCGAAACGCACCTCCTGATTCGCGGACTTTCGCCGGGAGAAGATATCGTTCAATTTACGAAGGAAAACAAAATCGATGAAATTATTGTGGGAATTGAAAAGAAATCTAAAGTGGGCAAATTTGTTTTCGGCTCCAATGCCCAATATGTAATTCTCGAAGCCCCCTGTCCCGTGATTGCGGTAAAGTGATACGATGAAAAAAATGATGATCTTATCCACCTCAGAAGCAATGTCTTATCAATTTAATAGGGAGACTTATTGAGAACACAATAAGGAGGCCATGATGAGAAAACTAATGGCTATAAAGTGTACGCAAACTGTATTAACACTTTCTTTAATACTCTCACTTGTCATCATGGGAGATATTAACATGGCAATTGGGCAAGATATACAGACCCTCGAAGGTGAATGGGCGCCAACATCACCTGATGCTTGGTATTATAGCATCACAATTGTACGACAGAATGATGGATATTATGTTACTCCAAAATTAAAGCCCAATGTAGTAAGCCAAATCTGGGGAGGATTATATCAGGGAAATGCAACCCAGATAATTGCTTCGCGAAATGTACCTTCTACGAATTTTGCGAATGACTTTCCATCTCCTGTTATCAGGGCACTATCAGGTAAAATTATTTACAAGTATAGATTTACACTCTCCAGTGATGGTCATTCTGCAGAATTTGCCTACGATAGATTACGAGTCTATTATTATCAAAACACAGGTAAATTAGTTGACTATAAAATAGAACCCTTTTATGACAAAAAAACTCTTAAGCGTATCTCCGGCCCAACCAAAGTAGAAAATCGCTCGGACCGTGCCTACCAGGCAGACTGTGGACCGGTTGACCCCAACAGGACAACCCCTTTTCCTCCTGACCACGAATTCTGCCCGGGAAATCTCGTGTGCATGACCAATTTTTGCGGAGGCGGTATGGGATGTCCCTACGTCTGCTGCCCAAAAGGGCTTCCTTATCTGAACCACTGCGACTGCAAGTGCTATGCGACCTCTAAGTTTGACTGTCATTCATATTCTTATTGTAGAGAAAAGCTGTTGAGATAGATTTCATAGGAGGCGACGGGATGGACCTGCCCCTCATACCTTCTTCATAAGAAAGGAAGTGAATAAGCATGACAGACAAAACTGGTGTGACCGGATTCTGTCGCGGTGGAATGTACACACTTCTTTATTGTGCCCATAATCCTGCGGTGAAAGCGGCAGTCGCCTGGTACGGACAGCTCCGCCCAGCAAAGACACCCGGTATCCGTTCTTCTGGGCCGCTCGACATTGCCGCAAAAATTAACGCACCCGTTCTCGGTTTATATGGCGAGGCAGATCTGGGTATTCCTGTGGCGGATGTCAAGGAGATGGAGGTTTCTCTCAAAGCAGCGGGCAAAACGGCTGAGTTCATCCTCTATTCAGGAGCGCCGCATGCGTTTTTCGCAGACTACCGGCCGATCTACAGAGCCGAGGCTGTCAGTGACGCATGGGACCGCTGTGTCGATTGGTTCAACAAATATCTAAAGAGATAGCGACAGGTAACACTTAATAACATCAACTCAAGCAGTATATGAAAGGTATCAATGCTCTGCTCCTTCCTGTAAGTGTCGTTAGGTGTTCCCTATAAAAATCCTCACTTTCAGATCACAATCGACAAACAAATCGACAAACATTTCTTGACATTTCCCAGAGGTGAAAATATTCTCTTTATTAAAAGTAAGACGCGACAAAAAGACTAACCTTCCATCCCAACCTTTCCGGCGAGGGAGGGGCTATGGAGAATTTCAACACTGTATTTTGTCTACTATCTACTAGAGGACGGGGTTTTTGCAAGAGAAGAAGCGTAAATTGTAACTCAACGGGGTCAGATTAGGAGAATGTCACCAGAAAAAGGTGTAAATAGCAAAATAAAATATGGGAATTAACTTGATAAAAATACGGATAATTTCAGAAATAAGGGCAATATTGCTCATTATATCAGTGTGCCTTCTTACTTCTTGTGCAACAGCTATCCCTGAGATTTATCTGAATAAAGGTGATCTTACCATGGAATTGCACAAAGAAACATTTGCTATAGAAGGCATGGATGTCTCAAGAGACGGGAAATATCTCTTAACCAGTGACAATGGAGGCTCTTTTCAGGGTGAATCATCAATCCGGCTTTGGGACCTGACCGAGTGGAAACAAATTTATAAAACGAAAGGAGAAGACACGATTTGGTCGATCGCCATATCACCAGATAACAAATATATAGTGACTGGTAGTCTTATACCTAAACGAGGATGGCTGGATCCCCCCGTAAATGGAGAATTCATTCCACTTAAAGTCCGGGAGATGGCAAGTGGCCGTTTATATCGGCAGAATGCGTGGTTCAAAGATTTTTCTGGAGATGGAATTGTTAGCGTTAAATTTTCATTTAATAAGAAATATTTTCTCGCTTGCGACCGGACAAGCATCTACATATATGACGCCAATACATTTGAATTGTTTAAAACATTAACTTCATCAGAATACAATCCTTCCAAAGTGATGCCATACAATAACGTAATTGCCAATTTTTCTCCCGATGGCAAATATATTGCTTCTGGTGGAGTTGATGCCGTAATACGATTGTGGGACGTCAAAACGGGCCGTGAACTAAAACAATTTGTAGGACATAAAGCTACCTTGATGTATGGTGGAATATGCTCTGTAGAGTTTTCACCTGATGGGAAACATGTCCTTACTAATGCTTATGGTGATAATAATGCAATATTGTGGGATATTGAAAAAGGTATTGAGGTAAGGCGCTATTCCGACTTTAGGGGTTGGATTGGTATGTACTTCTGGGACCAATCTGTTTCGTTTTCTCCTAATGGCAGACAAGTCTTCGTCTCCTTGCGAAATATTTTTGATGTTGAGACCGGTAAAACAGTCGTTGATTTATCCGAGTCATGGAAGGGTGTGGTAATGGGTGGTAGGACTGCTTCACCTTCTATATTCCACCCGAGTGGCAACTATGTCCTAATGGTGCCCGATTCCGCAGTAAGAATATTCGACACGAGATATGGGAAAGAGCAGGGGATGCTGTTAGGTTTTGAAGATGGAGAGTGGCTCGTCATAACTGCAGAAGGTTACTACAACACCTCTGAAAAGGGCGCTCAATATCTCAGCGTGAAAGTCGGTGCGGCACTTTACAGTGTAGACCAATTCTACGATGTTTTTTACCGTCCTGACATTGTGGCGGCGAAACTTCGCGGTGAGGATATCAGCGGTCTTGTAACCATCACGATGCAGGATGCCATCAAGAGCCCACCGCCGACAGTGGAATTTACCTCAACACCATCCTCTACAAACGAAGCAAAAGCCAAGATATGCTACCGGGTCAAGAGCGCCGGCGGCGGGATCGGAGAAGTACGGCTCTTCCACAATGGGAAGCTTATCCAGTCAGACGGCTTCTACAAAGAAATCACAAGATCAGCGTCTGACAGGACACAACTGGCATCTCTGAATAGTAATGCGATCTATGCAGACATGCGGAGCGTTTCTGTAAAGAGCATAA
>Ga0194111_10000850_pt1 | contig 37450 bp, 28 predicted proteins | sample TA2KigC300mmetaG_FD_146194 | JGI IMG/M metagenome (GOLD analysis project Ga0194111, IMG submission 146194) | Freshwater microbial communities from Lake Tanganyika, Tanzania - TA2015033 Kigoma Deep Cast 300m | ecosystem: Environmental > Aquatic > Freshwater > Lake | place: Tanzania: Lake... | reverse complement strand
GCGGCGAACAACTCATCGACCTCGAAGCCGTCGAAGCGCATCGCCTCGCCCCGGGAGACCACCAGCATCCCCACCGCGGTGGCCGCCGCCGCCCGATAGCCGCGCTGGTGCTCGACCACCTTGCCCGCGAGCGCCACGATCCCCAGTGCTGAGGGTTCGCGGTCGACCACGGCCTCCAGCGCTCCCGCCGCCGTCTTGGCGGCACGGATGCCGCAGGGCGGCGGCCCGCAGGAGCCGTCGGTGTGGGGGACGTCGGCCGCCCCGGTGAAAGTCCAGCGGCCCGGGTCCAGGCAACGCGCCTCGACGGTGGGCACCGGCCAGGCGACCCGCACCCCGCGCAATCGGCCCCCGGCGATCTCCCAGGCTCGGAAGGCGAGGACCGGCGTCGCCCCGTCGCGGATCGACAGGATGGGTTGCCGCTCGAAGGCCGCCGGGGTCTCCGCCGCCGGCCCCCACACCGTGACCGAAGGCGCCGCCGGCCGGGTGACCAGCAGGGCCGACAGGGGGAACTGCGCCGAAGCCGGGACCGGCGGATGGTCGAAGCCGAGGCTCTGCTCGAGGTCGCGGGCGAGGCGCCGACCGCGCTCCAGGCGCAGCAGACCGGGGAGAGGGATCGGCGGCGGGCCCGGGTCATCGCCCGCGTCCAGAGACCGCCGCCAGCGGGTGATTGCCTCCAGCTCGGAGGAGGCGGCGCGGTCGGAGCGATCCGGGTCCTCGGCAGAGGGATCCATAGGAGGCGCCGACCATACCCCACCAGAACAGGCGTTCGCAAGGGGCCGGCGCCCCGGTGCTTCGCGCCCTGCCGGCTCTCCGCTAGCCTCATCGACCCCGACGAGCCTGGAGGTGGGCGCGATGCGAACCGTGGCGGTGCTCCCAGCGGTGCTGATCCTCGGACTGGCCGCCTGCGGCGGCGGCACCACTGCCCCGTCGACCACGGCGGCGGCAACCAGCACAACCGCCGCCCCGGCAACGACGGAGGCCCCGGCGACCACGGAGGCTCCGGCGCCCGGCCCCGCCGAACTCGGGGAGGCGATCGGCAACCGGTACCTGGCCGCCTACGGCGATGTCGTCTCGCTGCTCGCCGACCGGCCGGACGCCGCGGCTGCCGCCCTCGCCCTGGCGGCCCTGAAGGAGCAGTACGTCCAGGAGATGGTCGCCTTCGGGTGGCAGCGCGAAGCGCTCGACACGGCCGGCAGAGCCGCGGTGGACGCGGCCATCGTCGCCGCCCTGGGGCGCCTGCCCGCCGCCTCCCTCGACGCCTACCAGGAGGCCTACGCCCACTACTCCTCGGACATCGACACCGCCAACCTGATCGCTTCCTTCAACATCATCGGCCAGTACGCCAACTTCGACCTGCTCCGCCAGCAGGCGCCGGACGAGGCCGAACGCCTCGGCGTGGGGTAGAGCGGGACCCCCGCCCCGATCCAGGGCACCCTCCCCGGGCCCTCCGTTGAGCGGCTGAGGGGGCCGGCGGCTAGGCGGTGGGCTTCGCCCGCGGTTTGGTCCGTTCCGCCCGAAGAAACCGCGCCTTCGGGCGGAGGTGCGGCGGACGGCGCTCGCTCCGCTCGCCCCATCCGCGCGGCCCTGAAGGAGACGCCGCTCTCCCTGCCCGGCACCGGCCCCGGCGGCCGTCGACCCGGCGGCCCGCTGCCGATGCGGAGGGTCCCCTCCCCGGCCGCGGCATCGATCGAGCCCGTCTCCGCTTCCCGAGAGAGCCCCCCACCATCGCAGAAACCGGTTCACCTAGGAGCACGGGCCCCCATACATTGCCCGCCTTGCCCCCAATGGGGGACCGCGCCACGAAGGGAACTGACGCATGAGACGACTGCTGACCACTGCGGTGGTCGTGACCCTGGTCGGGATACCGGCCGCCGCCGCTTCCTGGGCGGCGGAGCCCACCGTCAAGCCGGAGGTGGAGTCCACGACGACGGCAGGAGACGGCATGGCGACCGCCGTAGCCTCCGCTCGGACCGGGGCCCCCTTCTATGTGTCTTGGTTGTCCAGCGGCCCGACGCTGCCGATCCCGGACAACAGTCCGACCGGGGTATCCGACGACATCGTGGTATCGGATACCGGGGTGATCGCCGACCTGGATGTGGCCGTGGTGATCGCCCACACCTGGATCGGGGACCTGCAGGTGACGCTCACCCACGTCGAGACCGGCACCGCGGTGGTGATCATCGACCGCCCCGGCAGACCGGCCAGCACGTTTGGTTGCGCCGGGGACAACATCGACGCCGTGCTCGACGACGAGGCCATCGCCCCGGTGGAGACCCAGTGCACCGCGCCGCCGCCGGCCATTTCCGGCACCTTCACCCCGGAGAACCTGCTGAGCGCCTTCGACGGTGAGACCCTTGCCGGCACCTGGCGGCTGACCGTGACCGACAACGCTTCGGGGGATACCGGCACACTGACCGGCTGGAGGCTCGATTTCGGCGTGTACCGCTGCCGGGGCCTCAACGTCACCATCGTCGGCACCCCGGGCAACGACTTCCTGCAGGGGACCGGCGGCCCCGACGTCATCATCGGCCTCGCCGGCGACGACTTCATCAACGGCCGGGGCGGGAACGACGCCATCTGCGGCGGGCCGGGCAACGATCGCCTCGTCGGCGGCCCCGGCGCCGACTGGATACACGGCGGCATGGGCATCGACACCGTGGACTACTCGGGGGCCGCAGGCGCCGTAGTGGTCGACCTGTCCACCCAGAAGGCGACCGGCGGGGCCGGCACCGACACCCTCCTCCACCTCGAGAACGTTGTGGGTTCGGGCTTCGCCGACACCATCACCGGCTCGGGCGGGCCCAACCGGATCCTCGGTGGGAACGGGAACGACCGCCTGATCGGCTACGGCGGCAAGGACCGCCTCTTCGGCCAGGACGGCGACGACACCCTCGAAGGCAACGCCGGCGACGACTTCCTCGTCGGAGGCCCGGGCAACGACACCGCCAAGGGCGGCGCCGGGACCGACACCTGCGACGCGGAGGCGGAAACGGGCTGCGAGCTCTAGCGAGCCCTTCACCGCGGCGGGCCCCAGCCGGAGCCGGCCGGGGCCCGCCGCATGTCGAACCCGGCGCCGTCCTTCCCGCGTGCGGGACTCGGGAGACCACCGGCCGGCCCCGCTGCCGGGGCGCCGCCGTGATCCGGAACCGGCTACCGGACCAGCCACTCCGGCTCGAGTCCCTGCAGCACCCGGGAGATGTTGGCGAACCCGTTGCGGAACCGTCGCGGCCAGCTGTCGAAGGTCGGCCCGGCACAGTGTGAGGTGATGAGGCAGTTGTCCAGGTCGAGCAGAGGGTGACCCGGAGGCGGCGGCTCCTGGGCCAGGACATCCAGGGCGGCCCCCAGGATCCTCCCGTCGGCCAGGGCCCGGGCCAGAGCGGCCTCGTCGACGAGGCCGCCGCGCGCCGTGTTCACCAGCAGGGCGGTGGGCTTCATGAGCGCCAACTCGGACTCGCCGATCAAGCCCCTGGTTTCGTCGGTGAGGGGGACGTGCAGGCTGATGACATCGGAGCGGGCGAGCAGGTCGGGCAACTCGGACCAGGTGAGGCCCAGCGCCACCTCGTCGGCCTCGGCCAGCGGCCGCACATCGTGGTACAGCAGCGTCACCTCGAACCCGCGCAGCCGCCGCGCCACAGCACGCCCGATGTTGCCCATCCCCACGAGCCCGACGGTCTTGCCCGCGATCTCGTAACTGGCCCGGCTGGTTTGGAAAGGCGACTGCCAGGCGCCCCGGCGCACCCGGGCGGAGACGTCGACCAGGTGCCGGAAGGAAGCCAGGATCAGCAGGATGATGTGCTCCGCGACCGACGGGGCGTTCGCCCCCCCGTTGGTGGCCACCGGGATGCCGTACTCCCCGGCCAGGCAGATATCCATCTCGTCGTAACCCGCGCTGAGCAACTGCAGGAGCCGTACCCGGCCTCGGGCGGCCTCCAGCACCGCGGGGGTCACGGCCGGAGCCAGGGCCAGGATGAACTCCGCACCGGCAACGGCGGCGGCAGCACCCTCCCGATCCGCGCCGGCATCGGCCACCACCAGGTCGAGGCTCTCCGGAGTCCACCGGTGGGCCACCTCCAGGATGGCCGGGTCGAGCCGGGGCAGCAGGACGACCCGGGGGCGGACGGCCCCTCCCTCGGTCGCAGCCCCGGCACTTCCTCCGGCGGCGGCTCGGCGCATCGACTGAATGGTACCGAGGCCCGACGGCAGCGGGCAGGGTGATCAGCCTGCCGACCGCGCCCCCTCTCCCGGCCGCAGGGCGTTGACCAGCACGGCCATGTTGCCCGGCGGATGACGGTTCTCCCGCATCAACTGATGCGCCTCGGGGATGCCGTCGAAGGGGAACACCCTCGACAAGGCCGGGCTGATCTTCTCCTCCGCGACCATCGCGGTGGCGGCGGCCGCCTGGGCGTCGTTCATGAGATGGGAACCCTGGAACCGCTTCTGGCGCATCCAGTGGTAGCGCAGGTCCATGGTCACGTTGTAGCCCGTGGTCCCGGCGCAGATCACCACCATGCCGCCGGTGGCGGCCACGAAGGCCGACGTCGGCAGGGTGCCCTCACCCGGGTGCTCGAGAACGATGGACGGGTTGGCCCGCTCGCCCAGGGCCTCCCAGACCCCCTTGCCGAAAGCCCGGGCGCCGGCCACCCAATCGGCGTAGGCCGGGCTCGCCGTGTCGGGCATCAAGCCCCAGTGGGAGAAGCGGGTGCGGTCGATGACCCCCACCGCCCCGTGGTCCAGGCAGAACTGCCGCTTGGACTCGTCGGAGACCACCGCCACCGGCCGGGCCCCCATGGCGGCGGCAATCTGGAGGCCCATGCTGCCCAGGCCGCCGGCCGCCCCCCACACCAGCACGGCGTCGCCCGGGCGCACCACGTGGGGCGGCCACCCCAGCAGCATCCGGTAGGCGGTGCCGGCCGTCATCAGGAAGCAGCCGGCTTCCTCCCACGTGAGTCGCTCCGGCTTGGGGAGGCATTGATGCGCCTGCGCCCGGGCGAACTGGCAGAACCCCCCGTGGTTGGTCTGATAGCCCCAGACGCGGGTGGTCTCGGACAGCACCGGGTCGCCGCCCCCCGCCACCCAGGGGTCGTCGGCCGACCAGGAGGCGCCGTGCACCACCACCTCGTCTCCGGGCTGCACCGTGGTCACCGCCTCACCCACCTGCCACACGATCCCCGAGCAGTCGCTCCCCCCGGCGTGGAAGTCCTCGGGCTCACCCTTCCGCTGCCGCTCGGCCACCACGTCGAGGGGTTGGCCCAGTGCCGCCCAGACGTTGTTGTAGTTGATGCCGGCGGCCATGACGTAGACCAGCACCTCGTCGGGGGCCAGGGACGGGCTGGGGATGACTTCGTGCCGGAAGGCGTCGAGCGGTTCCCCGTAGCGCTCCGGCCGCACCACGAAGGCGTGCATCTGCTCCGGCACCACCCCGAGAGGCGGGCGCTCTCCCAGTTCGACCAACTTCATCGCCTTCTCCCCTGCTTCGCCGGCACCCCGGCCCTCCGGCAGAGGGCCGCGGCCGGCCCATCTTTCGCCGGTGGGAGATCGTTTGGCAAACGCGGGCCTGCAGGGCCGCCCGCTCCAGCCCCCGTGGCTCACTTGCGGACCACGCAGCGGCAGCCCGGCGGCGGTTCAGCCCCGGCCGCGCCGGCCGACCGGACCTCTGCCGCTCTGCCGCGGTCGCCCCGGGTGTGGATCCTCAGATCCGGTAGCGCCGGCGCGCTGGAGGCTCCCGAGGAGGTGAACCGATATGCCCCGGCTTCCCGGAGTTCTCCGCCGCAGAGCGGCCGGGCGGGAGACGAGAGGCCGACCTGGAGGAACGCGAGGCCAGAGTCGTCCCGTCCTCCGGCGGCAGGCTTCGGCAGGAGGCCCGTCACGCGGCGCCCCGTCGCCGTCGGCGGAGGCGGGCGCGGAGTAGTGTCGGCGGCGAGGGTCACCGGGGAGGGTGAGATGGAGGCCGTCCCGTTCGCCGACAAGAGCTACTGGCTCGGCACCCGCCCGTACACGCCGGGGCCGCCGCTGGCCGGCGACCTCGACGTCGACGTGGCGATCATCGGAGCCGGGTACACCGGCCTCACCAGCGCCTACTTCATCAAGGAGGCGGAGCCCGGCCTCCGGGTGGCCCTGCTCGAGGCCGACGTCGTCGGCTTCGGAGCGAGCGGGCGCAACGGCGGCTTCTCCATGACGAAGATGGGGATGATGCACTCCATCACCGCCCTGCGCTTCGGCAAGGCGCGGACGGTGGAGGGGCACGAGTACGCCGAGCGGGCGGTGAACCTGGTCCGCCGCCTGGTCGAGGAGCTCGACTTCGACTGCGACTACGAGCATCCCGGGTACCTCTGGGTCGCCACCTCGGAGAAGCACCGCCGGCGCCTCTACAAGGAGATCGAATGCGTCCACCGGCTCGGCATCTCGGGGATCTCCCTGATCGACTCCCATGAACTGCGGATGCGGGTCAACAGCCCCCTGTACGTGGGCGGGGCCTGGTGGGAGCCCAACTGCGGCATCCTGAACCCGGCCAAGCTGGCCTGGTGCTGGCGCGACGCAGCGGCGGGGCGCGGCGTCGAGATCTACGAGCGAACCCCGGTGGAGACGGTCGAGCAGGCCGCGGGCGTCTCGGTGCTCACCACCCCCGGAGGGCGGGTGAAGGCGCGCAAGGTGGTCTTCGCCGCCAACGCCTGGTCGCACCACTTCGCCCCGCTCAAGCGGAAGCAGGTGCCGATCTGGACCTACATCGTCATGACCGAGCCGCTCACCGACGCTCAGCGGGAAGTGGTCCGCTGGCACGGTCGCGAGGGCGTCGAGGACTTCCGCGACTTCGTCCACTACTACCGGCTCACCGCCGACGACCGCCTCGTCTGGGGAGGACGCGACGTGGCCCTCAGCCGCGACGGCACCATGGACCACGACCGCAACGACGCCGTCTTCGCCGCCCTGCGCGCCGACTTGCGGCTCACCTTCCCCGCCCTGGCCGGCATCCGCTTCACCCACGAGTGGGGCGGACCGGTGTCGGCCCCGCTCGACCTGTTCCCGGTCATCGGCCACGCCGGCACCCCGGACCAGGTCTTCGTGCTGGGTTGCGTGGGCCACGGCGTGTCGATCACCCACCTGCACGGCCAGACGGTGCGCGATCTGGTGCTGGAGCGCGACACCGACCTGACCCGGGTCTTCTTCGTCGACCGGCGGGTGCCCCCCTGGCCTCCGGGGCCGCTGGGCGGCGCCGTCACCCGCGCCATCGCCGGCTTCATGCGGTGGGAGGACCGCCGCTACGACGTGCTGCCCGGGGGGAGTTGAGCCGGAGGAAGCCCGCCGGAAGTCCCCTGTTCACCAATACGCGTGTGGGCATAGTGCCTTCCGGTCGGCCGTCCGCAGAGCACCGCCATGTATGCCAACGTGGTTCGCAGCAACGTCGACACGGCCCGCCTCACTGAGGCTCTCGCCGCCATCGAAGGCATCGAGCAGCGGTTCGCCGCGATGCCGGGCTTCGAGGGTGCCTGCTGGCTCCAGCCCATCGACGGTCACGCGCCGTCCCTGAGCTTCGGGAAGGACGAGGCCGCGACCCGGGCGGCCGCCCTCCCGGTGGGCTCATCCCCCGCCCCCGGAGTCACCATCGACCGGGTCGAGACCCGGCCCGTCGCCGCCTCGGCCTGTGACCTCACGGGCCGGCCGGGCGGTGCCTTTCTCCGGGTGAAGCCCTCCCGGTCGTCGACCGCCCGCAACAGGTTCAGGGTGCGCTCTCCCCACTCCTTCCGGCTCATCGGCGCTTGAGCAGCAGCAGCAAGCCGCCGGCCAGGGCCAGCCAAGGCCCGACGGCGAACTCCTGGGTGAACATCGCCCCCAGGCGCGGCCAGGGGTCGAACCAGATGAGGTACCTGAAGGTCTCCACCAGCCACAGGATCGCCAGGCCGGCGGCGATTCCCCCGACGACCCGCCGGTACCGCCTCAGGCTGCTGAGGAGGACGGTGGACAGCGCCGCCAGGCCCAGGAGCAGGGACACCAGGCCGATGCTGAACCAGCCGTCGTCGGCGTTGACGTTCCACAGGAAGGCTGCCGAGGTCGTGAAGGCATGCAGGTCCCAGTGACCCCGCCAGGGCAGGAAGGCGCTCGCCGCCGGCGCCAGGGCGGCGACGAGCAGCAGCAGATCGGCCGGGCCGCGAGCCGGGAGCCCTGCGGCCGACGGGCCCGGAGGCGCCCCGACAGGGGCGCCGGGCGGAGCAACAGGCGCCGGAGGAGCAGGCGCCGGAGCAACAGGCGCCGGAGGGGCAGGGTGGGCCGCACGCGGCGGATCGGCAGTTGGCCCCGCAAGGGGCGGCGGCGGAGGCTCCCATGGCGGCGAGACGGCTTCGGGCAGATACGGCCCCCGTTCGGCCCAGGTACGGGCGGGGCTGCCCGGGACCCCGGAGACGGCCCGGGCCTGCTCTCCGGCGAGGAACGGCCCTGCCGGCGCGGCGGACTGGGGCTCCCAGCCCTGGGCTCCGTAGGCGTGCCAGATCTGCGACTGGGCGCCCACCGTCCACAGCCGTCCGTCGGGCGTCAGCAGCATCCAATCGGCGAGAAGCAACTCTGCCATCGTGGACACCATCTCTCCCGACCGGTAAGCGCCGCAGATGCGCTCGATGCCGCGCTGCAGCCCTTCGGGGGCCGGCACCTCCTGCGGCGCAGCCGCCGACGGCTCCCCGCCGGCCGGGGGCTGCACCGCCGCGGCCCCGACGGGGAGCGGAGCCACTCCTTCGAGCGTCTCGGGCGGGGTGCCGGACGCCCATTCCTCTCCGTCGTGACACAGCCACGACCCGTCCCGCTGCGGCCGCCACCAGTGGCCGACGGCATCGCGCAAGGTGAGGTCGACTGCCTGCCGCTCACTCTCGGGGTCGAGGTGCAGCCTTCCCGGTAGGGCGGCGATGGTCGCCGGCCCGTACCAGGCCAGCATGGGGTTGGCACGGCTCATGGCGTCTCCTCGCGGCATCTCGACAGGAACCCCCGGTAGGAGTCGCGGGCCTCGGTGGCGTAGCCGAGGTCGTACTCCAGTTCTCCGATGCGGGTGCCGAGGCGGGTCAACTCAGCGCGCATCCCGTTGCGCCGCTCCACCCCCTCGCCCCACTCCTTGTTCTTGTGCCAGAGGTCGATGGACTTGGCCACCACGGCGACCCACGGGCCCACGCGCTTGAAGTACATCTCGAAGCTGGACTGCTCGATGAGCCGCAGCACTTCGGGGTCGCTGATCGCCCCCGGCGCGGCCAGCGCGTCCATGAACTTGAGGTAGTCGTAGGACCGGTTGGCGGCGAGCAGCGCAGTGATCGATTGGGTGAAGAACTCCCCAAAGGCCCCGCCGGGAAGCTTGCCCCCGGCGAGGTCGCGGGCGCCGGCCGCCCCATGCCCCGCCTCGTAGAGGATGGTCGCCGGGTCGGGCCACTCTCCCGCCGCCGCCGCTTGGATGAGCTGCTTGACGACGGCCCGGCCGAACTCCTGCTTGGCGGCCTCGACCATGGCCTTGAACACCCCGGGGGTCGGCGGCTCCGCTCCGAGGAGGTCGTAGCCCATGGCTCCCAGGTCGAACAGTGCCCCGCTGAAGTCCCGGGCCTGATCGGCCTCGATCTGCAGCTGCAGAGCCCGGTACTCGCTGCGCACGGCGTCGATCTCCGTCTGGATCCGGTGCCACTCGCCCAAGGCTTCCTCGTAGCGCGCCTGCTGGAAAGCGCAGGGGTCGGCCGGCCGCTCCGCCGGCCGGGGCTCTTCGGGCGGGGGCGGCTCGGGGGGCGGGGTCCCGGCGGCGGCGGCGCCGAGGATCTCGCCGATCCCGGCGGCCGCTTCCGCCCAGGTGATCACCCCCATCGCTGCCGCGGCGATCAGCCCGGCGATCGCTTGCGCCGCGGCCTCCTGCGGGGTGAGCGCCTCGCCGTCGTCCGAGGGCTCGCCCTCACCGGAAGGGGGCAGCGTGGTGGAGGTGCCGGTGGTGGAGGTGGCGACCGGATCGGTCGTGGAGGTGGCCCCGGAGGTGGTGGTGCTGCTGGGGGCCGAAGTCGTGGCCGTGGTGGGCGGAGGCGGCTCCCCGCCCAGCAGAGCCAGCAACCGCGCATCCACCTGGGCTGCCAGGGAGCGAGCCGATTCCAGGCCCAGTGCAGGATCCACCGACCACCAAACCCAGTAACGGTCGCGCACGAATTCGACCGTGCAGTAGGCATCGCAGCCCCCGATCGCCGCTTCTCCCAACCCGGCGATGGGCTCCTGGTACCCACCGGTGTGGCGGGTGAGGCTCTCCCAAGCGTCCTCAGCGGTAGCTTCCTGCTTGATGATCCCGCTGCCGCAGTCGCTCGGCTCGGGCTGTGCCCCGTCGCAGTCTCCGAAGTCCGCCCAGCAGGTCTGGACTCCGGGGTTCGCCTGGAACCTGAAGCCCTGGTCCTGCGGATACAGCTCGCAGAGCTGCTCGGCGGTGAGATCCTCCGCTGCAGCCAGCGCGTGCCCGCGTGCCGCTCCCCCTCCAGAAGCAGCAATCAGCGCCCCGGCAAGGAGAACGACGGCAACGGTGGCGCCGCCCGCCGCTCCCCCCTGCCGGGCCCGTTGCAGCGGGCGGTTCCGGCCCACGATGAGGCCGATGCCCAGGCACGCGCTGAACCAGGCGATGCCCTGCCCGATCTGCACCCCTCCGGTGCGGGCGGCGATGCCCGCCACCTGGATGAAGACGATGCCCACCCCCCAGAGGGCGAGTGCGATCGGGCTGCGCCGGGCGTAGAAGCCCCGTTCCCCCTGCCGGACCTCGAGAGCCAACCCCTGAGCGAACCCGACGCCCAGGCCGGCGGCGATCGCGGCGACGATGGCGACCGGCGGTGCCCCCGTATGAGCCAGCAGCGCGATGACCAGGACGCCGGCGACGGCGACGACGGCGCGGGCCACATCGAAGCCGACGCGGATCCTGGTCCGTCGCCGGGCGAGGGAGAAGGCAACAGCGAGCGCCCCAACCGTGAGGACGATCGACCCGATCGTGATCGCCCGAGCGAGTCCCTCTCCCACCATCGGCTCCTCTCGACGCCCGCCGAGTTGCTTCGACCCTACACCGGCACGAGTCGGCGCGATGCTCCACCCGCCTGCAGGCCCGCCGCCCCTGCGACGTCTCGGCGCCACCCGCCAACGAAGGAGTGCCGGGGTGAGTTCGGGGTGGGCGACTCCAGGAGCCGGGTGTGCGTTCGCGGTGTCGCTTCGGGGCGGGGGCCGAGCGGTATCCCCGGGTCTGATGACCGCTTCCCCGGCGGCCATCACCGGCCTGGGAGGCGGTGACCTGCTCTACGGCGGCGACGACGCCGACATCGGGGGAGTTGGGGGCGATCGGGTAGGGCACCCCGAGCCCTCAGGGCGAGCCGATAGGGCCTCCCGAATCGATGGGCCCCGGTGGCGACCGGTCAGGCCTCCCCCACCCAGCCCAGGCCCAGCCGCTCCAGCGTGGCCGGGGTGGGGTTGCCCGTGGCCGGGTCCCAGCCCGCCAGCCGGTAGTAGGCCGCCCGGGCGGCCTCCCACTCGGCCTCCGGCACCACCCGGCCGTCCGAGGCGCCGCCCTGCAGCGGCTCGTCGAACAGCCGCCGGGGCAGGGTGTCGTCCTCCCGGGTGAAGCCCTCCCGGGCGTTGGCCGCCCGCTGCAGGTTCAGGGTGCGCTCCCCTATCGCCAGCAATTCGTCGACTCCCAGGTCCCAGCCCGTGACCGCGGCGATCGAGGCGGCCAGTTCCCCCATGCCCATCAGCTGCCAGCCGGGCCCGAAGACGAACTGGCAGGCCCCTGCCGAGTTCATCGCCTGGTAGGCCCAGTGGGTGCGCAGGGCGAACCGGGCCTTCTCCTCGTTGAGGGCCCGGGCGGGCTGCGGGTTGGTGAGGCCGATGTCCGCCATCCAGGCGGCGTACTTCTCCGGCCGGCTTTCGAGGGTCTCCGGCTCGTAGAACGGGTCGTGCTCGGAGGACTGATGGTCGGCGCCGTACGGGTTCACCGCGTAGACCAGGGCCAGGGACGCCTTCACCTGCGGCATGTGGGCCGGCAACTCCTGCTGTTTGACGGCCATCACGTACCGGCCGGCATCCCCGCCGATGCGTTCCGCCGCCCGGGAGGACCCCTCGGCCAGGATGTCCCCGAACCCCTCCCGCCGCAGGGTCTTCTCCAGCATGGCGATCATGGCCCCGGCGTCGCCCCAGCGCAGGGCGATGCCGTCGGTGTCGGCGGTGGTGATCAACCCTCGCTCGAAGCACTCGATGGCGAATGCCATCGTCGCCCCGGCGGAGATGGTGTCCACCCCGTGCTCGTTGCACAACTGGTTGGCGTAGACGACCGCCCCGAGGTCGGTGACGTCGCAGTACGAGCCGAACACCGAGACCGTCTCGTACTCGGGCCCACCGCACTCGGGGCGCAGGGCCCGACCGGCCCACTCCGCCTCGACGACCCGCTTGCAGCGCACCCCGCACGAGTAGCAGGTGTCCCGCCCGTCCTTCATCTGCGTGCCGGCAGCGGCTCCTCTCAGGTAGTCGCGGAACAGAGTGGCCCCGGCGATGGCTACGGCCCGCTCCCCGCCCATGGTCCCGCTCTGCCAGTTGCGCGTCGGCAGCCCGCCCATGCCGTCCTGATACTCCACGATCCCCGAGGTCCCGTGGATGGCCAGGTCCTCTACATCGGGGTCGCCCATGATCCTCGGCTGGGAGGCCTTCATGATGCGACGCAAGGCTTCGGGGTCGGCGGTGCGCAACCCCTTCTTCGTCCCCCGCACCACCACTGCCTTCAGCCCCTTGGCCGCCATGACCGCCCCCAGGCCCCCGCGGCCGTTGGCCCGGTTGGCCATGTTCATGATGGCGGCGAAGCGCACCCCCCGCTCGCCTGCCGGCCCCGCCTGGGCAACCTGGATGCGGTCATCGCCCAACTCCTCCTTCAGGATCCGGTCGACCTCGCTGGTGGGCCTGCCCCACAGGTGGCCCGCGTCACGCAGTTCGAACGACCCGTCCTTCACCCACAGGTATACCGGGCGCGCCGATGCTCCCCGTACCACGATGGCGTCGAACCCGGCGAACTTCAACTCGGCCGGGAAGAAGCCGCCCGATTCCGAAGAGCCCACCGCATTGGTCAGCGGCGACCTGGCGACGACGCTGCAGCGGGCTTGACCCGAGATCGGCGCCCCAGTGAAGGCCGACACCGCGAAGGTGAGGGTGTTCTCCGGCCCCAGCGGGTCCGCCCCGGGCGGGGTGTTCCGCAGCAGGTAGTGAACGCCGAGGGCGCTCCCTCCCAGGTAGGTCCGGTAGAAGGCCTCCGCGGGCTCCTCCACCTTCAGCGACCCCGAGGTGAGGTCGACGTGCAGCACCTTTCCCGCGTATCCGTAGAGCATGGGCTCACCCCCGTCGTGGTCGGGCATCGGGTGTCTCTCCGCCGTCTGGAAGTCCGGCCGTCCCCCAATCGAACAACTGCTTGCAGAGGTCAAGGTACAGGAAGCTCTCCGTCGAGACCACGCCCGGGGTGCCGCGCACCTGCCCGACCAACTCGAGGAAGTGCCTCCAGTCCCGGCACACCAACTCCGCCAGGACATCGAACTGCCCGGCGGTGACCACCACGTAGCTGGCCTCGCGCCACCCGGCGATCTCGTCGGCGACCGCCTGCGGGGGCCCCTGCACCTTGATGGCGACCATCGCCATCACCTCGAAACCCATGCCGAGGGGGTTGGTGATGCCGACCACCTGCAGGACGTCGGCGGCGCAGAGCCGCTTGAACCGGGCCCGGACCGTGGCCTCCGACACCCCGAGCCGGGTGGCCATCCGGCGGAAGGACTCCCGGCCGTCGGCTTGCAGCGCCTCGATGAGGCCGCGATCGACGTCGTCGAGCGGCACGCCGCGGCTGATGGCCCCCCGCTCCGCCCGGGAGGCGGCGCCGGGGCCGATCCTCTTGGTGGCTCTCGGTCTCATCTGCCTCCACCTCGGATGACGGCCGCCCGTCCCTGTGCCTCCGGCGTGCCGGGGTTCGCCGTCAGGCGGTGACGTCGCGGGCGAACTCCTCGAGGATCGCCACGTAGTGGTCGAGCTCCTCGTCCGTATGGGCGATGGAGAGCGTCCACTGCTCGTCGGCCCCCGGCGTCATATAGACGCCGTTGTTCATGTGGTACAGCCAGGCCAGGTAGTTGAGGTCGTCGCGGAAGCACTCGACGTAGGAGCGGTAGTCCACTACCGGCTTCTCGGAGAACATGACGCAGCCCTTGCCCGAGACCCCGGTGGCGTAGGCGGGCAGGCCGTAGCGGTCGCAGACTTCCTGGCACCCGCGCACGATCCGCTCTCCCCCCTCGTCGAGGCGCCGGTACGCCGCCGCGTCCATCACCTTGGTGAGAGCGGCCTCACCGGCCGCCATGCTCAGCGGGTTCCCGTTGAAGGTGCCCAGCTGCTTGACGCGGTGGTCGGTGATGAGCGCCATGATCTCCTCGGTGCCCAGCACGGCCCCGATCGGCGTGCCGCCCCCCGTCGCCTTGCCCAGGGCCACCAGATCGGGGATGACGCCGTAGCGCTCCACCACCCCGCCCGCGGCGATCACGTTCCCCGTCTTCACCTCGTCGAAGATCAGCACCACGCCGTGCTTGCGGGTGATCTCCCGGATCGCCTCCAGGTAGCCGGGCTGGGGCGCCACCACCCCGATGTTGAGCATGATCGGCTCGATGATCATCGTCCCCACATCGGGGTTGTCGGCCAGGGCGCGATCGAGGGCGTCGGCGTCGTTGAACGGCACCACCACCGTCATGTCCAGGATGGCCTGGGGAATCCCGGCGCTCTGCGCGACCGAGGCGGGGCGGGCCCTGGGGCCGATCTTCTCGGCGTTGGGCTTCACCGACACCATGACGGCGTCGTGATGGCCGTGGTAGGTGCCCTCGATCTTGACCAGGCCGTCCTTGCCGCTGAAGGCGCGCCCCAGGCGCACCGCATCCAGGGTGGCCTCGGTGCCGCTGTTGGAGAACCGCACCTTCGGCAGGTGGAAGCGCCTCGCCAGTTCCCGAGCCATGCGGACCGCACTCTCGTTGGGAGCGGCGAAGTGGGTGCCCCGCGCCGCCACCTCGGCGATGGCGGCGGCGATCACCGGGTGGGCGTGGCCCATCGCCATGACCCCGAAGCCGTTGTGGTAGTCGGAGTACTCGTTGCCGTCGAGGTCCCACACCCGGGACCCCTTGCCGCCCGTGATGAACACCGGGTGCGGCGGGACATCCTGGAAGGAGGACGCTACGCCCCCCGGCAGAACCTGCTTGGCCTCCTCGACGAACCGGCCCGACCGGGCCGTCTTCTTCCGCAGGGACTCCTCCAGTTGCCTGGTGAGCCGCTGAACCCGATCGGCGTCGATGTGCGCACTCATGGTGACCTCCGTCCCCCTCCTGCCGTTGTGGTCCCACTTCCTGGGCTGGTGGCTTCAGTGTAGGAGGCCAAGCGCTCGCCGGCTACCGCAATGCGTGGCCCGGAAGGCTTGGTTCCTCGCTTTCCGTGTCGCTACCAGTCCGAGAAGCTCCGGTTGTACCAGGGCTTGTCGGTGCCCTTCTTGGCCCGCTTGTGCCAGTCCCTGGTCTTGGGCTCCGCCTCGATGCGGGCGAGGAACTCGTCGCAGCGCAGCCGGACCCGGGCCTTCGCGGCGTCGTCGAGGGCCCCGACCTCCTCCACGTGGGCCTTCACCCGGCCCAGGTTCGTCGTGGCCGTGTACCAGAAGCCCCAATCGCCGGCCAGCCTGGCGGCGAGGTAGGAGAGGTTGATCTTCCCCGTGTCGTCGTCGCCGATCTCGGCGACCGTGAGGAGGAACTCGAGGTCCTTGAGGTCCTTGTCGTTGATCTCCCAGATCTGGAGCTTCTGCAACGCGATGTCGGTCAGGGAGATGCAGTAGTCGTCGAACTCGAGCCGGTCTTTGAAGCTCACCTCGTGGCAGTAGTCCAGCCGGTCGAGGAACACGTCGATCATCGGGACGGCCCCGCCGTAGTAGATCTGGCGGGTCTTCCCGGTGGCTATGAGAGTGTCCAGGTCGCAGTCGTACCCCAGGTCCTCGAAGAAGGCCTTCAGCCTTCCCCCCTGCTTGCTGTAGGCGGCGAAGTCGATGTCGGTGAAGTAGCGCTCCCCGAGGCGCTCGAGCCCGGCGTAGAGGGCCACCCGGTCGGGGTAGTAGTAGTGCAGGGCGAGCGGGCCCATCACTCGCAGGGCGAGGCCGGCCGCACGGGCAGCGTCCACGATGCGCCGGCCCTCCCCGAGGAAGACCTCGGGCTTCGGGTACCGGTCCAGCGGGATGTCCTTGGGAAGGACGAAGCGTCTGACCATCTTCTCCTGGCTCTACCCCGAGGTGAACACGTAGTCCTTGACCTTCTTCTTCTCCAGCATCACCACCACGCCTTTGAGGATTCCCTCCGAGTACTCGCTCCCCGGGTTGATCAACAAGGTGCGGCCGGCCTTCTGGGCGCCGCGGGATTCATGGATGTGACCGTGCAAGCCCAGCAGGGGCTGGTACTTCTCGATCACCTGCTTGGCGCCCAGGCTCCCGGCGTGGATCTTCTCCTCGGCCGCCATGCGCATCTGGGCATCGAGCTTGGGGCAGAGGTCCAGCGAGTAGCCGTAGGGGGGCACGTGGAAGTTGAAGATGGCGTTCTCGAAGTCCGGCGGCGCCGACCCCAGCAGCCGGCACAGGCCCTCGAGATGCTCGGTCAGTTCGTCCTCGGGGCCCTCGCGAGGCGTGTCCCAGGGAGTCGGGTTGGAGCGGGAGCACGAGATCATCCGGTAGCCGTCGAACTCGACCACCCGGTCGTCGCAGGGCCGCAGCAGCTTCGACCGGGCGATCAGGTCGTCGATCTCCCACCAGTCGTCGTTGCCGGGGCAGATGAAGACGGCCTGGCTCCTCCCCGCGAGGCGCTCGTCCGCCAGGTCCAGCCACTCCTCGATCCGTTCGATGGCCCGCTGCTTGAACAGCCGGTCGACCGCCGCCGGGTCGGCGCGGGTGGCTTCGTACTCGTCGGGGGCTTGCTCCACCCAGTAGTACCCGGCGTTTTCGATCGACTTCTTGACCGCCGCCAGTTCCTCGGCCGTGTCCATCGCGGTGTACTGCCCCATGAGGTGGCACTCCCGCCCTCCGCCGGGCTTCTCGACGAGGGGCACCAGCACCTTCCCCAACAGGTCGCCGTTGAGCAGGGCCACGTCCACCCCGTAGATCGGGAGCGCGTTGAGGAACTTGCGGAAGCAGACGTTGGACCCGTGGACGTCGCACACGTAGAAGAGCTTGAACACCTGCCGCTCCTCCTCCCTTTGACCGAGCCCGGCCCGGACGAGCCCTCCGGCCCCTACCTTATCCGCGGAGGGTCGCCGCCGCGAAGCGGCGGCGACCCTCTTCGATCGGTCGCGCCGCGGCAGGCTTCCGCCGCGCCGCCCGCCGGGCCCGTTACTCGGGCGGCAGCTCCCCGGTCAGCATGCCGGTGCTGATGCCGGCCGTCCGCTTGGTCCGCCAGGTCCAGAAGAAATACCAGGCAATGCCCAGCACCCACGTGCCGAGGATGAGCATCCCGGTAGTGAACGTGAACCCTTCCAGATTGGTGGGCATGATGAAGAAGTACACCGCCAGGAGCACCAGGTAGGCGATGGCGACCACCGCCCCCAGCGTGACCACCGGCACCCCGAACAGCTTCCATCTCCTGTAGGGCGACGCCTCCCAGATGTGCTTGGCCCGCTTGGAGAACGGGAAGACGGCCGCCGCGATCGCGGTGACGCCGAACACCGAGAAGATCTCCAGGGCGGTGACCGACAGGCCCTGCATGTGCTCGTTCTGCCAGAACACGTAGAGGGCGATCAGGGCTTCACCCAGGAGCAGGCAGAGGATGTAGTTCTTGATGGGCGACGCGAACCGGGCGTTCACGTCGGTGAACCACTTCGGGCCCATCCGGTCCATGCCCCAGGCGAAGATGATGCGGGGGAAGGCCAGGTAGGACAGGGCCACCCACCACAGGCAGAACAGGATGAACGAGAGGGCCATCAGGAACAGCAGGATCTTGTTGTGCATCACCACTGCGGCCAGCCCCACGAAGTGCGAGCTGAAGGGCATGTTGTAGCCCTCGATGCCTCCGTTGTTGTCCACCCAGGCCGAGGCCGACAAGAAGTCGAAGTCGACCAGGCGGTAGAGGCCGATGGCTACCAGGATCATGAAAACCCCGGGCACGATGATCGCCCAGAGGTTCGAGAACATGATCGTCTTGTCCGGCCGCTTCACCTCGCCGGCGATGAAGGTGATGCAGTAGGAGTAGGCGAACAGCCAGGAGCCGGCGACCATGACCCCGAGGGTGTCCGACCAGTTCCAGGTCGTGGGCATGGCGGTCCCGGCCGCCGCCCCGGCGGCGGTGATGAATTCGTCGTAGCTCAGCGACCCGTGCTCGGCCGCCATGGTGTTCCAGGCGGTGACGAAGTCCTGCTTGCTGTACATGAACAGCACGACCACGATCACCATGGTCCCGAGCAGCCCGAGGGTCATCACGACCTTCTGCGCCCGGGCGAAGATCTTGATGCCGAACGCCACCAGGCTGAAGGCAATGACGCTGGCGATGCTGGCGATGACGAAGGCGCCCCACGAATAGGAGAGGCCGCCCAGGAAAGTCTCCGTCTCGGGGTTGTAGAGCCACTCCCAGCCCATGAACTGCGAGAGCATCACTGCCCCCGGATCGGCCATCCACGGCGCCAGCACGTAGATCCACATCAGCCAGATGAAGGCGTTCCCGAACGACTCCCCGATGCCGAGCAAGGGGTGGAGGATCCGGGAGTTGTAGATGTACTCGCCGCCCGAGCGGGGCATCGAGCCCCCGAGCACTCCCCAGATTATGGGGAACCCGATGCCGACCATCACCACCGACAGGATGGTGGCGATGATCAGGTTGCCGCCTAGATACACCCCCAGGCCCAGGCTGATCATGACCCAGATGCTGGGAGTCAGCCCCTGGTTCATGAAGCCGATGCCGAAGGCATCCCAGAAGCTCAGGCCGCGCACCAGGCCGCTGGCCTTGCGGGCGAAAGTGATTTCCCCTTCTCGCTGCATCAAGCCACCCCCGCGTCCCCGGCGCACGGGCTCACGAGACCTCCCGGCCCCGGGCGGGACACGGGAGGCCGCAGCGAGGCCCGCAGCGCCCTTCCTCGGTCCTTTCTCCAACTGCCCCCCCCGGAGCGATTTCCGGGGGGGCACACGCCGCGCGGGAGGCTACCTCTCGCCAGGCGCCGCAGCAAGGGCCTCCGGGCTCGGATGGCCGCGGCGACACCTCCGCAGAGCGCTCGAAGGCGACCCGACGATCGGCGACCGGGATCACTAGGGTGCTCCCCGGCAGAGACGCACCGGATCCCACCTCTGGAGGGGCGATGGCCGACGAACCCACACTCCTGGCAAGACACCGCCGGGTGCTGCCGAACTGGCTGGCGTTGTACTACGACCACCCCATCGCCCTGGTCGATGGCGAGGGCCGGCGGGTGCGCGACGCCGCCGGGAAGGAGTACCTGGATTTCTTCGGGGGGATCCTGACCACCATGACCGGCCACCGGGTACCGGCGGTGGTGGAGGCCGTGCGCCGCCAGGCGGAGCGGATCGTCCACTCCTCGACCCTGTACCTGGTCCCGCAGCAGGTGGAACTGGCGGAGCGGATCGCGGCTTTGGTGCCCATCCCCGACGCCCGGGTCTTCTTCACCACCAGCGGCACCGAGGCCAACGACACCGCCCTGCTCCTGGCCACCGCCTTCCGGGGCTCCAACCAGGTGCTGGCCATGCGCAACTCCTATCACGGCCGCTCGTTCGCCGCGATGTCGGTGACCGGCAACCGCGCCTGGTCGGCTTCCACCCTGGCCCCCTTCCAGGTCACCTACATCAACGGCGCCTACAAGCTGCGCAGCCCCTTCTCTCATCTCGACGACGCCGGCTACATAGCCGCCTGCGCCGCCGACCTGGAGATGGTGCTGGACACCGACGTGTCCGGGGACCCCGCCTGCCTCATCGCCGAGCCGATCCAGGGGGTGGGCGGGAACACCGCCCCCCCGGACGGCTTGTACGGGGCGTTCAAGGAGATCCTCGACCGCCGCGGCGCCCTCTACATCTCCGACGAGGTGCAGACCGGCTGGGGCCGCACCGGGGAGAACTTCTGGGGCTTCCAGGCCCACGGGATCGTCCCCGACATGATCACCTTCGCCAAGGGCATCGCCAACGGGGTGCCCCTCGGCGGAGTGGTCGCCCGCGCCGAGATCATGAACTCCATCCGGGCCAACTCCATCTCGACCTTCGGCGGCAACCCGCTGTCGACCGCGGCGGCCCTGGCCAACCTGGACTACCTGATCTCCGCGGACCTGCCGGGCAACGCCCTCCGGATGGGCCGGCGCCTCCGGGCCCACCTGGACGAGCTGGCGAAGGGCTCCCCGCTGATCGCCGAGGTGCGGGGCAAGGGCCTGATGATCGGGGTGGAACTGGTCCAGCCCGGCACCCTGACGCCGAACCCCGCGGCGGCCGCCGCCGCCCTCGAGCACGCCCGGGAGCACGGCCTGCTCCTGGGCAAGGGAGGCCTCTACGGCAGCGTGCTCCGCATCGCCCCACCCCTGTCGGTCACGGAGGCGGAGATCGACGAGGGCTTCGCCGCCATCGCCGGGGCGGTGCGGGCGGTGGAGGCCGTCCGGTAGGGCGCCGGGATACGGTCCTGAGGGTGCGCCGGGGAGGGTTCGCCTCCCCGGCGTCACCTTTGCCGGCTCAACGCGCTCTCAGCCCATCTCCTTCATGCCCCAGGGGAAGTCGTACCCGGGCATCCGCTCGATGAACGGGTCGGGGTCGAAGGCCTCCGGCCCAAGTACGCCGGCGCCCTTCCAGATGCCGGCCTCGATCAGTTCCATGGCGATGACCGGGTTCACCGCCGTCTGCCACACGACCGCCTGGACCCCGAAGTCCCTCATGCAGGTCTCGTTGTCCGCCACCTGGTAGAGGTAGACCTGGCGCGGCTTGCCGTCCTTGGTGCCTTTGACCCAGGTGCCGGCGCAGGTCTTGCCGAACATGTGGTCCCCCAGGTGGGCCGGGTCGGGGAGGCACGCCGCCACGACATCTCGCGGGGCCACCCGCACCCCTTTGACGTTGATGGGGTCCTTGTTGTCGAGGCCGAGCATCTTGATGGTCTTGAGGATGCCGATGAACTCGTCCCCGAGGCCGTACTTGAAGGTGACCCGCCCGCACTTGACCCACCGGGGCACGAGCAGGACCTCCTCGTGCTCCACGTTGACGCACTCCACCGGCCCGATGCCCTCCGGGAACTCGAACACCTCAGGTTCGGAGAACGGCGGGGTGGTGTACCAACCCCGTTCCTGCTCCCAGATGACCGGCGGGTTCAGGCATTCCTCGATGGTGGTCCAGATCGAGAAGTTCGGCGCGAAGTCGTAGCCGCGTACCTCGAGGTTGGCCCCGTCGCGCACCCCGATCTCCTCGATCTCATCGAAGAGGTGCTTCTCCGCATACCTGGCGAAGACGTCGGCCATGCCGGGCTCGACGCCCATGCCCACCAGCGCCAGGAGGCCCTTCTTCTCCCATTCCTCGGCGCGCTCGAACTGGTAGTCGCCCAGCTTGACGCCGCATGCCTCGTGGGGCCGATCGGCGTGCGGGGAGGACAGCGTCATCGCCATGTCCATGTAGTTGATGCCCGCCTCGAAGGCAGCGTCGAAGAGCGCCTCGTTGAACACCGGGTCCACCGCGTTCATCAGCAAGTCCGCCTGGTGCTTCTGGATGAGGGCGACCACCTGAGCCCGGTCGCCGGCGTCGATGAACTCCACGGGCATGTGGGCGGGTGACCCCAGCTTCTGGTGCACTTCTCTCACCCGGTCGAGGTTGTAGTCGCTCAGCACCAGTGTCTCCAGCCAGGGCTTGTCCTTGCCTATGACGGCGATGGCCTCGCCGACTCCCCCCACGCCGACCAGCAGTACCTTCATCTCCAACCTCCTCGCCGAACCATCATCCTTCTCGACGGCCGATGCCTCCGGCAAGCCGGCCGGGCCCTCCCCGCCTGAGCCTCATCGAAGGCCTGCCGGTCCGCGTCGGGGACGCCACGGCTGATCTCGGGTGGCGGCTCCCCGGCAATGAACACCTCACTCCCCGACGCCCTCTCCCGGCGGCGCCCCTGCGGCGTCGACCTGCCTCCCCCTGCCGACACCGCCACCCTAGCCACCGGAACCCGGGCGCGTTGGGGTGTGAGGGCGCGGCCGCATCTCCCGCCCGGGCCGCGGCGTTCGGCTCTACCGGGCGCGGCGCAGGGGGTGCGCCCGGCCCTCGCCGCCGCGGGGTCAGCGTGCGGCGAGCACCCGGCGCAGGGCGGTGAAGATACGGCCGACCTGCTCTTCGGTGATCACCAGCGGCGGGCACATGGCCAGCCGGTTGGGGGCGATGGGCCGCAGGATCACCCCCTCTCCCAGCAGCCGATTGCGCACCGCCACCGGGTCCTCCCCCACCGAGATCCCCCAGATCGCCCCTTCCCCGCGTGGGTCGGTGATCAAGCCGTCGGCGAGCAGGCCGTCGATGCCGGCCTGCAGCCATCCCTTGATCTCCACCGCCCGCTCCACCAACCCCTCCCTCTCCTGGATCTCGATGGCCTTGAGGGCCGCCGCCGCGGCGACCGGGTGGCCGGAGTACGTGTAGCCGGTGCGGAGGACGAAGCGGGGGTCCGCCTCCAGAGGCCCCTGGACCGCCGGGCCGAGGATCACCCCACCGAAGGGGACGTAGCCGGAGGTGACCCCCTTGGCGAAGGTGATCAGGTCGGGGGTGACTCCGTAGAACTGGCTGCCGAACCAGCGCCCCAGGCGCCCGAAGCCGGTGATCACCTCGTCGAGAATGAGATAAGCCCCGTGGGCGTCGCATAGACCCCTCAGGAACTCCAGGTAGCCGGGAGGCGGGGGCCACACTCCCCCGGCGCCCTGCACCGGCTCGGTGATCACCGCGGCGATCCGCCCGGCATGGTCGGCGAAGACCTGCTTCATGGCGGCCTCGTCGTCGGCCGCCACGTAGAGGGCTCCCGGCAGCAGCGGGCCCCACCCGTCGCGGTTGGCCGGGATGCCCTGCACCGAGGTGCCGCCGTAGTTGGAGCCGTGGTAACCGCGCTCCCGGCCGATCACGATGTCGCGCTCCGGGTGCCCGGAGAGGCGCTGTGCCAGGTGGGCGAACTTGATGGCGGTGTCGATCGCCTCCGATCCCGACGTGCACAGGAATACCCGCCCTTCGGGGAACGGGGACAGAGAGGCAATGCGGGCCGCGATCTCCTCGGCCCAGGGGTTGGTGTAGGGGTGGAAGGTGGTGTACACGGCCAGGGTGCGCACCTGAGCGGCGATGGCCTCGGCCATCTCCTCCCGGCCGTGCCCGATGTTCACATGCCAGAGGGAGGCGATGCCGTCGACGTAGTCCTTGCCGGTGTCGTCCCAGATGACGGCGCCCTTGCCGGCGACGATGCTGAGGAACCGCTCTTCGCCGGTTGCCGTGAACGAATGGAGAAAGGCGCTGGGCATGATCGACCACCTCTTCGCCGCTGCGACTGCCGGTAATCGAGGCTAGCCGGTGGCGGCGAAGGAGGCCCCCGCGGCCGGAGCGTCCGGGCCTATCCGGCGGAGTCCGCCCCGGGCTCCTCGACCACGAAGCCCTCCCAGTTCCTCATGTAGGCGACGAAGGAGTCCGCCAGCCCCTCGGAGCGCAAGTAGCCGGGCGTGACCGGAAGGGGCACGGCCCCAAAGGTGGAATCGGACTCGACCCGGCGCGGGAAGTCGTGGTGGAGGATGCCGGCCCGGCCGATCACCACCAGATCGGCCCCGGCCGCAACGCACTCCGCCGCATCCTGTCCGCTCCTGATCTTCCCCCCGGCGGCCAGGCGCGCCGGCCCCCGCTCGAGTTCGGCGAAGCAGGACAGCAAGGTGCGGCCGCGGAACTCCTCCTCCTCGGGCTCCTTGCGGAAGTCCCACAGGGACATGTCCAGAAGGTCGATCCGGCCTTCGGCCAGCAGGCGGGAGGCGACGGCGATGATCTCCCCCAGCCTCATGCCGAAACGCTCCGGCGAGAGCCTCATCCCCAGGAGGAAGCCGGGGCTGCAGGCGGCGCGGATCCCGGCCACGACGTCGAAGAGGAGCCGCGCCCGGTTCTCCAAGGGCCCGCCGTAGCGGTCGGTGCGCCGGTTGGTCCGCTGGTCCAGGAATTGGGAGATCAGGTACCCGTGCGCCCCGTGGACCTGAACCCCGTCGAAGCCGGCTCGCTCCGCCCGCACCGCCGCGGCCGCGAAAGCCTCGACCACCTCCTCCACCTCGGGGAGGGTCAGGGCCCGGGCCCCGGTCTTCGGGTCGTCCGAGGCGCCCACCGGCGCCGACCCGATGAGGGCCGCCGGCGACCTCCTCCCCGCATGGTGCAGTTGCACCATGGCCACGCCGCCTTCCGCCTTCACCGCCGCCGCCAGCCGGGCCAGCCCTTCGAGGTGGCGGTCGGAGTAGATGCCCAACTGGCCGGGGAAACCCTGCCCCAGCGGCTGCACGTGGGCGGCGCAGGTGGTGACCAGGCCGAAACCGCCCCGGGCCCGCCGGGCGAGCCAGCGCAGTTCGTCCTCTCCCAGGGTGCCGTCGTCGTGGCTCTGCGTGTTGGTCAGCGGGCCCAGCATGAAGCGGTTCTTCACCACCGGGCCCCGGGCGAAGGCCAGCGGAGCGAAAAGCGAAGTCATGGCCCGCACCCTACCGCCCGCTCACCGTCCCGGCAGCGGCCCACCCCGGCCGAGGGGCCTCGCCGGCGACGCGCCTCACACCACGAACGGGATGAGGGCCTTGCGGCCGGGCGGGTAGTCGGGGAAGTTCTCCCGGTACCAGCGCCGGTTGGAGAACGCCCGGGGGCCGATGTTGGCCGTAGTGAAGAGGGCGAAGGCCAGCCCGGGCAGCGACCAGGTTGCCAGGGCGAACCCGCACCACTGCACGATCTCGCCGAAGTAGTTGGGGCAGGCCACATACTCGAAAAGCCAGCCCCGGGGCACCCGGTAGCCGGTCTCCCCCGGTCGGCGCAGGGCGATCAGCATGCCGTCGGCCCGACGGTGCACGGCGAACCCGGCGAAGAACACCAGCGCTCCCACTACGAAGCGGGGATCCCGCAACCAGTCGGCCCGGTAGTCACCCAGGTGGGAGACCCACCGGCCCACCACGTACACATTCAGGCAGTTGAAGAAGAACGCCAGCGACACCACCGCCAAGGGCATCCGCTTCCCCCGGGTGCGCAGCCGCAGGGGGAACACGAAGGTGCGATAGGTGTAGTGGAACATCCACATCCCGCCCAGTACCAGCGGCACCATCTCGAAGCGGTGGCGCCCCAGTAGGAACACGGCCACGAACCCCGCGACCGCGGGCAACTCCATGAGCACCCAGGCCCACCGGTTGGACATGGTGGCCCCCCAGCCCTCCCGGGCGAAGCGGCCGTAGGGGGCGGAGATGAAGATGACGGCGAGCAGGGCCGCTCCCGCCAGGATGATCTCGGCCCAGGTGGCCCAGGCGTGGACTGCTGCTTCGGTCATCCTGCTGCTTCCCCCGGAGACGCGAGGCTCGCCGTCTTGGAGAGCATCCCCTGAGAGTCGAACCACCGGTACAGGTCGGCCACCGTCTCCTCGATGGGCCGGGAGGAGTAGCCGAGGTCGCGTTCCGCCTTCGAGTGGTCGACGGGGCGTCCGGCACGGAGGATGGCCAGCGACTCGGCGGTGTACAGCGGTTCGGTGCGTGCCACCGCGGCCGCAGCCCGGAGGAAGGGGACTCCCACCCGGGCCAGCCACAAGGGCAGGGTGGGCCGGCAGTGGCGCCGTCCGCTCGCCGCCGCGGCCAGGGAGGCGAGGGCGGCGATGCGGCAGAAGTGCCCTCCCAGCAGGTAGCTCTCCCCTTTGCCACCCCGGGCGGCGGCGGCCACCATCCCCTCCGCCGCATCGCGGGCGTCGACGAAGTCGAAGCCGCCGCGGACCAGAGCGGGCAGGCTGCCCCGGTAGAGGCGCAGGAAGAACCGCCCCAGGAGTGACGGCTCGAAATCGAACGGGCCGATGACCGCCGTGGGGTGCACGATCACGGCGTCGAGGCCTCGGGCGATCTCGGCGCGCACCCGCCGCTCCCCCTCCGCTTTCGACCGGTCGTAAGCGAAGTGGCGGCGCGACCCGGCGAGCACCCGCGGGGCGGTCTCGTCGAGTGACCCCCGGCCGGCGGCCGTGTCGAAGGCGTGCACCGAAGAGCAATGGACCATGCGCCGCACTCCCGCCTCGCGGGCCGCCGCCGCCGCATTCGCCGCCCCCTCCACGTTCACCGCGGACACCTGGCCCCCGGCATCGCCCCGGATGGAGATGACCCCTGCCAGGTGGTAGACGACCTCGACCCCGGTGAAGGCGGCGCGCAGCGACTCCGGGTCGAGCACATCCCCCGGCACCACCTCGACGTCGAGCCCTTCCAGGGCCCGGGCGCGCCGGTGCACCACCGCCCGCACCCGGTCGCCGCCCTCCAGCAGTCGGCGCACCAGGTTGGCCCCCAGGTGCCCCGAAGCACCGGTGACTACCACGCGCATGGGTTCGCTCCTCCCCGCCGAAGCGCCGACTCTAGGGGCGGGGAGCCCGGGCGCAGCCGCCGGGAGGGGGCAGCGGGATTCAACATGCCGCGACGCAGACGGGCGGACCGCCCGCCTCCTTCGGCTTGCGTCCGGACTATTCCCCGGAGGGCGAGGCCGGGCCCGCCGGGGCGTTCCGCCGGGGTGCGATTACCACTACGCTTGTAGTGCGAACATGCTGATGCTGGTGCCCCGTCTTCTCGTCGGTCTCCTCGCCTTCACCCTCCTCGGCGCCGGGTGCGGGAGCGGCGACGCCGACCTCACCATCTACTCCGGCCGCAGCGAGGAACTCGTCGGCGGACTCATAGCGCGCTTCACCCGGGAGACCGGCATCAGGGTGGCGGTACGGTACGGCGACTCCCCGGAGCTGGCGGCCACCATCCGTGAGGAAGGCGCCCGCTCCCCCGCCGATGTGTTCTTCGCCCAGGATCCCGCCTCGCTGGGGATCGTGGCCGGATCCGGCCTCCTCCGGCCGCTCCCGGACTCCATCACCTCCCTGGTCCCCGCCCGCTTCTCCGACGGGCAGGGCCGATGGGTCGGGGTATCCGGGCGTGCCCGCGTGGTGGTCTACGACCCGCGCCGGGTCGGCCCCGCCACCCTGCCCGACGACGTAGCCGGCTTCGCCGACCCCCGGTGGGCGGGACGGGTGGCCATCGCCCCTGCCAACGGGTCGTTCGTGGCCTTCGTGGCCGCGATGATCCTCACCGACGGGGAAGAGGCCGCCCGGGCCTGGCTGGAAGCGTTGGCCCGCGCCGGCGCCCCCACCTACTCGGGCAACGCGGTGATCGTGGCCGCGGTGGACGGAGGCGAGGTGGACGCGGGCCTGGTGAACCACTACTACCTGCTGCGCCGGGCCGCCGAACTGGGTTCGGTGCACGCCGCCAACCACTTCCTCTCTGAGGGGCCGGGAGCCCTGGTGATGCCGGCCGGCGCGGGGATCTTGGCCACCACCGACGCTCCGGAGGCCGCCGAGCAGTTCGTCGCCTTCCTACTGTCGGCGGAGTCGCAACGGTACTTCGCGTCGGAGACCCTGGAGTACCCGCTGGTCGCGGGAATCGAGGCCGAACCGGCCCTGCCCCCCCTCGGATCCCTGAACCCGCCCGACCTCGACCTCTCGGACCTGGCCGGTGCCCTCGACCTGGCCACCGACCTCATCGCTTCCGCCGGGCTGCTGTGAGCCGGGGGAGCCGGGCAGGCAGGCCGGTCGCCGGCGGGGTGGCGGCAGAGCGCGCTGCGTCGCGCCGCCGCCTGCCGGCGGGGCCTGCCCTGCCCTCGCCGCCCGACTCCGCCGGCATCGCGCCACGCCGGATGGGGGGCGCCGCGGCGCCCGCCTGGAAGGCCGCTGAGCGCCCGCCCCGCCACCGCCCGTCAGCGCTGCTCTGGCTGGCGGCCGGCGCCGTGCTCCTGCCCGCCCTCGTGCCCTTCGGCATGGTTCTCGGCCGCTCCCTGGCGGCCGGGGGGCGGGCGCTCGGGATCATCCTTTCGGGCCGAACCGCCCAACTCGTCGGCAACACGATGCTCCTGGTGATCGCGGTTTCGTCGGCCGCCGCCGCCGTGGGCATCGGGGCGGCCTGGCTCACCGAGAGAACCGACCTCCCCGGGAGGCGCGGGTGGCGTGTCGTCGCCGCCCTCCCCCTGGTGATCCCCTCTTACGTGATCGCCCTCGGCATCGTGTCTGCCGGCGGACCCGCCGGCATCGCACGCGAGATCATCGGGATCCCCTTGCCCGCCATGCGGGGCTTCGTCGGAGCCTGGCTGGCGTTGACCATCTCGACCTACCCCTTCGTCTACCTGACCGTGGCCGCCTCCCTGCGGCGGCTGGACCCGTCCCACGAGGAGGCAGCCCGGGGCCTGGGAGCGGCCCCCGCCCGAGTGTTCCGCACCGTGGTGCTCCCGCAGTTGCGCCCGGCGGCTGGTGCCGGGGTGCTGCTGGCCGCGTTGTACACCCTGTCGGACTTCGGCGCGGTAGCGCTGATGCGCTTCGACGCCTTCACTCGGGTGGTTTACGTCCAGTACGCCGGCCGCCTCGACCGGACCCCGGCGGCCGTCCTGGCCACCCTCCTGGTGCTGCTCGCTCTCATGGTGCTCCTCGCCGAGCAGCGGACCCGAGGGCGAGCCGCCTACCACTCGGCCAGTTCCCCCCGGCCGCCGCGCCTCGTCGCGCTGCGCCGACGCCACCGCGCCGGCGCCCTGGCCGCCTTGAGCCTGCTCGCCACGGCGGCGCTGGTCCTCCCCGTCGGCACCCTCATCGCCTGGGTGGCGCGGGGCGGCACGGCGGGCGCCGGAGCCCGACTCGAGTGGGGGGCCGCCCTGGGATCGCTCACCGGCGCCCTCCTGGCCGCGGCCCTGGCCGCCTCGGCCTCTCTCCCTGCGGCGGTGCTCGTCACCCGCCACTCGTCGGCGGCCACCTCGTGGATCGAGCGCATCGCCTACGCGGTCTTCGCCCTGCCCCACATCACCGTGGCGCTGGGAATGGTGATGTTCGCCGCGCGCTACCTCGGCAGCCTGTATCAGAGCCTGCTTCTGCTGGTGCTGGTCTACGCCTCCATCTTCTTCGCCCCGGCTCTCGGCTCCACTCGAGCCGCCCTCGCGCGGGTCGACCCTTCCCTTGAAGAGGCCAGCCGCGGTCTCGGACTGGGGCCTCTTCGCACGGCTGCCGGCGTCACCTTCCCCCTCATCCGGCGGGGTTTCGCCGCCGGAGGGCTGCTCGTGTTCCTCCTGACCATGAAGGAGCTCCCCGCCACCCTGCTGCTGCGCCCCACCGGGTTCGACACTCTCGCCGTGCGCCTCTGGTCGGCGTCCACGGACCTGCTCTACGCCCGCGCCGCCCTGCCGGCGCTGGTCCTCGTCGCCGTTTCGGCCGTGCCCATGTACCTGCTGGCCACCCGGGAACGGCCATGACGCCGCCCGCCATCCGCTGCCGTGAGGTGGCGAAGGCCTACGGCCGGGTGCCCGCGCTACGCGGCTTCTCCCTGGATGTCCCCGCCCGAGGTCTCCTGAGCCTGCTGGGGCCCTCCGGCTCGGGGAAGACCACAGTGCTGCGGGTGATCGCCGGCTTCGAGAGGCCCGACGCCGGCCGGGTCGAGATCGCCGGACACACCGTGGTCGACGATCGCGGCATGGTGCCCCCCGAACGGCGCCGCGTCGGCATGGTGTTCCAGCACTACGCCCTGTTCCCCCATCTCACCGTTGCCGGCAATGTCGCCTACGGCCTCCGCAGGCACCGCGGCGCCTCGGCCCGAGTGGCCGAGGTGCTGGAGATGGTGGGCCTATCGGGCACCGAGCGCCGCCTGCCCCACGAGCTTTCGGGTGGGGAACAGCAGCGGGTCGCCCTCGCCCGCGCCCTGGCTCCCCGCCCCGATGTGGTGCTGCTCGACGAGCCGTTCTCCAACCTCGACGCCCGGCGCCGCGATTCCGTCCGCCGGGAGGTGCGCGCCATCCTCATCGAGGCCCGGGCGGCCGCCGTCTTCGTGACCCACGATCAGGAAGAGGCCCTGGCCATGAGCGACGAGGTGGCGGTCATGCGTGACGGCGCCGTGGTTCAGGTCGACGAGCCTGCCGGGCTGTACCTCCGGCCCGCCGACCCCTGGGTGGCCCGGTTCCTGGGAGAGGCCGAGTTCCTGCCCGGCACCGCCCGCCACGGCATGGCGACCACCGGGCTGGGACGGCTGAACGTGGACCCGTCTCTGACCGGCGAGGTGGAAGTGATGATCCGCCCCGAATGGGTGCGGGTGGTGCCGTCGGCGGCGGGCTCCGCTCTGGTGGCGGCGCGCGAGTACTACGGCCACGACCAACTGGTCACTCTGCATCTCGACGGAGGCAGGCGACTCCTGTCGCGGCTGGGCCCCTCCCCGGTGTTGCGCCCCGGGGACCGTGTCGACGTCGAGATCGAGCATGCCGTGGCTTTCCCGTCCCGCCCCCTCGCCGCCGACTGAGGCGGCGGGAGCAGACTCGTCGGGTCTCACCAGACGGTGAGACTCGCCCCATCCCCGATGGGCTCGACGCTCGCGCCGCCGCCCTCGCCGACCCCATGGGGCGGGCCTCCGGGCCGTGATTCCAGCCGCTCTCCAGGCCCGCACCCGAGCCGGTGCGGCGGCCCGGCGGCCGACTCCAGGCGCGGCGGGGCACCGGACCGCGCCGGCGTGGTCGGGGGGACGCCGCCGCGCCCTCAGGACGAGGGCTGCAGCGACACCAGGGTGATCTCGTACTCCTCGTAGTAGTGGACCGACCCGATGCGGCTCTGGGTGGTGCTGGAGATGCTGCTCGTCTGACGGACGATCAGGAGGGTGCCGGGAAGGATCCAGGTTTCGGTGGTGTCCTCGCTCAGCGAGGCCCCGGTGCCGATGCTGCGGGAGCGGAGGTGCAGGGTCTCCACCTGCTCCCCGCCCACTTCGAGGGTCTCGTAGCCGACGGCCTCGTGGCGCAGCACGCGCTCGGCCGCAGCCACGTTGGACCCCGCCTCCCGGGTGCAGACGCCCTCCCACGACTCCCCGGGCTCGCCCCGGGTGGAGATGGGTGGCGAGCACACCCACCGGTCGAGGTTGCCCACCCCGAACCAGCGGCGGAAGTGCTGCGAGCCGGCCAGGCTCCCATCAGGGCAGTAGTCGTGCTCCGTCCAACGCTCCCGGAGCGCCTGCCAGCGCACCAGCGTCCCGCAGCCCCCGGGCTGGATGGTGAGGTAGGTCTGGGCCGGGTAGTCGTGGCGGGCCCCCATCAGGGCGTCGGTGGTCTCGAAGCCCCGGGTGGTGTACAGGTAGAGGCCGGCGTCGCCGGGCCGGCCGCCGCCGGGGACCAGGGTGGTGACCTCCTCCCGGGCCACCGGGGTAGCCCGGTCGCGGAAGAGGAAGAGCATCGTCCCTCCCACCGCCAGCAGCACCGCCACACCCAGGCCACCGACTACCCAGCGCTTACGAATGGGGCCTTTCATGTGCCGCAGTCTGCCAGACGCGGCGAGGCCGGCGCCCAGCCCGGGCCGGCCGGCATGAGCCGGGGCACCTCAGGCGAGCGAGGCGGGTGCGGGGTGTCCGAGGAACTCGCAGAGGGCGCCGAAGGCGGCCTGCCGGCCCAACAGGGGATGCTCGGTGAGCTTCGCCGCCTTTGCCAGGTAGCCGCGCAGCCGTAGCCGCCGCGCCCCGTTCCTGGGGGGCACCTGCCGTCCCATCGCCTGGAGTATCAGCCGCAGCCGATAGGGCCGCCACAGGCTCATCACGGCGAAGAAGGCGCCCATGCGGTCGAGCACCCTCCACAGCGTTTCGGCAAAGGGGTCGATGGGCACCCGCCCGGTGTCGGGCCGTGCGCCGCTGCCCGGGAGGTTCATCCAGCCGTGCCGACCCTGGTAGAAGACGACCCGGCCGGCGACCTCGTTGTACTCCCGGGCGAGTTCGCGGCAGTCGTCGCAGTAGAAGCTGCTCCACCTGCTGCCCGAGGGGATCAACTCCAGCAGGCAGCACCAGCACAGGGTGGCGTGCTCGTTGAAGTCGGCGCCGGGCCACCGCGGCTGTTCCTCCCTAATGCACTTGCAGACCTGGGGGGCTCGTTCGTTCTCCGGGGGGCATCCGGCAAGTCCGGCGCAGACCAGGCAGACGGTGAAGTCTTCGACGGATACGGGACTCACGGGCGGCTCCTTCGCTCGGTCGAGAGCGCCCGGAAGAAAGGCGAACCCCTCCGCAGGGAGGGGTCGGATCACTCCCTGCATCGTCCCGGCCTGGTGGCCGGCTGGCGTTGGCACCTTGCCCCCTGGGGCAGGTTGCCGGGCTGTCATCGGGCCAGATCCCTCGAGCCGCTCTCGATGCCTTAGGTTGTCGCCGCCACCATATCACCGGAGTGCGACACAACGCCCGTCGGGCGTTGCCGTCCCCGAGCGTCGAGGAGGCCGGTCCCGGGCGCCCCCCAAAGAGGCCACGCGGATTGGGCGAGCGGAGCGAGCCCCATCCGCCGAACCCCCGCCCGAAGGCGCAACTTCTTCGGGCGGAACAGGTCGAACCGCGGGCGAAGCCCACCGCCTATCCGCTAGGCCCCTAAAGGACCTTGTACTTCGGCCCGCCGCCGCCTTCGGGGACGCGCCACTGGATCACCTGGTGCGGGCACTTGTGCCGGCAGGTCTGGCAGTGGACGCAGTTCGACGGGTTGAGCACCAGTTCGCCGTCTTCGAACCGGTACACGTCGGCCGGGCAGAAGTAGGCGCAGGGGTGCACCCCGTATTCCCGGAAGCAGGAGGCGCAGCCGTCCGGGTCCGAGATGCTGATGTGCGACGGCTCTTCCTCGCGGTGGATGGTCCCGGAAACGGCCACGTCGCTGAGCCGGTCGTAGCCGCCCCGGTAGTCCCGCTTCAGGTGGACGCGCTTCATCCCCCGGTAGTCGGGTTCCGTCTTGATCCTCCCGGGGACGAACCGCGACACCAGGGAGAGCGGGGCCCCCAGGTACACGGTGCGCCCCTTGGTGAACATCTGCCGGTAGTTCCGGCCCCGTCTGAGATCGGCGATCACGGGGCTCGACGCCAGCAACTCCTCGTAGCGCTTCAAGGCCTCGGCGCTGAAGTCGTCCCGCTCGATGGCCTCCAGGATGGCGTCGGCGGCCAGCATCCCCGAGCGCATGGCGTTGTGCCAGCCTTTCAGCTTGCGCACGTCGGTGAAGCCGGCGTCGTCGCCCACGATGAGCGCCCCGCCGGTGTAGGGCTGGGGCAGGGCGAAGTAGCCGCCTTCGGGCAGGGTCTTGGCCCCGTAGGCGATCACCTCGCCGCCTTCGAGCATGCGGCCGACGTAGGGGTGCGACTTGAAGACCTGCAGTTCCTGCTGCGGGTTCAAGTCGGCGTACTTCCAGTCGAGGGCGAGCACCAGGGCTACCGCCACCGTGTTCTTGTCCATGCTGTAGAGGGTGCCGCCTCCGAAGACGTCGGTGAGGGGGAAGCCGAGGGTGTGCACCACCCGGTTGGTCCCGAAGGCGTGGTCCGCCGGGAGCTTGACTACCTCCTTGACGCCGAGGGACTGGATCTGGTGGATACGGCCGCGGTCCAGCCCCATCTTCCGGACGACGTCCTCGGCCAGCTGGCCCAGGGAGCCTTCGGCGAAGACGGTGACCCGGGCCTCGATGGCCTCCCCGGGGACGAAGTTGACCTGCGGGTGCCCCTCCCGGTCCCGTCCCTTGTCCCCCAGCCGCACCCCCGTCACGCCGGAGTCGCCGTAGAGCACCTCGGTGGCGGCGAAGCCGGGGTAGACCCGGACCCCGAGGGACTCGGCCTCGGCCGCCAGCCAGCGCACCATCTCGCTGCCGGAGAGGACCAGGTCGCCGCGGTGCCGCAGGTAAGGCGGCATGACCCACCCGGGCAGCCGGATGGCCCGGGTCTTGGTGAGGAAGACCGTGTCGTCCCGACGAACCTCGCTGCCGAGGGCCTTGGTGACGAAGGGGTCGCGACGCTCCTTCCAGTCGGGGATGAGCGCGTCGAGCGCCTCGGGCTCGAACACCAGCCCCGACAGGATGTGCTGGCCGACCTTCTCGGCCTTGTCGATGACCGCCACCCGCTCGGGGCGGCCGGCGGCGTTGAGCCGCTGCTGCAGCCTGATGGCGGTCGACAGCCCTGCCGGCCCGGCGCCGACGATGAGGACGTCCACCCGGTTGACCGCGGTCATCGTGACACCTCCCCGGCCCGCAGAGCCTCGGTGAGTTGCGGGATGCTCTCCTCCAGGTTCCCCACCACGCCTAAGTCGGCGACGTTGAAGATCGGCGCCTTCGGGTCCTTGTTGACGGCCACCACGATGTCGGAGCTCTGCATGCCGGTGAGGTGCTGCACCGCCCCCGACACGCCCACGGCCACGTAGACCCGCGGCTTCACCGTCTGGCCGGTCTGCCCCACCTGGTGCCCGCGGTCGATCATGCCGCGCTCCACAGCGGCCCGCGAGGCGCCCACCATGCTCTCCACCCCCAGGAAGCGGCCCATTGCGGCGGCGAGCGGCCGGATGTAGGCGTCGTAGTTCTCCTTGGTGCGCAGCCCTCCACCGCCGGTGACGATCACCCCGGCGTCGGACAGTTGCGCGGTGGCCTGCACCGGCTCGAAGGAGACCAGCCGCAACCCGGAGCGCCCCTCGGGCGACGCCGGGGTGTGCTCGATCACCTCTCCCCGCCGGGAGTCGTCCCGCGGCAGGGCTTGCAGCACTCCCGGGCGGGCGGTGGACATCTGGATGTCGGCGTTCTGGGTGATGATGGAGGCCATGATGTTCCCGCCGAGGGCCGGCCGGGTCTGGCGCAGGATGCCGGTGTACTCCTTGCCCGCCCGTTTCAGGTCGATCAGGTCCAGGGCCGTGCAGTCGGCGGTGAGGCCGGAGTTGGTGCGGTAGGCGACGCGGGGGGCCAGTTCCCGCCCCAGCGGGGTGGCGGCGAACAGCAGGATCTGCGGCCGGTGGGCGCCGATCAGTTCCCCGATGGTCTCGGTGTAGGGGATGGCCGAGAAGTGACCGAGCCTCTCGTGCTCCGCCAGGTACACCTTGTCGGCGCCGTGAGCGATGAGGTCGGCGGCCAGCGGTCGCACCCCGGCGCCGAGCAGCACCGCCCCCACCTTCTCGTTGAGGCTCCCGGCCAGCGAGACGGCCCGGCCCAACAGCTCGAAGGCGGCGGGGTGCAGCCCGCCCTCGTCCGCCTCGGCGTACACCCAGACCTCGCCGCGGAAGGTGGGGGCCTTGTCCTCGGGCAGCCGGTATTCCTCCCCGGCGTCGGCGGCGGTGGCCTGCGAGGAGAGCCTGGCCGAGTAGAGCTGCCCGATCCTCTCGGCGAGCCGGCCCATGTCGGTGAGGTACTCGCAGTCCTTGGTGCTGACGTCCTTGGGCGAGAAGATCCGGTTCACCGTGGTGCGGGAGCCGGTGAGTCCGATCCGGGCCGGGTCGGCCGCCACGTCTTCGGCGTTCCAGGTGACGATCTCCTGGTCGAACGCCCAGGCGGTGCGGCCGAACGAGGCGAAGGGCGGCTCGGTCCAGCCGGTCACGGTGATCAGCGCCGGGTAGGCGTCGGGAGACAGCACTTCCTTGCCGTGGCGGGTGATGCGGGTCACCTGCAGCGCCCCGTCGGCGTGGTGGAACCCGGTGGCGTAAGCGATGTGGGCGATGCCCAGTTCCTCGGCCACCTGCGGCGGCACCTGGGCGGTGTCGCCGTCCACCGACTGCATGCCGGTGATGATCAGGTAGTTCCGGTCGCCCCCGAACATCTCCCGTTCGATCTTGCGGATCGACTGGCTCAACGGGTAGGCGGTGGCCGGGGTGTCGGCGCCGCCCAGTTTGCGGTCGGTGAGCAGCACGGCGCCATCGGCGCAGATCGACAGGGCGTAGCGGAGCACCTCGGTGGCGAAGGGCGGGCCCATGGTGAGGACGACCACCCGGCCGTCCTGCTCGCGGCGCAGGGCGGCGGCGAAGGCCAGCGCCTGGCGGTCCAGTTCGTTGCAGACGGTGTCGAGCATGCCCCGGCGCAGCGTGCCCTTCTCCCAGTCCCAGGCGTCGGGCGGGATGTTGCGGATGTCGGGTACCTGCTTGATCAGCACGATGTAGTTCATGCGCACCCTTCGGTCGTGCGTCTGTGGCCCGGACCCGGCCGTCTTCCCTTACCCCGGGGCCCGCCCGCCGGGGGGGCGGGCCGGCTCATGCTAAGCGGACGGCTCGCTCGCCGCCGGGCAGCAGCCCGGCGCCGCCCTGAGCCGAGGCTTCCTGTCCCGAGAGACACGGCGGAGCCGGTTGCCCGCCGGCGCCTCACTCGACCCAGCCGAGGTACTCGCCGTACCCCTCGGCCTCCATCTCGTCCTGGGGGATGAACCGCAAGGCGGCGGAGTTGATGCAGTAGCGCCGCCCACCCCGGTCGGCCGGGCCGTCCTCGAATACGTGACCCAGGTGGGAGTCCCCCGCCCGGCTGCGCACCTCGGTGCGCAGCACTCCGTGGCTCATGTCGGGATGGTGGGTGACCACGTAGTCGGCGATCGGCCGGGTGAAGCTGGGCCAGCCGCTGCCGGAAGCGAACTTGTCGCGCGAGGAGAACAGCGGCTCGCCCGTCACCACGTCGACGTAGATGCCCGGCGCAAAGAGCCCGTCGTACGGGTTGGTGAAAGGCGGCTCGGTGGCGTGCTCCTGGGTGACCCGGTACTGCAGGTCGGTGAGCCTCCGGCGCAGTTCCTCATCGGGGGGCTTGGGGTAGGCGCTCACCCGGATCACCGGCTCCTCGGCCAGGGAGAGATCGAGGTGGCAGTACCCGGCGGGGTTCTTCTCCAGGTAGTCCTGGTGGTACTCCTCGGCGGAGTAGAAGTGCCGCAGCGGTTCGACCTCCACCACCACCGGCCGCTCGTAGGCTTTCTGCACCTCCTGCATCCTGCGGTCGATGACCGCCCGGTCGGCCGGATCGGTGTAGTAGATGCCGGTGCGGTACTGGGTGCCGGCGTCGGGGCCCTGCCGGTTGAGGCTGATCGGGTCGATGATCCGGAAGAAGTAGAGGAGCACCTCGTCCAGGGAGATCCGCGCCGGGTCGTAGCGCACCCAGACGGTCTCGGCGTGGCCGGAGCCGCGGCGGGTGACGTCCTCGTAGCTGGGGTTCTCGGTGTCGCCGTTGGCGTAGCCCGACACGGCGTCCAGCACCCCATCGATGCGGGATAGATAAGCCTCGACCCCCCAGAAGCAGCCGCCGGCGAGGTAGACGTCGCGGATGTCGGTCGAGCCCACCGGGCCCGGCGAGGCGCCGGCACCGGTGAGGAGCGTCGCGGCGGGACCGCCGGAGCCGGCCGGGCCAGCGCAGGCACCCACCAGCACCGCCATCCCCAGGATGGCCACCGCGGCCACCGTCGGCCGCCCCCGGCGCCGAGCTTTCATGCGACTGCGCCTTCCGGCAGATTGAGGGTCGACAAGCCGTTCATCTCCCAGGTGAAGG
>Ga0194111_10000847_pt1 | contig 37461 bp, 55 predicted proteins | sample TA2KigC300mmetaG_FD_146194 | JGI IMG/M metagenome (GOLD analysis project Ga0194111, IMG submission 146194) | Freshwater microbial communities from Lake Tanganyika, Tanzania - TA2015033 Kigoma Deep Cast 300m | ecosystem: Environmental > Aquatic > Freshwater > Lake | place: Tanzania: Lake... | reverse complement strand
GGGCCGGGCTCCAAGTGAGGGTGATGAGGTCGCCGCGGCTGGCCGCCTGCTTCAGGCTGGCGCCGACGAGGATCGCTGCGTAGAGCGTGGCCGCGATGCCGATGGTGCCAAGGATGGCGCAGAGACGGAGGGAGCGATGGCTCATGCCGCGGCCTCGCTATCGACCGGCAGAAAGTCGGCTGCCGTCAGCGGCACGCACTTCTGTCGCGCGAGGTTGAGAACTGCCACGTGATGGCGCTGCGGAATGAGGCCGCCAGTGCCGCCGCGCTGACGCGACCACGTCCACTTGCGCACCTGCGAGTAGCTGACGCCTAGCCCCTTTGAGAGTTCGGCGGCACCTCCGAGGCTATCTATAATCGACATGGCGGGCTGCAGGCTCATGCCTGTACCATATCGATATTCGACACGCGGTCAAGCGGCGGCGTGTCGAAGTCCTCTAGCGACGGCAGAGGTGCTCAATGCGACAAGTTCGACACGAACCGGATGGCGCCTGGGCTGAGATGCAAAAGGAAGAAGTGGCCGAGTGGGTCACGAAGACCCTTAAAGAGGCCGGCATCTCATTCGCGAAAGCGTCGCGCGCTCTCGGCCTGCCGCCGGACGCCATCAGCAAAGTCGCGCGCGGCGCAAGAGACCTTTCCGCTACCGAAATGGCGCAGATCGCCGATCTCGCCGGTGGAGAACTGCCGGCCATAGCCCTAGAAAGTGGGCCGCGTCCACGTTATGTTCCTGTGGTCGGCGAAGTCGCCGCAGGATTGTGGCGGGACGTGAACGACTTTGTTGACATAAGTCATAGTATTTTGTCCGCCGTTGACGCGCGCTGGCCTGCTCACAGCGTTTGCGCCTATAAGGTCGTCGGCGAAAGCATCAATCTTAAAGCGGGCGACGGCGATCACGTTATTGTGCTTTCTCACGATCAGGCCCCGCGTTGCTTGAGGAGTGGTGACTGGGTCGTCGTTGAGCGCACCCGGCACGACCTGCGCGAGCGGACGGTGAAACTCGCTAAGCAGGGCCCGAGCGGCGAGTGGGAACTGTGGCCGCATTCGACAGACCCTCGATACAAAGAGCCTGTCATCCTCGGCGCCCACGACGGCGAGGTGATAGAGCTTGTAGGGTTCGTTCTCGAATTCGTGTCCAAGGGCGTTCAGTTCTGATCGTATCTTTTTTCGACACGAACGCTTGACCGCGTAGCGATATTCGATAGGCTAGCCACATCGCCACCCCGCGATGGAGTTGCCGCCGATGTCCAACAAGCCACCCTTGCACTGGGGCCGTGAGAAGGAGCGGATGCGCGGCCAGCGCGCGGCTCTCGCGGCGATCTGTGAGGCGCAGCGCCTGAGCCGGGTCGAGGATCCGAAGGCGCCCGGCGGCTTCCGCTTCCTCAACGCGGCCTGGCGCGGCCTGTCCGCTCACCGGCACATCTTCTCGGTCGATCAGCTCGACGCCGAAGCCCTGGCGCATGCCGGTCCGTGCGTAGCCCTGGCCGTTGCTCGCGACGCCGTCGGCGCGGCCCGCATCCTCGATATTCGCGCCGACCTCCATCCCTCCGAGATCTCGGGCTGGGTCGAGCGCATGGCCGACAGCGGCGCGACCGAGCTTCATCGCTGCACCCTCGGCAAGGCCGGCCCCCTAACCGCCCGCGAACGCCTCGCCGTCGCGCTCGACCTTACGGCTGAAGAGCCGGCGCCCGCCCGCGCCGCCTGATTTCCTTCCCGGCCGTTTTGGCGCGCAAGTCGCTGTCAGGCCAAGACTTTTCAGTGATTTCCTCTAGTCGACGAGGCCACCCATGTGCGCGCCGTTCAGTCCGGACGATCATCTCGTTTCGTCTCTCGACCTGCAGGAAGCCGCGGAGGCCGCGTGCAAGGCCATCATGCAGATGGCGAAGCTGGCCGATGACGTCGGCATCCGCGGCGTGACCAGCGAGGCCTTCGGCGATCGCCGGCTGTACGCCGCCGAGGCGATCCGCATCCGGCACGAGGAGATGCTGATCGAGTTCCGCGCTGCCTGCGTCGGGGCGCTCAAGGGCACGCAGGCCCCGCGATACGCCAGCGAGACCGATCTGGCCGAGGCACTGCCCGCCCGTCTCCGGCGCAATCGGACCGCCGCAGATGCCCGCGCCGCTCACGAGCGCAGCTTCCACTCTCCCGCCGCGGCCTGAGCCCCCATGCTCGCCCTGGCCCAGGACTTCCTCGCGGCCGGGATCGCACTGGCCGTCTACGCCGCCGGCGTCCTGCTGATCCTCGGCCGGTGCCAGCGCCTCGCGCCACCGGCGCAGCCTCTCCCCTCATCCTCCAGCAACACCAGGCACGCCATGCGCACGCAGCAGCCGGCCCGCGAGCCGCTCGACATCAACGCCATCTCGATCGCCGTCGGCATGGCCGTGCTGCTGCTCGGCAGCGGCGTGAGCCTCGTGGCCTGCCTGCGCTTGAACGGCTGGCTTTGACATGGTCGCCTTCAGGCACCTCCCGCTGCCGGCTGCGTTCGGGGAACGCCCCGACGGCACGACGTGGCTCAGCTTCGGCGACGCCCCCAACGGCCGGCACATGCAGTTCGACGGCCCGCCGTGCGCGAGGGCCGCCGCCGAGATCGCCCGCACGATCAACGCAGCGCCGGCCGCCATCGACGCGCTGAAGGCCGTCCTCACCAGCCTGCGCGACCCTGACGCCAACAACGTCCTTCCGAACGCTGTGGCTGAGAAGGTTGTGGCTGCCCTTGCTGCGATGGGGGAGCGGTCGTGATCGCGCACATCCTCGTCACGCCGTCGAACGCCCGGCCATTCTGGGCGACGCACGAGCGGTTCTCAACCGCCGCCGGCATCAAGGTCTGGACCGACTGCTGCGCCTGCAAGGTGCCTGCGGAGGATACGGTCAGCCGGGTCATCACGAGTTGGGACTGCCCGCTCGGCGGCTTCGGCTCCTACGAACCGCCTTACGCCCAGGACGCCGATCTCCCGACCGGCGCCTATTACGACGCGCGCATCGAGACTGTGTGCGCAGAGGGATGCGGCTGCGTCGCCAACCCTCGCAAGCGCCGCGGCATGGCCCTACGCGCCTGGATGAGGGACGGCGCATGATCCGCTGCGACGCCCCCGCCTTCGAGGACGTCGGCACCACGCCGCGGAAGCCGCTCACGGCGAGGCAGAGGCTCGACCTCTACGAGTTGCAGAAGGGGATCTGCCCGCTGTGCGGCAAGCCCATCCTGCCGGGCCAGAAGACCACCGACGAGCATCTGCGCGCCCTCGGCCTTGGTGGCTCGAATGCCTTCGGGAACCGGGCCATCGTCCACACGAAGCCTTGCGCCTTCAGCAAGACCAATGGGCCCGACGGCGACCTCGCCCGTATCGCCAAGGCCAAGGCGCAGAAGCGCGCTTCCCTCGGCTTCAAGACGCAGAAGGGCCGGCAGCTCCAGGGCGCGCCGTTCCCGAAGGCCGAGCCCCAGCGCCGGGCCTCCAAGCCGCTCAACAAGCCCCGCCTTCCTCCCCGCCAACTCTACGTGGAGCGCTGATCCGTGCCGTTGACGCCTGTCACGATGCCCGAGCGCACGCGGATGCGCAGCCTGCGCAAGCAGGGCCTCCCCTTGGAGGAGATCGCCGCGCTGGTCGGCCGCACGGCGCCCTGCGTCGCGCTTCACACCCGCGATCTCGGCATCGAGTGCAAGCGCGGCACCAAGGGGCTCGGCCCAGATGGCTACGCGCGCCTGCTGAAGCTCGCCGACGAGGGCATGGCTCACGCCGACCTAGCCGAACGCTTCGGCCTGAAGCGGAGCAGCGTCCCCGTCACCGTGTCCCGCTTGCGTCGCGAGCGCCGGCTGGCCGCGGCTACACAGGAGGCCTGCGCATGCTGAGCCTCCCCGGCTTCGACGCATCCCGCCTCGCCGGCCTCCGCGTCCGCATCCAAGACATGGCCGTCCGCCAGAACCGCTACCGCCGCGAGGCGCAGAGCATCGGCGTTCCTGCCGACTGTCCGGAGACGCATCGCCTCGTCGAGGTGGCCGAGCAGGACACCGCAGCGCTCGCGGATCTCGAGCGGCTGGTCTCGCTGACGATGCGCTTCATGGCCGACGAGCAGAGCGGCCGGCCTGCGCCCGCGCCTGCCGACGCGCGCGCCCCATCGGCTCAAGGCCTCCTCGCCCGCGCCCTCGCTGCTCTCGCAACCTCTCGCAATGGGGAGGCAGCATGACCCCCACCTCCGAGACACGAGCGCTTGTGGGGGCGAGAGAGGATCTGTTCTACATCGTGGACCTACGTCCAGAGTGGAACCGGAACCCCTACGTCAGCTTCTGGCGCCCGAATGATGCTGGCTACTGCTACGCGCTCTCATGGGCCGGCAAGTACACGGCCGAGCGCGTCGCCGAGGGCGGTCGGTACTACACCGATAAGGTGTGGACGAGTTCAAAGGGGCCGGGCCGCCTTTTCACCCGGTTCGCGGTGCGCTGTGCCGACATAGATGCGCTGGGCGTCGCCCCGGATACGAAGGGCCGCGGTCGGATCGACGGCAACGCTGGGCCTGTCCTGCGGCAGTCAGGCGCCATGCGGAATGCACTCCGGCGCCTGCGCTACCGCCCCAAACCCCTCCTCCCTGCCAACGAAAACCAGAACGAGGGGGCTGCGGTATGAGCGGGCTGGCCTACTACAACGAGATCGATCCCTATGCCGCAGAGTGGTTGCGCAACCTCATCGCGGCCGGGCTCATCACGCCGGGCGACGTCGATACCCGGTCAATTGTCGATGTTCGACCTTCCGACTTGGAGGGATACGAGCGCTGCCATTTCTTCGCGGGCCTTGGCGTCTGGGACTATGCGCTCGGTCTCGCCGCATGGCCTGCAGGTCGTCAGGTCTGGACTGGTTCCTGCCCCTGCCAACCTTACAGCGCGGCAGGCAAAAGAGGCCGGGTGTCTGACGAGCGCCATCTATGGCCCGCGTTTTTCCACCTCATCGAAATGGTCCGCCCTCCAGTCGTCCTTGGTGAGCAGGTTGCGAGCAAGGACGGCCTCGACTGGCTCGACCTTGTTCAGGCTGACTTGGAAGGCGCGCACTACGACGTTGGGGCGGTCGATTTCTGCGCTGCGGGCGCAGGCGTGGAGTGGGAAGGATCGCAGCAGCACGAATGGCTTCAGCGGGCCATTCTGGATTGTCCCGACCCCATACTCGTCGGGGAGCTGCGTGATTTTGCCGAGTGGGCTTGCGGAGCGCTTCGCGAAGGCCCTCCGCACATCCGCCAGCGCCTGTGGTTCGTGGCCTACTCCGAGGAGTTCGGACGGGGACAAGGCGGTTCGGACATTGGAGGGCTCGCTGCGGGAGATCGATCGCAAAGGCAGCCCGCAGGATCTGTGTCAGGCCGCGCAGATCGCCGGCTGGCCCACGCCGATGGCCGGCACGCCAGCGCAGAAGGGCTACAACGAAGCGGGCAACACGGACTCGTCCAGGCGAACGGTCGCGCTCTGCCTGACGGAAGGGCCAGCGCGCATCACGGCGGCGGGCGCGCTCCTGACTGGCTCCGATGCCAGGATGAGCGATGGCGGCCGGTTGAGGCCGGAACATTCCCGCTGGCTGATGGAAATCCCGCCCGCATGGGACGCCTGCGCGCCTACGGCAACGCGATCAACGCGGAAGCGGCAGCCGCCTTCATCGGCGCGGTGATCGACACACTTTCCCCGACCCCTGGCGGTCTCGCTGAAGGGGGGCGGTGATGGCGATCTCTGCTGACGACGCCGCCTTCATGGACCGCTTCGACGGTCTGTATGTCGGCATGCTCGACGCCGACGAGCTTGAGACCTTCGCCGATCTCTGCCGGCGCGGACTGCTGCGCCGATCCTACGCGCACCCCGGCGGCCTGCTTGGCCTCGCCCGTATCGAGCGGGCTCCCCTCTTCCCCGATCCCGTCAACCCTCACCCCCGGAGCCTAACCCCATGTCGAACCCAGCACAGGGCGCGGTAGGCGCCGGCAACACGGATGCAACCGCTTGGCTGGCGAAGCGGCTGAAGGCTGCGCGCAGCGACAGTGAGGCTCACCCGGAAGGGCATTCGAACCGAGCGTTCTACGACGGGCAGGCCATCGCCTACGAGAACGTGCTGAGCCTGCTCGAACACGAGAAGCCCGCCACTCCCCGCACGGACAGCGACGAGGGGAGGGCGGGGGCTATTCTGGCGGAAGCATGCAAGCCGTGGGAGCACTACAGCGGCGAGCCGCCGGATGACGGAAGCCCGCTGAGCGGCGTCTTCGTGGCCGGCATGGTCTACACGGAACGGCTGCTCGCGAAGCTGCTGGACGTCACCCACTACGAGGGCGGCGACGGCTCGGAGGACTTCGACAGCGACGCCACCCAGACGCTTCGCAACATCCTGACCGGCGCACGCCTCTGGGATGCGGATGAGAACCGCCCGATTTCAGCCTCCCCCGCCCAGCCGGCAGGGGCCGTGCCGGATAGCCTGCGGGCGGATCTGATGCACGCTTGCTACGGCGTTCACGATGAGCCGGACTTGAACAGGAAATCGGTCCGCATTTCATGTTTGAACGAAGACGGGGCACTGGCTGTCCGCAACTGGCTGCTCGATCTGCGGGATGGCATTTCCACTCATCTGCCCGGCCGGAATGCGGAGACAGATGCACTAGTGGATCGGTTCGCAGTGGCCCTGAAGGTGAAGCTGCGGGCCGCCGAGGCCAAGTACGACTGGCAGAATGGTTGGATCAAAGACGATTGGAGGGTGGAGTGCCAGCGTGGCCTTCTACTCCACATCGGCAAGGGTGATCCGCTCGACGTAGCAGCCTACGCAGCCTTCTGCTGGCATCACGGCTGGTCCACCTCGTCGCAGCGCTCGACTGAATTCGTCACTGGTGCCGTAGAGCCTACCGCAGCGGCCATTGCGGCGTACGCGGCGCGGTATCCGGACGGCGCACTCTCGGAAACCAGCGACCACGCTATCGAATGCTGGAACCGTGTCGCCGTCGCCGCCTGCTTGGCCGGGCAGAGCACCGGACAGGGGGCGGACCTACGGAAGACGCTGACCCTTATCCGAGAGTTTGCCGGATCTTCAATCCTCGTGCGCAACGACGCGCTTGATCACATCTACGTCGTGGCATCGAAGGCCCTCGACCCCAATAGCCCTATACCGGAGCCGGTAGGCAAGCCGGACAGCGCGTCTGATAGCCTGCGGTCGCTGAGTGAAGGCGACCGCGATCTTCTCAACTCCGTCTTGGACTGGCTTCGCGGCGTCTGCCCATGCGGGAATGCCGGCCCTGCGCAGTGCCCGGTCTGTGGTGCGCGCATCGATGACGAAACCGGCTTCTGTGCGATAGACCATCGTTGCAAGATCCCGGCCCACCTGCTTGGCCGGATCGAAACAGCCCTCGGCATCGCCTCCCATCCGGCCGGGCAGAGCGCCGGGTCGGGGGAAACGATCGCGGTCCAGAAGCGCGATCTGGTCAAGATGGTGGATGCCGCTTTCGCAGTGGACCCCTCCGTCCCGACCGAGGCGCAGGGCGACAACCTGTTCGCAGCGGCGACGAAGCTGGCGAGCTACCTGCCTCTCGGCCTCGAATGCACGGGCTGCGGCTCGCGCGAGAGCATCGAGGCCATCCAGGCGCGCGGGTTCTCGTCGTGCTGCCCGGAGCGGAAGATGCAGCCCGCCCCCGACAGCACCCGCACGGGTCAGGGGGAGGATGCCGCTGATCTGATCCGTCAGGTTGACGCGATCCTACGCAAGCCGCCCGAGCCCGTGTCACATCCGAGCGAGGCGTGGTGCGACGACTACGCGGATTGGCACGACGCCTATGTCGTCGCCCGGTCCAAGGCCCTCGCCGCCCGCCCGGCAGCCCCGGAGGCGAAGTGATGCCCTGCGCGGCTTCGCCCTTGACTGCCCGGCGCTCGTCGGCGGGTGGGTTTTCATACGATCGACGGACACGCCTGAGCGCTCAGGCGCTCTTCATGGGAGGGCGCTGAGATGAACACGCGTACCATTGAGCAGGTCGAGGCCGAAAACCGCGAGCTTCGCGCCTACCTAAAGGCGTTCTGCGCCGCGACGGTCGATCCCGATGAATGCGGGCGCGATGTCGGCGTCCACGAGGCCAACCCGTTCATCGAATGGGAATTCGGCCTCGTGGACGAGGGCACGAAGCCCGGCCGCGTCATCACGGGCGGGCAGGTTCGCCGAGCTATGGAACTCGTCGGCTACGACAAGCTCAAGATCGAACCTGCCAGCCGAACTATCGCGGATGACCTGACCGAAGCGCGGGACCTGCGGCGAAAGGTCAAAGAGTTGCAGGTACTCTTCCGCTCGGCACTTGATCGCATTGCCGAACTGGAAGGTGCTCTTGAGCCGTTCGGGGCGATCCTGTCCGCTGGCGAGCCTGTCGGGCCGATCCCTCGTGGTCTTCTCGATAGCCGGATCACCCGAAACGATCTCCGCCGCGCGACCAAGCTGCTGGCCGCTGAGCCGCTGTACCCCGAACTTTCGACGCGTTCATCGGCGGCGCCAGCGCAGGGAGCGAACTGAGATGGGCGGCCTTTGTCCAATCTGCGGCGAGACCGCACCAGAGCCATCTACCCTTTGCCTCCGCCGAGCGGCTGGCATCGCCGAGCAAGGGGTGCCCTGTGACTACAGTCAGGAAGGCGAAGCGCGGTTTGCCGACGAGATCGGCGCCGAGAAGGCAGCCCTCGTGATGGGCGCACTGGATCAACCACCGACCGAACTCGACATTACCCAAGCCATGATCCAGGCGGGGCGCTACGCCGCGAACCTGAACGACGGCACACTCGCTCGCATCTACCTCGCGATGCGAACCGTCGAGTGGGAGGAGGCTCAGGCTGGCGCCTCGGACCAACCGCCAGCCTCATCCGGCAAGGCCCTAACAGGTAAGGCGCAGGGGGCGTGGCAGGGCATCGAGACGGCCGAGAAGAAGAGCCGCCCGAGCATCATCGTTGAGACCGAGATCACGGCGCACGGCCGCACCGATAAGGTCGAGTTCATCGCGCATTGGGCCGAGGATCTGAGCGGCGAGGAGCAGCCTCCCTTCCGCGGATGGTTCTACGCCACCGGCTACGGCTTCGCGCAGTTGCCCGGTACGCCCAAGCGGTGGCGCCCTCTGCCCGCCCCGCCGGCCTCCTCCGGTCAGGAGGGCTGAGACGATGGACGAGATCAGCATCAAAGCCCGCTGCGTGCTGGCTCGCATGCAGGTCAATCTGGATCGCGGCCTCGGCATCCGGCTCTCAAACGATGATCTGCGGCTACTGAGCATCGGCTTCCTTGGCGAGGTCATGGCTGGTGCCAAGGCGGACATGACGCAGCCGGCGGGCAAGGTGCCGGCCTCCTCCGGTCAGGGAGGGCGCTGAGATGGGCGACTTCATACCCGGCTTCCTGACGCGTGCGCAGGCGAAGCGCGCCGGCCAGATCTTTTTCACCCGCGCCAACGGCGTGCCCGGCAAAGAGGGCAAGCACTTCCACCTCGTCCAAAACGAGCACGGGCGCTGGCACTTCGAGGAGGGCCGCGCACCCAAGACGGGAGGCCGCCCATGACCGGTCCCGTCACCACAGAGGCGCTGGTCGAAAAACTGGCGCGTGATCTGGCCCGCGAAGGCGGCTGGAATGACCCTGACGCTCCATGGACGGAGAACCAAGTCATCATCGCCCGCGGCGGTGCTGGCGAGCCCGTCTGGCGCGACTTCGTGGACAATGCCCGTTCACTGCTCGGCCGGGAGACGTTCACGACGCTCCTCGCCGCCCTTCAGCAGGTCACGGCCGAGAGGGACGAGGCGCGCGCAAAGATCGATGCGGCCCGCGTTGTCGCCGAGGGCTGGCCTGTCCTCAAGGGGCAGGAGACCCTCGCCGGGAAAATCATGACGCTCGCCGCTGCGGCTCGACAGGCACCCCTTGGCGAGCGAGGCACGCAGTTCGTCCTTCAGCACCTCATGCGCGCCCTAGACGCAGCAGACGCCACCACCTCCGAACTCGCCCAGCTCCGGGCCGAGGGAGAGGCGAAGGACAGGCGGATTGCGGCGCTGGAAGGAGCCCTGGCGCCCTTCGCGAAGGCTGGCGAGCTATTCGGCCCGCGGCTTTCCGACGACTACGACCAGTCCATCTACGCCCCGGCGGCTGGGCCTGAGTTCGCAATCTCAGCCGACCATCTCCGAGCCGCCCACGCGGCCACGGCAAGGGAGGGGTAGAGCCATGCGCGTCCTCGTCTGTGGCGGTCGCGACTACGCCGACCGCGCCGCCGTCGCCCGAGAGTTGGACGACTACCTTTACCGGGTCTCTCACCTCGTCATCATCCAGGGCGGCGCCTCCGGTGCCGACCAGCTCGCGCGCGATTGGTGCGTGCAGCGGTTCGTCAGCTACCAGCACTTCCCGGCCGACTGGCGCCGGCACGGCAAGGCCGCTGGCCCGATCCGCAATGCTCAGATGCTCGCCGATGGGCGACCCGATGTGGTCCTCGCCTTTCCTGGCGGGCGCGGCACAGCCGACATGATCCGCCAAGCCCGCGCGGCTGGCGTGCCGGTCCGAGAGATCCCCACCCCTGCCCTCAACCGTGAGGAGGCCGACCGTCATGGGTGACGCAACCAAGAGCCTCGCCGCCGAGATCGAAGCGAGAGCAGTGAAGGCTCAGGCCGGCCTTGCCCGCGCCTACGAACTGATCGCTGACCAATACGGCACGTGGTCGCCGGAGAGCGGCACGCAGTTCTCCGACCGCGGAGCCGCCGAGGCTGTCGAAGGCATCCGCCTTGCCCGCGAACTGCTCGCCGAGATCGCCGCCCTCCAGAGCCGTGCCTTTGAGGACGGGGCGCGGTGGATGCGGGAGAAGGCGGCGGATCGCATCAAGGACCGGGCCTACCTCATGGAGCACGGCGAGGAACAGGCCGCCGTTCTGCGAGCCGTGAGCGACCTCTCCGCCCTCCCTCTCCAGCCCGAAGGGGAGCGGAATGCGTAAGCCTCTGACCAATTCGAAGTTCGCGCAGTTCTCGACCTCCATCGCATCCAGCGCGAGCCGATGGGCCAACGAGGCGCTGTCTATGGAGGAGCCCGACGAGGCTGTCGGAGATAGCGCGCTTCGCCGGTTCATCCTCGACATGCAGAGCCGCCTTGATCGGATGTGGACGTACGGCGTCGAGTGGAGCCCCGTGCCGGCCGCCGAAGGCGAGCCCGGCTGGGCCATGACGAACCCGCGTGTCAGCGCGCTCCATCCCGGCCAGTACATGGGGCAGTGCTACGCCTGCCAAGCGTACATGGTCGCCGAGAAGCGCACGCCGCACTGCGACGCCTGCGAGACCGCGGCTCGGGAAGCCTTTGACGCTCGCCGCGCCGCCCTATCCCAACCCACCCCCACCACCGAAGACAAGGGGAGAGAGGATCGTGCCTAGAGAGAGGGGAGGGACCATGACGATGCAGCAGGCCGACCCGTCGCGGTTCGTTGTCCGCTTCCCTGACGTAGCCCGGGAGCTGGGCGTTTCGCCGACGACGCTGCGCAAGCTCTGCAAGGAGGAGAGGGGGCCGCCCCTAATCCGCCTCAGCGAGCGCTGCTTCGGCGTCCGCCGGGGCGAGCTTGATGCTTGGATCGAGACCCGCAAGGTGGGCGGCCCATAGGTCCAGGGCCGCCCGCTTCTCCGGATTGTAGAGGGCGTAATTGTAGACGCCCGCCACGCCCGCCTTCGTGCCTGAGATGTGGTTCAGCACGGCCTCGACGACGTGCGGCAGTACGCCGAGGTTTCCCATTCCGGTGGCGGCGGTCCTGCGCAGATCGTGAAGCCGCCAGCCGGTGACGCCCGAGGCCCTGTCGAGCGCGGCCTTCGCCCGGGTGAACCCCTGGAAGCCGCCGACACCGCTTCCGAACACCAGCCCGCGCCCTTCGATCCGAGGCGCGTCGGCCAGGATCGACAGGGCGGCGTGCGACAGCGGCACGTCGTGCGGCAGTCCGTTCTTCGTCCGCTCGGCCGGCAGGTGCCAGATGCCGGCGGCGAAATCGATCTCAGGCCACGGGATCTCCGCCACCTCATCGCGCCGCTGCGCCGTCAGCAGCAGCAGCCGGACGATGCGCCCGAAGTCGCCTTCTGGCAGCGCCCGCAGGATGGCCGCGATCTCTTCCGGCCTCAGCACCCGCTGCCGGGGCTCCTCGCGGATCGGCTTGCGCGTCCCGACGACCGGGTTGGCCTCGGCCGCGCCCTCCGCGATCAGCCACGCATAGAAGGAGGAGAGGGTGGTGCGCGCTCGGTTCGCGGCGTGCGGGCCCGACCCCTTCGCGATCTCGCCCAGGCGCTCGGCCACCTGCGCTCGCGTCACGCCATCGACCGGCGTCCTGTGCAGCGGCGCCCAGGCCTTCTGCATGTAGCGGGTCGACTCGCCGAGCCCCTTCACGCGCACTTGCGACGCCAACGCCTCGAGGTATGCCGGGATCTTCGAGCCCACGGTGACGGCGGCCCGCTTGCGCTCGGCCTCACGCTCCGCGCTCGGATCGGCGCCGAGGCGCACCCGGGCAAGCCGCTCGGCCGCCGCACGCCGGGCATCGGTCGCCGACAGCACGCCGACCTTGCCAAGGGTCTCGCGCTTCGTCTGGCCGGCAGCGTTCCGGTACTGGACGACCCACACCCGCGAGCCACCCGCATTCGCCCGCATCCCGAACCCGGCCAGATCGTCGTCGAAGACGATGACGTAGGCCTTGCCGTCTGGCACCTTCAGGGCCGCCGCGGATTGGTTCGTGAGGCGCATCGGCTGGTAAGCGTCCGGTAAGCAGATAGTAAGCAGCCGGAGCGCCCGTCACGGTGCATCCTGCGCCTGACGGAGATGGTATCAGCGAAAATGCGCACGTTCTCAAGGGATTTGGCGGGCTGGTAAGCGCGAGACTGCCCCCGATAATCTGCGGACATCTGATTTACACGGAGAGGGTCGGGGGTTCGAGTCCCTCACCGCCCACCATATACTTCAGGCACTTAGCTCACCTGCTGCTTACCGGCCACCCTGATTTGTAAGCACATAGTAAGCGCCGGGCTGAAAATGGCCTCTCCAGACCCCACCGTCGCCGCCTGGATCGCCGAGGGCGAGAGCACCATCGCCCTGTTCTGCATCGCCAAGGGTTGCGGGCATCACGCTACGGCCGACATCACCCGCCTTCCGCCGGAGACGAAGCGAAGCCAGATCATCCGGCGCGCCCGCTGCTCGGCCTGCGGATCGCGCGAGGTGCGGCTGATGCGGGACATGGATGCGCATTACGAGGCGATGGAGGCGCGCGGCTTCAACACGAAGTATCCGGGCGGCAGGCGCTGAAACGAAAAGCCCCGCCGCGGCTGGGCCGGGCGGGGCTGGAATTGAGCGAGTTTATCGGGATCGGGCTATAGATCGGGCTAACGGCCGGTGAGCGAGTTCTTCGCCTGCTCCGGAGAGATGCGTCTCGTCTCCGGTCCGAACTCAAACTCGTCGGTCCAGGGCTCGGCGTACTGGACCGGGAACATCCATTCCCACGGGTTACACATCCGCACCGTGTAGCTGTAGATCGTGGCCTTGCCGAACGGCGTCGAGGGCGGCGTGGGCACGCTGGCGATGTACTTGTCGCGACCGAGCTTGCCGAAGGCAGCGGGCTTGTCATCGGTCTGCACGCTACGCTCGCCGTCCGGCTTGTTGATGATCCGATACGTGGTCTGCGGGCAGCGCAGGACCCGGTAGTTGTCGAGCTCGATTTTCACGTCATCGCCCGGACGAACCACGGGCGTCAGCACCTTGCGGCTGAGGAACTGCACCGGATCCTGCTTGTTCGTAATCCAGCCGCCCAGGACCGCGCCACCTCCCGCCACGAGCAGGAGGCCGGCCCAACTCAGAACGCGCGTGATCATCCGCCGAAAAGCCCCCGGAGCGCGGAAAGAGTACCTGAGATCATCCCAGGCAGCTTTTGTAAGTTTTCGCCGATGGTCAGGGCGGCACCAAGCCCGGCCGTAAAGAACCAGAAGGCGCGCAGGGCCCACTTCACCCCCGAACGCACCCAGGAGCCGAGCTTCACGGCGTACTGGACCGCTTCCACGTCCGCCTGATCCAGGCGGAGGAACCACTGCTGCGCGTGCGTGCCCGCGTGATAGAATTCCGCCCGGTCTGATCTCGTCCATGGCCCTAGCTCCCCCGACAGGCATGAGAAGCCGGGGGGAGGCTCGTTGCCCTCGGCCCCAGGGACTTGCCGTCCAAATGATCTCGCCATGTCACGTGCATTGCTCCGCCGGGGTTGCTTCCGCGGGTCAGGCTCAGCCGCGGCTCATCCGGTCCGCGTCGCGCAGCTCATCCGCGGTCACCGTGCCCGCGCCGATCTGCACCTGCGCCCGGACGAGCACGTTCTGCTCGCTGGCGTGGTCGTCGAGGTCGAGCTTGCGGAAGATCCGCGCTGCGATGCCGTCGGCGCCGCCGGCCGCCTTGATGACCGCAGGCGGGGCCGTGTCGATGACGTACTGCGTGCCCTTGGCGATGACCGGGACCGCGACGTTGACCGAGAGCGTCTTGCCCTTGGCCGCGCCGTTCACGGCGTTCAGGCCGTAGCCGACGGCGGCCTCCAGCATCATCTCGACCCGGCGCTGGCTGAGGAACAGGGCCGCCCACGGGTAGACCTTGCGGATGGCCTGGATCGCGTAGCCCGCGATGATCGGGATGAGGATCGTCAGGATCGGCTCGCGCAAGGAAACAGCGAGCGCGACGAGCCAGTCGCCCCAGGGCACGATCACGGCCTTATCGCCGACGGTGGCGACCTCGGCGGCGAGCGCACCTGATGCAGTCAGGACCGGCAGACCGACGCTCATGGCGAACAGTGCGGCACCAGTTGCTCGACCGGTCGGGATCAGCAGGGCGCCGATAGCGATCAGAGTGATTGTTGCCGGCATGAGAAGCGAGAACCCGAACGCGGGGCCGGGCTGCCCCGGGACTACGCCGAGGGCGATGGCGGGAGACGCGGCACAGGCGAGCGCCAGCGCCGCGAGCGGAAGCATGCGGGTCATGGTGATGTCTCGATGTCAGGAGGTGCGCGGCGACCGGCCGGCTCGGGGTGTCTCTCGCGATGCCCCTTCCGTGAGGGACAAGCGCGGTAGGGTTTCACCGGTGAGGGGCTACGGGCTCAGCGCCGGGTGAGGCGGTCGAACAGCCAGCGGCCGAGGCGGGCCCAGGGCGAGGGGTTCGACGGGTAGCGGACCGGCGGCAGAGGCGGCGGGTCGCTCGCGCGGCGCGGGGCCGGCGGCCAGATGGGGCGCGGATCGTCGCTCACAGCCGCGCCGCCTGGACGTGCATCCAGTCCATGTTGCTGTTGCGCCCAAGCGAGACCCATCCCTCGGCCTCCCACGCCTTCCAGAACTCATCGGCGTCGGGCTGCGCGAGGCGGGCCCTATCGCGGCCCCACTTGAGCTGATTGCGCTCGGGATCGAAGTCGATCGCGATGCCCCACGAGTGCATCGAGTAGGACGAGCCGCCCCGCATCTTGCGGACGTTCAGCGAGCCGCCGAACAGGTCGAGCCCGAGCTTCTGCCGGGCCGCCTCGTCGTAGGCGGCTGCGATCCGCGCGAAGGCTCGCGCCGCGCTGTCGTGCACCTTCTCGTGCACGCTGATCCGGCTGACGATGACCTTCTTGTCCCAGGCCAGCTTCATCGGGAACGGGAGCACGAGCTGCTTCTGATGGAGGCCGACGCCGCCGTAGAAGGTCATGCAGTCGCGCTGGCGCGGCCAGACGGGTGCGTTGCCGGCGCCGCGAGGTGCATCCTTCGCGGAGGGCGGGAAAGTCGGCAGGCTGTCGGCCCGCACCGGCACCGTCGCCGGAAACAGCGCCGCCTCGGTCTGCGGCCCATACTGCCCGTCGGGCGTCAGGCCGTTGGCGACCTGAAAGGCCGTCAGCGCCTCGCGCGTCGCCGGACCGCTCTTCCCATCGGCTCCGCCCTTCCCGAGGTCATACCCGCGCGCGAGGAGAGCGCGCTGGATTTCCAGCGTCGTCATGGTGGTGTTCTCCGAGATGAAGGGGTCGTGTCGGGCTCGGGCCGGGTGGCGCGGCGAGCGGGTTGGCGCGTCAGAACGCGCGCGTCGCGATGACGGCGAAAGTCGCGTTCAGCGAGATCGCGTTCGGCCCCAGATTGATGACGCGAATGCGCGTCCGACCGAGTTCGGCGGGGCTGTCGTCCGAAATGGTCTGCAAGACGAGGCCAACGGGCGCGTCGAGCAACGTCCCATGCCACATGCCGCGATAATTAAAGTCCTGCGACCACACGCTATAGAAGTAGAAATCTGTCACGGCGTTAGGCTGAAGATCGGCGTTCATCGTCCCGCGCAGGGTGACGTGCGTCCCCATCAACTCCGTGCCACCGTTGAAGTTGGCGAGGCCGGCCGTCTGCGAGATTGTGTATGGCACCGCGTTGATGCCTCGCGTCCTGATGCGAGTGCCGCGCAGGACGTTTGGCCCGAGGTTCGAAAGCCGCACCCCGTTCGCATCACAAAGGTCGATCAGTCCGTTTTCCCAAACTCCGGTCGCGAACTTGGCGCCGGCCGCCAGCCCCTCGCCTCCGAACCACGACCGCACTTCCAATGTGAAGCGTGGCACGGCGACCGAAAGGTCGTTCTGCAAGACGACGCCATTCGGGTACTCCGGTGTCATGTCGATGGCTTCGCCCCGCAGGAAGAGCCCGTCGTTGAAGCAGTTGGCACCCTCGAACTTCACCGGGTTCGCCGTGTGGGTGATGAAGTTGTAGTTGACCCCGCAGCCCTGGATGACGCGGGCCGGATCGTCGCCCTTGAAGGACACCACCGTGCCGCATACGGAGGCGGCGTTGAGATCGACGATGCTGTCGAGCACCGCGTTGCCCTCGGACGCAAGGAACTGGACGCAGGTGCCGCAGCCGAGGATCTGCTCGACCTTCACCCGGGCGAGGTTACTGCGCACCGTCAGCGCAATCCCAGGGAAGTTCTGTAGGATCGGCAGCTCAATCTTGCCCTGAGCGTTGCCGGGGGCGAGCACGATGCCGTTGACCGCGCCCTTCGAGACGATGACCGCGTCCGCCGCGGCCGTCTGGGGGATCTTGGCCGGGATCGTGATCGTGTCGTCGATCCCGTAAATGCCATCCCAATGGATAGCCCGGCCCGATGCCTGCGCCTCGGCGATCATCTCCCGGATCTCCGCCGTGCAGATGATGTCGCCGCGCTCGTGGCTGACGGCGCCGAAATCCTTGGGGCTCAGCGCCGACCGGCCGCGCCAGCGATCGAGATCGGATAGGAAGATGCCGAAGGCCGTCGGCCCGGCCAGGAGCGCGGCATAGCCCGCCGCCATGAAGGCGCTGGCGATGTCGGCCGCGGTGGTCTCGCGCACGAACACCGCGCCGCCGGAGGTGAAGCTGTCGGCATCGGGCCCAGGCGCGCCGGAAGTGCGGACGTAGCGCCCTGCGCCGCCGTCGCCGGCCTGATCGCGGCCGAGCAGTTCCACGACCTGAACGACAGCCGGGATCGAGCCGGCCACGGCGTCGCCCTTGGTCTTGAAGGTGACCTTCGCGGGGGTACTGGCCTCCTGCTCCAGGATCTCGACGCGCCCGCCGAAATCGCCGCTCTCGATGGCGGAGACGCGCGCTTCAAGGTCGGCCGCCGGCGGCGGGAGGAGGAACGCGCCCGTCACATCGTCATGGGACAGCGCCTCGACATCGCTGACGTGCCCCGCGCCGTAGAAGATGACGACGGGCACGGCGAAGCGGGCGGCGGGCGGGGCGATCACAGCGCCGCCCTGCCCCACCGTCCGCGAGAGAAGCGCCTCGCGCTCCTGCCGGCCCGCAGCCGTGGTGAGGGTGATGGTCTGCAGCGCCGCGTGCGGCTGAAGCACCCGAAGCGACTGGTCGAGATAGACCACGGCGAGCACCACGGCGTCGTTGAACGGGTCGGGCGAATTCGTGCGCCGCTGGACCACGCAGCGGACCCGGTAGAGGCGACCGAGTTCGAGCGCGAAGGCGTTGCGGGCCGCGACGATCGCAGCGCCGCGCACACGCACCACCGGGCCGTTGTCGCTGTCTGCCAGGGCCGCCGTCGAAATTGCAGGCAGGAGATCCCGGCGCCCGCCGAGCTGCAGCAGGTCCGAAACGATCGTGAAGCGGCCAGGCGCCTCGCCTGGGCGGCCGGAGATGACTGTGCTCGTGATCTCGTCGGTGATCGCCTTGATGGCCGCAAGGGACGCCTTCAGCGCGGGCGTGTCGGCATCCCCCGCGATGCGGGCGGCCGTCTCGCTGCTGATCCGGGCGGCGAGATCCTGGGCCGTCTTCACCAGATCGCTGTCGGTCTTCGATCTGTTGCCCGCTTCCTCGACGAGGCGCCGGGTCAGGTCCGCGACGGTGCTCGTGATGTTGGCATCCGTGCTTGCGCGGGTGTTGGCCTCGCCGACGAGGTTGGCGGCAACCTGCGCAAGCTGTGTGACCAGAACATCGATCGTCGTCCTCGCGGAGTCGATGTTGTCGAACGCGAAGTTGAAGCGGCGATAGTTTTCAGCCGGCAGCAAGCCGGGCGACACCTTGGGGAGCGCCATCGGTCGTCCTTTTCTGGTCTCTGGGGTCGCGGAGAGAGGAGCGCCTAGAACGCCTCGTCGAAATCGACTGTCACCGTGCCGAAGCGCGAGAGCTGAAGCTCCATCGCGCCCGTGTCGTCGGAGGCGAGCCGCATCGTCGCGAGGGGCCGCCCGAACTCAATCGGCGTGTTCGCGGGATAGTCGGCACGCAGCCAGGGGCGGAACTGGATGCCGATCTGACCGGCGACAGGAAGCCCCGTCGCGGGATCAACCGGATCGGCAGAGGTTAGCGCCGTGATGATGTGCAGACGATCGCCGATCGAAAACATCATGCCGGGCGCAAGCCATCCGCCGCGATTGCGCTGGATCGTCATGGCCGTGGCATTCATCGGCACCGCGCCGGCCGTCCGGTAATCGAGCGTTGAGGACGTGTCGGGGTTGGTCTCGAATGCCGGGTCTTGCGCAGCATCCCGACGGCCGTAGCCGTATGTGATCTTGCCACCGAGCAGCGGATCGATGAACCACGGCGCGCGGGAGATCTCGAACGGACCGACGAGCCATGTCTGGGCACGGCCAAGCGCCAGGGCCGCCCGCATCGCCCGCACCTTCTCGGGTCGGTTGCAAGGGATCGTCAAGCTGGCTGTGGTGTAGCCGGTCGGGCCTTCAACCACTTGTTCCCGGCTGGTGAGTGAGCGGCCACCAGACCGAGAGGAGCCCTTGTTTGGGTTCCACACCTCAGACGAAGGGATGAGGATGCTGGACCAAGCTGCCGCCATTATGGCACCTGCACCGTTACAGTATTCGATGGGCCAGACTCCAACCCTGACCCGTTGATGTTTCTGACGACGTAAGTATGCGTCCCGGGCGCTGGGCTGTCTGGTATTGACATGACCGTGTTGGGCCCGGTGTTGGCCGTATGAATGAGCGCGCCATTTCGATAAACCCGAGCGGCGCTGACATTCGGAGAGCCACTGTTCTGCCATTGCAAGCTCACAGATGAGCCGTCCAAGCCCGCCGTGAGGTTGATCGGGGCAGAGGGTGGAACGGGGTCGGCCACCGCCGTCACGGGACTGCCGCTCGCTGCCGCCCAGGCGCCTTGCCGAGCCCGGCCATAGGTGGTGAGCGCGCCCTGCATCTCGTAGACCTCACTGTCGGCCAGCACGGACGAGATCAGCGAGGCGCGGTTGTCGCCCTCGGGCGCCATGTCGAGCCAAGCGCTATCTCCGACGCGGCGGTATCGGCCGATCAGCGAGAGGTCGGCGCGCTCGGGTTCGGCTGCGACGAGGCGGGCGAAGACAGCGCTGACGCCGCCGCTCACCGCCCGGCGCTCCACCAGCACGGTCAAATTCATCGGAGCCTGGATCTCCTCCGGCTCGGCCTCGGCGTTCGGTAGCGGCGGCGTCTCGCCTTCCTCCGTCGCTGCATTGAAGTCCCACGCCGTCGGATCGATCGATGCGAGATCGAAGGTGCAGGTGGAGCCATCGCCGGCTGCGACGGCGCGCTCGACGCGAAACACCGCATCGATGCCGTAGCGCGGCAGGTTCAGGCGGATCACATCCTCATAGAGCGCGGGCAGGCCCGCCCGCCCCGTGACCAATCCAGCGATACGGAAGCGGGGGTTCTGCTTCGCCGTGTGGATCTTGGCGAGGCGCCGAAGCTGATTGTGGAGCGAGACCCAGGGCCGCGAGAAGTCCTGCTCCAGGATCTCGCCGGCCTCGGCCTGGGCGTCGAGGTCGTCCCAGGGCTCGCCCTCGATCTGCTGGTAGTCGTGCGCCCAGGAGACGAATGAGGTCTTGAGGCGGTTGAAGGTGGCGCGCTTGCCCGAACCGACCTCAAGGGAGCCGATAGAGATGATGGCGTCTTGGCCGATCGTCACCTCGGGCGGGACGTAGCGCCCCCCGGTGATCCCGATCTTGCCGTCCGGCGTCAGGAACAGACGCCCGTCGCAGGCGTCGAGCATGCCCTGCAGCACGTCGGCCGGCTCGTCGGTGAGGTCGTAGGTGCCGGCGAGGAAATATCGCGGGTACGTGTTGCCGTAGCGGTTCACAATCGGCTCGGCGCAGAGGTTCGCCATCGCGCGAAAGCTGTCGTCGTCGATCATCTCCTCGGGCACCTGCATGCCCCAGGTCGGATGCGTGAGGAAATCGCGGATGCAGAGGGCGGCGTTGTCGCTCCACGCCCAGGTGGCCGGGTTGCTGGTATGGGCCGGGTCGTTGACGTTGCGGACCTTCGAGGCGCGCAGCACGACGCGCGGTTGCGGCCAGGAACCGGACTCGTAGACCTTCTGAAAGAACTTCTCGGCCACCGGTGCGGCGCGCTGCGCGAGGTAGGCGCAGCCGCGCAGCCGGTAATCTGCGGTCCAGTAGGGAAGCTGCATCAGCAGCGGCGAGGCGGCTTGGTCGGGCGTTCCAAGGTGCGCTTCAAGCGTCACGGCGGCGAGCCACGGCGCCACGCCGGCGGCCCCACCGAGCGAGCCTGCGGGCAAGGCCGCCTGCCGGTCGTCGAGCCAGTATTCCTCGATGGCATCGATCGGCCCCTCGACGAGGTAAACCGCGATGTAGAAGGCGCCGTTGTAGGCGTCGTACGCGACGAAGGGGCCGGACAGCTTCACCCGGCCGTAGGCGCGCCGCCGGGGCGGGAGAGCCTGCCGCGTGGCGAACTGCCGGGACGCGACCTTCTGCTTGCTGTCGGGCGTGGTCAGGGTCTGGACGAGCAGCGAGCCGCCGACGAGCGCCGTCGTGCCGACGATGGTGGAGAGCGACACGCCCGCGATGGCGTATCCCGCGATCACGGCGCCCGAGTAGCCGGCGGTGGAGGCCGCGGCGGCGATGATCGCCGCGCCGATCGCCTCAACCACGGCGCAGGCTCCAGGCGCAGAGCACGGCAAAATCCTCAATCACGATGCCGCCCTTGGTCTTGGCCGCCCAGCCACCGTGAACGCGGATCGCGGAGACGATCTGCCCGGCCGCATCGCGCACCACGCCGACGTCGCCCTCGACAGGCGTGCGGGTCTCGTTGAAGCCGGCCAGCGCCATGCAGACCTTCCACATCGTGAGGAAGCCGCCCCAGGCGCGTTCGAGCCGCAGCGCCCCGGCAGCGTTGTGATAGGCCCCGCGCATCGCGGCGGCGGGATCGATGCCGGTGGCGGCCTCGACCCAATCCGCGACCCACATGCAGCAGTCGCAGTCGGGCCGGCGGAACGGCTCGGCCATCCCGCGGTGCAGGTGGGCGATGAGGTCGGCCACGGGCTTTAGTAGTTCGGCCACGGTCGGGTGCGCTGCACGAGCGCCGCCAACTCGCGCGCGCCCTGATCGCCCGGATAGAGCTTCGACTGGCTGGCGTGGTTCAGGTAGGCGAAGGCCGGCCGGCGGCGGCGATAGAGCAGGGTCAGCAGCGAGACCGCGATGGTGGCCGTCGTGCCGTTGTCGGTGATCACCATCCGGTCCATCAGGCCGACGTACATGGCCCGCGGCGCGTCGAGCAGGTTCCACCCCTCGTCATAGTGCTGATCGAAGATGCGGGCCGGGCGCCCCTTCACCTCGGACGAGGCCGCCAGCGTCGCCGCGATCAGGCCCGGATCGACGCCCGAGAGCGTCAGGCTCGGCGCGCCGTCGGACGGCACCACAGCCTGCTCGATGTCTGAGATCTGGCCGAGTTCGCCGATGCCGCTCCAGACCGTGCCGTCAGCCGTGCGCAGCGGCCCGACGCCCTGATGCAGGAACCGGGGGGCCGACGCGAAGTCGAGGCGCACCAGCCGCGCGGCGCGCACCACGGCGCCACGCTGGAGCGCGGCGACGGTCTCAGGCATACGGGGCATGGGCTAGTTGTTCTCCCGCCAGTTGGCGAGTGACTGGCCGATGAGGCGGCGATCCTCGGCGCGGGCTTGGTCGACGTAGGCGCGCAGACCCATGAGCGCGGCCGGATCGGCGCCGGGGGCGTTTATGTTGATGTCGCCCATGCGGATCGCGGGGCGCCCGCCGGTCAGCTTGCGGTTCGAGATGATCCGGCCCGGCGAGGTCGGCACGAACCGCTCCCGCCCGCTCTCGCCGACGTCGTAGCCGACGCCCGCTTTAACAGGCCCGCCGCTCGCGCGGCCGGTCGGGTTGAGCGAGATGCCACCTCCGCTGAACAGCCCGCTGAGCAGGTTCGTGCCAGCGCCGCCCTTGCTGAACAGGCTGTCGAAGATCGAGTTGATGCCCCGGGACGCCAGCGACTTGATGAGGCGGTCGACCACCGTCGTGAGCTTTTCGCCGTTGACGATGGCGTCGGAGAACGCGTCAGCGAGCGTCGCGCCGGTCTGGCGCGCAGCCGCTTCGAATTTGTGCTGGCGGTCCTCGGCCTCGTCGAGTTGCACCTTCGCGTTGGCGTAGGCGAGCGACAGGGTGTCGACCTTGGCGCGCAGCTCGTCGGTAATGGGGAGGTTCGCCTTCTTGGCCGCCTCCAGCAGCCGGAACGACGCCTCGGCCTTCGCTACCTCGATCGCGGACTTGCCGACGGCCTCGCGCTCGTTGTCGAAGCCGCGGGTGCGCTTCTCGATCGCCTCGATCTCTTTCTGGTAGTCGTTCAGCTTCTCCTTTGAAGCGCTGCCGCCGGCTTTGCCCTTTTTCTCCTTGTCGTCCTTGACCGCGTAGTCCTTGAGCGAGATCGTCTTCGGGGTCAGCGCCTTGCGGTCGATCTCGGCGACCTGATCAAAGATGTTCTGCGGCTCGTCCTTAGCCTTCGGCTGAGCGCCGGCAGGGATGCGGGACTTGAACGCCTCCTTGAGCTTGTCGATGCCCTCGATGCCGCCGGTCTTCTTCGCCGCGGCGATGGAGGCCGCCACGGATTGACCGGTGCCGGTCGCGGCGTTGATCTTATCCTCGAGCGCCGCCGCGGCCTTCGGGTCTCCGAACTTCTCGGCCAGGCTCTTGAACGTCGGCAGGTTGCCGAAGGCCGTCGCGGTGCTCTGCGCCTGCGCAACGAGGCCCTTCAGCAACTCAATCGTGCCGGGGATCGCCTTGCCGATGCCCTCGATCGCCGCGGCGAAGTTGTTGAGGCTCAGGACCGCGCTGTCCGACGCGCCGGTGGCTTCGTTGAGCCGCCCCACCATGTCGATCAGGGCGTTGTTCAGCCGGGTGAGTGCCTGGGAACTCGTGTCCTTCGTCGTGGCGGAAAGGGCCTCGATCGCGGGCGTGCCGGCGAGGATACCGCGGAAGAAGGCCTCGGACGAGACCTTGCCGTCCTTAACCAGCGCCGTGAGCTTGGAGACGGAGCCGCCCGCCTCCTCGATGCCAGCCGCTGCCGCCTGGAGCAGGGGCCGCAATCCGTCGATCAGGGAGTTGTATTCCTCGGCCTGGACCTTGCCGCCGCCGAGCACCTGGGAGAGCTGCAGCAGCGCGCCTGACGCCTCCTGTGCCGAGGTGCCCCCGACGCGTAGCGCCAGGGCCGTCGCGCTGGTGAACCGCAGCAGCTCGTCGCTGGAAGCGTTTAACTCCTTCTGCGCGGTGGATGCCCGGCCGTAGAGGGTCGCCAGTTCCTCCAGCGGCGCGCCCTGCTTCTGCGCGATGTCGAACAGCGCCTGATAGGTCTTGTTGAGCCGATCGCCCTCTAGGCCGCCGACCTTGAGTTGGTTCTGGATCTTGGTGAAGCTGTCGGACAACTGCGTGAGGTTGCCGACCGAAATGCTGGCGAGCGCGCCCGCGATGCCGAGGCGGATGCTCGCGCCCACGCGGGACATGGCCGCTTCGATCCGGCCGGTGCTGGCGCTGACGGAGCGCTCAACATCGCGCAGGGCGGCCTCGGTCACGCCCCGCGAGCGGTTCAACTCGCGCTCGTATTTCTTGATGTTCGCCTCAAGCGAAACGACGAGGCGTTCGAGATCAGTGGCCAAGGCCGCTCCTCCGATGGATCAGCGTGCGGTGCGGCCTAAGCCGCCCCGACCATCGGCTCGTTGAGCCAATCCCACAGAGCGTCCTCTTCTTGGTCGCTGAGCGGGTCGGGCTTGTCGGGGTTCTGCGCCTTGTTGAAGCCGGCCACGTAGGCGGCGAACTGCCAGAGGCTCATCCGGCGCATGTCGGCGGAGGGGAGTTGCATCGCCGCCGCGGCCTCGTAGAAGGTGCCGAACGCCATCTTGCCGTCGGGCAGCGGGGGCGTGTCGTCCTTCTTGCTGGCCCGATGCGGCAGGGGCTCATCCTCGGCGCCCTGGAGCCCGGCACCGATGACCAGGGCCGCCACCGCGATGGCGCGCACCGCCGGCATGTCGTCGAGCCCCCGGGCGACCTCGTGCGCTTCCGACACGCCCATCCCGCCGCCGATCAGCGCCGTGCGCAGGATCGCGCGCACGTGCCGGAAGCACGCGTTCTCGGAGACGTAGAGGCGGTGCAGGTGTTCCGGCGCGCCGATGCCGGTCTCCTCCTGTAGCGCCTCCAGATCGCCGATGGCGAGACGGAAGCGGTAGGTGCTCGCCCCGAGTTCGAGGTCGATGCTGCCGTCGCGGCTCATCGGTCAGGCTGCCGGCGTCCAGACGATGGGGCCGGTGGACTGCAACTCGATCGACACGGTCGCCCGCTCGCCTCGCGTGGAGCCCTGTTCAAACGAGGTCAGGTGGAAGTTGCCAAGGTAATAGCCGCCGCCCAGCGCCGCCGTACCGGCACGCTCGACGCGAACCGAAACGGGCTCGTCGCTGTCATAGGCGGCCTGCCACCGCCCGACAGACTCGCGAGCCATGACGCCTTCCCCGGAGATCGAGCCCGACTTGGAGACGACGTCCCGCTCGACCCAAGCGGCCGCATCTTCACTGGAGCAGTCCGGCACGGTGGTGTCGTTGGTTTCCTTCGACAGCGTCAACGACCGCTCGGTGATACCGCACGGCGCGACAAAGGTGCCGGAGTTCGCCGCGTCTTCCAACAGCACCTTAAAACCGGAAAAGGGAACAGTCGTCGCCTGGGCCATCGGGGGCTCCTTCACTTCAGATGGAAGCCGCCCGAGGCGGCCTACAGCAGCAAGACGCGCTTGGCGCCCTTCTGCAGGTTCTCGACCGACCAGAGCGGTCTGAGATTGGTGAGCGCCCATGCGGCGCGGAACTCGGGATCGCTCGCGCTCTCGTAGTTGAAGCTGGCGAGCGGCAGGACATGGTCGACATGCCAAGCCGACATGTTGGCCCAGGTCATCCCGGGCAAAAATTGCAGTTCGATGTGCCTGTGAAGCTCTTCCAGGGAGTACCCGACCAGGGCCTTCCAGGCTCGGCCTTGTTTACCTTCGCGAAGGTGGCGCCTCACCGCGCCCTTCATGCGACGATCGAGGTTGTGCTTCGGATCGGTCGCGTTCTTCCGCCGGCACCACTCCGCGACGTAGGCCTTGCGCTCTTCCGTCTGCGACCGCTGCCGCGCCTTCTCGTTGATCGCTGCCCGGTTCTTCTCGTTGTACCGCGCTGCACTCAGGCGTCGCGCGTCCGGCTTGGCTTCTTTGTGTCGAGCCGCCCGCTCGCGCACGATCTCTGGATTGCGCTTCCGCCACTCGGCCTCGGCGGCTCGAATGCGATCTCCATGCTTGAGGCGATACCGCTGATTGATCTGGCTTTTCGATTGCGCCTTGGCGACCTCGGTACAGGCTGAGCATCGGCTCTGGCCTCCACCTTGGAGGGTGAATTCCGCGCTGCAATCGCAGCAGCGGATGACGGAGCCGATCTCAGACGCCCCTGCAAGGCGCCGCTTCGCACGTTCGGCCTCTCGGTTGCGCTCCCTTTTTAGGGTGAGGGCGCATGGCTTGCAGTATTTTTGCGGGTTCGTCAGCTTCTCGAAGTCAGCCCCGCACCTCTTGCACGGGATCAGCAGAATTCGGGTCGAGCGCATGCCCCCATCTTACATCGCAGGAAGACCAGCGGCCTAGCTCAAATCTTTTCTACCAACGCCCGAAACGTCATCCTCGCCCTGACCAGCAGGCCCTCGCTGTCGTCGATGGTGGTGTCTCGGTGGGCGATCTCGACGAGCGACCAGGGCGCGGCGAGTTCGAGGGGCTGCTCGTGCAGCGCGTCGCGGACGATGCCGGCGATGCGGGAAGCCTCGGGCTTGCCGACGTTCTCGCTCCACACGTCGAGGTCGGCGAAGATCTCCAAGCCGTCCACGCAGTCGGAGCCGTCGTCGACGCCCTGGAACGAGCGCAGGTGCAGGTAGGGGCGGGCCTGCCCGAGGTTCACCCGGTCGAGGATGCGGCCTTGCAGCGGGGCGGCCATCAGCGCCGGGACGGCCCGAAGCGCCTTCACGATGGCACCCTGAAGCGCAAGCTCGGCGCTCACGCCGCGGCGCCCGCCGTCTTGGCGCGGGTGGCCTCAAGGCGGCGCAACTCGCTCGGCGAATAGACCTTGGCCCCGCGCTCCATCAGCCCGATGAGGCGCCGCCGCTCCCGATCCGTCTGCTGTGCCAGCCACTCTGCGGCGTAACCCTCCGGGAAGATGAGCCCCCGGCGGCGCCAGATCTTATTGAGCCACGCGGCCAGCTTCTTGTCGACGTTCATTCCCCGCCTCCTGTGCTCGCCGCGACGGCGCGCGCCGCCTTCTTCGTGGCTCGGGTCATTCGCGACTTCACCCGCTTGCGGTAGGCCCGGTACACCGGGAAGAAGAACGGCTTCGGCTTGGCGCCGGGGTTATGCGAGCCTTCAAACAGGCCCTTGTTCTCGTGCGGGGCGGTGCCGAACTCGACGAGGTGGGCGTAGCGGACCTGGCTGTTGCCGGCCGACACGATCACCGTCAGGTCAGGGTCGCCCTTGTCCGTGGCGCCGGCCCGGCCGACGGAGGCGTATTTCGGGACCGCGCCGCCGCGGCTCACCACGATGCTGCGCTCGAGAGCGCCGGTGCGCTTCGGCGCCTGGCGGCGCTGCGCCGCTGCGATCTCCTCCGCCGACTGGTTGATGGCCTTGCCGATCTCCTCACGTGCCGCTTGAGGCAGCAGGGCCAACTTTCGCAGGAGCGCGCTTCGGCCGCTCGTCTTGACGCCCTTCGCCATCGATCACCTCGGCAGCGCCGGCCGCGAGCGCGGCATCGACCTGAGCTTGGGGGAGGCGCTTCTCCTGCCCGGCGCGGTGCATCACCACGACGGAGGAGCGCGGCCAGAAGTCGAAGTCTCGGAGGAAGCGGACACGCTGGGCCATCAGGCCAATTCGGCCTTCGTGGCCTTCTCGGCGATCCACCCAGTGAGCCGGTCGGGCATCCGGAGCCCGAGCCAGCCGAAGGGCGCCAGCACCCGCACGAGGATCGGAAACCACCATGCGAGCTTGAGCTTCACGGTCACGTTCGTCTGAGCCATCACGCCACCTCACCCGCCACGCAGACCAGCGTCAGCCATTGCCGGCGCCGGTCCATGTCCTCGACTGCCCGGATCGCGTAGACGACGCCTGTGCGCTCATCGACCGCCCGCCATTCAGGCGTGATCGTGCGCGTCTGGGGGTCGAACCGGACGATCATGTTCACCGGCTGCTGGCTCTGGAGGCGCGCGGCCTGCATCGCCTCGGATCCCGGCTTCATCAGGAACTGCGCGGCCCGCGAGAACTGCGCCTCGAACGCGCCCGGCACCGTGTTGCCGTATCCGTCATCGGTGCCGCCACGCGCCTCGAAGCGCACGCGCTCCCGCATGTCGCCTGCGGCCGGCATCAGACCCGCCACACCCGATAGGGGGACAGCAGCGCCTCGACCCCGAGCGGCAATTGCTCGGGCTTCGCCGTCGTGGCCGTCACCGCGTCCCGGTGCGCGAACAGGTGCCCGACCATCAGGAGAATGGCGTGCCGGATCGGCGCCGGGACGGTGCTCTTGCCGTCCATCACCGGATAGCCGGCCTTCCACCGCACAACGGTATCGCGGCCGTCGGTGGAGGGCGTGCTGCTCACCAGGGAGAGGAACGGCTGATAGGGGAGATCGCGCATGTCCGGCACGCACCGGGCCGGGAACGAGGCCTCCAGCGTCTGCTCACCGAGCGCCCGGCCGAGCCAGCCGTCCGGCGCGTCGAGCCACGCCGTCGCGACCGCGATCAGCCCCTCGATGTAAGCGTCGTCGCTGTCGTGCTCGACGCGCAGGTGCCGCTTCGCCTCGACGAGCGAGACGACCGGCTCCGGCGGGGTGATGACCGTGACGCGCACTGGCGGATCAGACCTTGCGGGCCGGTCGCGACACGATATCGGCCTTGTTCTCGGCGGGCGGCGCCGCCTTGTTCGCGACCGCCGGGGCCGCCTTCTCGTCGCCGCTACGTGCGGCGCGTACCGCCCCCATGGCCTTCAGGTTATCGAAGTCCGCCTTGTCGAACTCGCGCTCGGTCCCTTCGGGAAGGCCGTCGAGCGGCTTGGTGAGGATTGCCTTGATCATGCCCATCTCCTTTCGGCTCATGGAGCGGGCGGCCGGAGCCGCCCGCCTGCATTAGCCGACCGGGTTACGCGACGCGGCCGAGATCGCCGTAGACGATGGCCTGCGGGCGATAGATCGCCAGGGCCAGACGCTCCTCGGCGCGGATCGTGACCTTGTTCTTGACGAAGTTGTCCTGGTCCTCGGTCGAGACCTCGACGGTGGCGTCCTGCCGGTCGAAGATCTGGGCGGCCATGTTGAAGGCGCCGACGAGCGCCTTGTCGACGCCCATCGCCTGCGTCGCCACGACCGGCAGACCCCAGAGGGTCGGCGAGATGGTGCCCTGCGGGTTGCCGATCAGGTAGCGGCCCTGGCCGTCCTTCTGCATCTCGATCGCGGCCCAATCGATCGGGTTCAGGACCATGCCGTTCGGCGGGAACTCGGCGAGCGCCGCCTGCAGGATCATCAGGCGGAGGATGTCCACCTGCGACGCGGCGGTGAGCCCGCCGGGCGCCGCGTAGGCGGTGGCCGCCGTGACGAGGCCGAGGAGGTTCTGGCCGGTGCCGGATCCGTTGAGGAGCTGAGCTTCCTCGACGTAGGCCAGACCGTAGCGCAGGCGCTGATCGATGATGGAGCGCATGGCCGGCGCATCCGCCAGGATCTGCACCGACGCCCGCATCCAGTGCGCGATCGTCCGCACGGTGGCGGTCGCGTCCTCGAACTGCAGCTCGGACTGCGGCTTGAGGGCGCCCTCGGCGACCGGCGCGGCGTTGTTCGTGAACAGCTTCTCGCGGTCGTACTCGATCGTGTTGCTGGTGGTGTTGCCCTGGGCGAGCAGCGCACGCACCGTCATCCGACGCTGCGGGATCTCGACTTGCAGGCCGCGCCGATCGTTCTGGATCAGCGAGCCGGCGGAGCCCGCCGCGTCGGTGGTCAGCGACGTGATGTCCTTAACCTCGACGATGTGGCGACCGCGCGGGCGGGTCTGCCCGGCGAAGGACTTGAAGCCCTCGTCCTCGACGAAGCGCTCGCCGGCGCTGCGCGGGGTATCGCCGCCGTCGCGACGCCGAGCGAGCTTCTGCTCCATCTCGTCGAGACGGGCCTTGGCCTCGTTCATGCCGGTGATGGCCTGATCGGCCAGGCCCTTGACCGTATCGGACGCGGCAACGCCCTTCTCGGCCTCGGCGAGCGCCTTCTCGGCGATCTCCTTGACCTTGTCGTGCTTGGTCTCGAAGTCGCGCTTGACCTCCGCGGCCAGCTCGGCCGCGCTCTTCTGTTCCGACATGGGAACCCTCCAGATTTTCGGTTGATGCGGGCTGGTCAGCCCATGAGGGCGAGCAGGAAGGCCCGCCCGTCGTCAGCCGCGTCGGCAGGTTCCCCCTGCCCCTTCAGGTGGAGGCGCGCGGCGCGCTCCGCCTGCGAGTTCGAGAAGCCCAGCCCCTTGAGCCAGACCTCGAACTCTCGCTCTGTCAGCCGGTCCCCGGCCTTCAGCTTCTCGGTGAGGTCGTGCGCGGCCTTGGCGGCCTTCACGCTCTGCACGACCGCGTTCTCGTTGGCGCCGACCGACACGATGCTGACCTCGATCAGGTCCAGCTTTTCGAGCGTCCAGACGCCCGTATCCGTGTCGACGCTGTATTCCTTGATGCGGTAGCCGATCGACAGGCCGTCGATGTCGCCGGACTTGAGCAGCGCGTGCGCCTCGCGGCCCCGCTGCACCTCCATATTGAGCCGCCCGCGCATCAGGAGGCCGTGGCTGTCCTCGACCGCGTCGAAGTACTTGCCGATCGGCTCGCTCGGGTCGTGCTGCCAGAACAGCTTCGGCATCGTGCCTTTGGCGCGGTGGGCTGCGAGGCTGTCGGTGTAGGCGCCGGGGGCGATCACATCGCCATAGGCGTCCGGCTCGCCGCCGAAGGTGGAGCCGTAGCCCTCGAATTCGCCGGTCTCCTTCAGCGCCTTGATCTCAAGGACCGGCGCGGTGCGCTTGTTCATCGCGGGTCTCCTAGACCGTCGGTGCTGCAGGCGGATTGATGGCGCTCGCGAGCGGCACGTCCTGCATCTGCACCGTCACCACGTCGCCGCCCTCGATCGGGGGCAGGTTTTCGAGCGCACGGACCTCGTTGCGGGTCGCGATCCCCATGCGGATGGCGCGCTCGTAGGCGTCATACCGGCTGGCGGTGTCGCCCCGGAGCAGGCCCTCGAAGTTGAACTCGATCGTCAGGCCCTGCGCGCGCTGCTCGGCCAGGGGCACAAGCTGCTTCAGGAGGGCCTGTTCGATGCGCTTCAGGCGCTTGCGCAGGGTGAATTTCTGGAAGCCGAGGACGTCGGTCTCTTTGCCGGTGCCCCAGTTGGACGCCTTGTCGCCAAAGCCGACCATCGCCGGCGGCACCCCGAAGATCCGGCAGATCTGCTCGCCGCTGAACTTGCGGCTCTCCAGCATCTGCGCGTCGACCGGGTTGATCGACAGCGAGGCCCACTTGAGCCCGCCGTCGAGCAGCATGGGGACGCCCTGCTTGAGGCTCCCCATGTACTTTTCCTGCAGGCGCTTCTCGAGTTCGTCGCGCTGATCCTTGTTCAGGCGCACGGTGTCGGGCGTCGAGAGCGTGCCGCTCGGGTTCACGCCGTTGCGGAACATGGCGCTGGCGGCGGTCTCGGCCGCGAGGGCATCATGAAACACGCCCTGGCAGACCCTGAGCGTGGAGGCGCCGGACAGCGCGTCGCCCATCGAACCGCGGATGTGCAGCACGTCGCGGCCGGGCTTCACGACGCGCCGGCCGCTCTCGGTCCACTCGTATTCGATATCGCCGTCGTCGTTGCGGCGGGCCTTGACCAGATCGGGGCGGATCGGATGAAGCGCATTGACGGCGCCCGAGGCCCGACGCTCGATCTCGGCGTAGGCGTTGCCCTGGAGCTCGATGGCCGCGGCCATGTACTCCCAAAAGTCGAGCGCCGTTTGATCGAAGTTCGGGCTGTCGTGCAGGACGAAGTAGAGCGGATGGTCCCGCGCCACCCGGCGGATGCCGTTGGCCTCGGTCCGGTAGACCATGAGAGGCAGCGACGCGATGGTGCCCGCGATCAACTGGACACAGGCCCAGGTCGCCGAAAGGCCGACCGTCGCCCCCGCGCCAGCGAGGTTCAGATCGCGGTATTCCGCGACGCTGACCTGATTGGTGACGAAGTTGTTGCCGTTCTCGGTCGAGGCCAGCCCCGACCGCCACGGCTCAATGTCCTTCGCACCGTCGAGCCCGAAGGCTCGGCGCAGCCATTTCATGCGTAGCTCGCGATCCAGGCATCGGGTTCGAAGGTGGGCGTCTCGTTCATCGTCGCCGCTCCGACGCCCATGGCGATGGTGACGATGCCGTCGATCCGTCCGCGAGAGCGGCGCTTGTCGAAGGACCGGTTGCCCTGCCCGTCCGGCAGCATCTGCGCGTTGGCCGCGCAGGCGTAGGTGACGGGCGAGTGCGCGATCGTGATGCGCTTGGTGAGGATCCGATCCTCCAGGCGCTCGATCGACCGCGGCATCACGAGCTGACGGTCTTCGTAGGCGACCTTGTTGCCCTGCCCGTGGGCGACGAGCTTCAGCCCCTCGCCCTGCGGCTCGTCGGCGCCTTTCCAGCGCCACACCGGCAGGGCGATCTCCTCACACGCCGCCATGAAATCGGCCATGCCGGCCGGGTCGAAGGCCAGAAACTGCACATCGTGCTCGGCGACGAGCTGCGCCACCTCTGCGGCGACAAAGCTCTTGTCGATGACGGCGCCCGGAACTGCGGTCAGGTGCTCGGCCTCGACCCATTGCTCGTAGGGCGTCTGGTCGGCGCGCGAGCGGTCGGCGAGGCCGTCCTTCGTCGTCCAATACCAGGTGTAGGCGTAGAGGTGCCCGTCCTCGCCCACCCACACCGCCGTCAGGGCGGTCAAATCGTTCTTCTTCGAGAGGTCGAGGGAGAGCCAGCACGGCCGGCCCTTCATCTCTTCCGGGTCGACCACGCCCTGGACCGCGGCCCAGGCTTCCTCGGCGATCCAGAAATCCGTCGCGCCGACCGGGATCCCGAAATACAGCCGCTTCACCGACAGGGCGGTGGAGAGCAGCTGCTTCGCCGTGTTCACCTCGCCGCGGATGTTCTCGATCGGGAACGTGACGCCCAGCGCCGGCAGCGCCTTCGACCAGCACGCCTCGTTCTCGAACACCGTCTCGCGGTCCGCCTTGTCGACGCGGGCGACGAAGGCGAACGCCTCGTCGTCGCGGATCTCGCCCCGGGCGACCTTCTGGAAGAACTCGCTGTAGTCCGTGCCGACGATCTGCGTGCTGGCCGGGGTGTTCGTCCCCAACAGCATCAGTGCGTCGCCGGGCATCTTCGCGATGGCGCGCCGCCACGTTTCGATGGAGACGTTCGCCTTGAACTCGTGGATCTCGTCGGCGAGCACCGCCGTCGGCCGCGGGCCGGAGATGGCCTCGCCGTTCGCGAGCGAGCGGAACATCGACTGCGTGTCGGGATGCTCCAGCTTCCAGGCGTTGTCGCCCTCGCCGCGGATGATGACGTCGCCCCGGAACTCCAGGGTCTCGGTTTCGTCCTCGCTGCCGGGGATCGGCGCCCGGCACATCGCCACCGCGTCGCCGAACAGCACGTTCGCCGTCGCCTTGTCTTGGCCGATGGCGTAAATCTGCGACCGGTGGATGCCGGCCCAGCCCATCAGGTAGAGGCCAATCGCCGCCATCAGCGGGCTCTTAGCCTGACCCTTCCCGGTCTCAAGCCAGCCGGCCCGAAACCGCATCCGACCACTGTCCTTGCGCCAGCCGAACAGCGACCCGATCACGAACCGATGCCACGGCAGCGGGTGGAAGGGCTCGCCGACCTTTGCGCCGGCGGTGATGCTCAAGACCGCCGGGAAGAACCCGAGCGGATGGGCCGCTTTCTCCGGCCGCCAGTGCAGCCCGCGGGCCGGGCCATCTTTCAGGTCACGCAGGTGCCGCTCGGCGGCGTACCGCACGAGTTCGCCCGAGAGGATGCGGCCGTCGACGACGTCCTGAGCCCAGGCGGTCGTCGGATCAGCCGTTGCCGGCCGGCCTGAGGTAGTTGTCCGCGGCACGGGCCTGTCTCGCCTTGCGCTCGACCTTCGCGGCCTTCTGGCGCCGCACCGGCGCGAGGCCGAGTTCAGCCTCCGCCCGCGCCACCGCCTCGTCGGCCTGCCGCATGATCGTCCAGTACGGGTTGATCTGCGGGACGCCGGTGCGCTTCGCCTTCACGACCGGGCCGTGCTCGGCGAGGTATTTGGCGGCGCGCTCGTACTGCACGCGGAACTCGACCAGGCGCTTGACCGCGTGGCCGTTCGCCACGGCCAGGATGGCGCGGTCGCGCATCTCGCGGATGATCGCGCCCCACTGCTCCGCGGCGAAGGCGAGGTCGAAGGGGTCCGTATAGACCTGAGACCAGTCCGGTTCAGGCGGGGCGCCGTCGCCGCCGTCGATGGCCGTCATGCTCATTGGGGCTCCACCCCGAAGGGGTGGGGGAAACCCCCCTTCGGAAAACTGCTTCGAATGCGAAGGGAGGAGGGGCGCTGGTCCGCAACTCGCGACCTCCCAGACTTTTGCCTACCCCCCAGTGACGTCAGAAAGGGGCCTTGTCCTGTATCTGACCTCTTGTGCCCTATCCGGGCCCTTGTCCCGTATCCTTGGCCGGCTGGTCAGCGACGGTTCCAAGGGTGCGTCGGATCGATCGGCCGTCCACCCGCGTCACACCCGATGGTGTGTCCTCGCCTCTCCTCCGATTGGATGAGGCTGGAGTGACAGGCGGCGCAGGTGCTTTCGAGGTTGGTCGGGTCGCTGAACAGGGCCATGTCGCCCTTGTGCGGCGTCCTATGGTTCACCGTGTCGGCGGCGACGATCTCGCCTCGGCGCTGGTGCCGCTCACATAGGGGCTGCTTGGCGAGTTGCTGGGCTCGGAGCCCACGGGTCGGGTGACGCCACAGGGGCAGCTTGTAGAGCGCCCGGTACGCATCCGCCTCGGCGCTGCGGCTATAGCGCTGCTTCATTGTGTGGTGGCTTCGATGCGGGCCGGGCGCTGCTCCAGCAATGGTAGGCGCTGCTCCTTGCGGAGCTCTCGGCCTTGTCTCCCGACCAAGGTTATGCGCCTTGCGGGTCGTCACTCCGCCTATTCAGCAGCCCCTGCGAACACAGGACCGGCCCGGCGTCTGCTTCCCGCCTGCCGCATCGAACTCTAAAATCGGGGACAACTCGCCCTTCGTGAGAGGATGCAGCCATTTGCGGCCTCGCATCCGTCTCGGGGTCGGCAGGCGCACCCACTGTCGAGCGCTGCTCACATCCGATCGTCCACAAGCGAACTTGTTCAAGCGCTTGCCGAAGTCAAGGGCGCACCAAGGTCTCGCGGCTCGAACTCACAGGGCGTTCGCCTGCCGAAGATCTCGACGTCTGCCTTGATGCGCCCATTCCGCAATACCTCGGTGATCTGCGCCAGGAACGAGGCGAACGCGCCGAACACCACGGGCCGCATCTCGCCGATGACGTAGAGCGCTGCGGCTTGCACCCGCTCGGACTTGACGTTGCCTGTCAGGCGGTCGGCCACGGCCTGGATCACGCCGGCCGGGATGCGGGCCGGATCCGGGTTGCCGAGCACGCCCAGCACGCCCTCGGTGTCGAGCAGCACCCGGCGCATGTCGGCAGCGTGCTCCAGCCCGACGAAGACGTAGCCGGGGAAGAACCGGCGCTCGACCTCGCGACGCTTGCCCCGGCGCGCGATCACCGTGCGGAACCGGGGCAGCCACACGTCACCGCCCGCGTCCGCGATGTCGGCCGAGACGCCTTCCTCCCGAGCCGTCAGCACGTTCACGGCGTACCACGCCCGGGTCGGGTCGATGATGCGCCGGGGCTCGAACACCATCCCTGCGGTGTTGCCTCGCGTCTTCGCCATGGCGGCTGTTCCTCGGTACGCTACGGGAGGGGGGTTGGCGGCAGTCAGGGCAGGCGCGGCACGTAAGCCGAGCCCGCGAAGTCGAGCCTCGGCACCTGTCCAGGCCCAAGGGTGGTGACGACACGGGGGCCGTTCACCACGAACGCCGCCTCGCTTTGATGCCGGCGGCCTTCGTAGGCCTGCAGCGCATCCTCAACCTCGAGCCGCATGAGCGCTCGCCAGCCCTCGACGTCGACGCCGTGGACGCGCTCCATCCACCGAAGGAGAGCGTGGTCAGTGATTTCTGGGACGATCACGTCAGGCTCCTGTGGCTTGGGAGGCTTCGCAAGCGGCCTGAACCCGCCCGCGCTTGCGGCGCTTCACGCTGTCGACAAGCAGCCCGAAATCCTGCTGGATCAGCAGGCCTTCACCACGCGCGTCGTCTAGCACTGCCGCCGAAGTGGCAATTGATCGGCCGATGCGGTCGAGCATCCCGTCGATGTCGCGCAAGGCCGCGTAGGCCGCCTCGGTGACCTCGAACGTCGTCCATCGCTCGTCGCAGATGAGGCAGCCGCGGCGCCGACGCACCGTGGCCTTGTAGGTGCGGGTGTCGAAGACACGTTGCTTGTGCGAGCCGCAGTTCGGGCACCTATGCATCGGTGCGCTCCCGCGGGGCGAAGCTGTTGCGGGGGGCCAGCCCAGCGCGCTCCCGGGCCTCGGCGTCCCGGCGCTCCACCGTCTCGTTGGCCCGCAGTTGCTCGGCGCGTTCCCGCGCGATCTCCTCGTCCGTGCGCTGAACGATGACGTTGCTGCGGCCCATCTGGGCTTTCAGCTCGTTCCAGTGAGCCACCGCCGCCTTGCGCTCGTCTTCCGTGGTCTCGCTGTCGACGATCTCGGCGCTGAGCACCTGTTCCAGCCGGTGAAGCTCCACCTCCACGTCGAGCATCACGAGCTTCGCCTCGGCGCGGATCTGCGGGGCTGTCGGGGCGCGCTCCGGGTTCCACCGGGTCTTCTGCAGGTTCTTCAGGAACAGCCCGGCCGCGCGCTGGACCGCCCACACCGGCACGTCGTCGAGGGCGCGCACGACGAGGCTGACCGTCAGCTTGGCGTCCTCGCGGTCGGCGCCGAAGGTCGGGAAGCCGCCCATCAGCGCCATCACGATGCGGGAGAGCGCAGCTCGCTCCTCGTCGGTCGTTGCCGGGGAGAGGCTGCCGCTCAGATGGCGCTTCCGCTCCTCTAGAGCGGACCGCTCGTGCTCCTGCGGCGCCAGCCCGGCGCTGATGAGCTTGTGGCCCGGTCTGTCGCCATCCTCAAGGCGGTTCTGGAACCGGCTGACGAGGTCGAGAAGCGGCCGGCTAGCGGGCTCCGGAGGCGAGACGGAGGTGCTGGCGCTGCTGCGGGTCGGAACGCTGGTCATCGGAGCCTGCCAGTTCGTCGCGGAGGAGGTCGTAGAAGCCGTTCGAGGAGCGGGGGCGGTGCGGGCTGGCCCGACCCCCTTGGCGGCGCCGGCCCATCTCCCGAAGCCGGTTGCGCAGGGTGCGGGGCCAATCGAGCTTCCGAGCCCGCTGGCCGCCCTCGGCCATCCAGAAATCGCAGAACTCGGCCAGTGCCTCGGCCGCCGCGGCGCCGGTCAGGCCCATCTCGGCGCAGACGGCGAGGGCTTCCGGGCTCTCGGCGAAGTCGGCCGGGATCCGGCGAGCCCTGGCGGCCTTGGCGCCCTTGCCAGCCTCGTCCGCCTCCCGATCGCCTTCCGCCCCGTCGACCGCCTCGGCGACCACGTCATCGGCCCCCGAGGGGG
>Ga0194111_10000846_pt1 | contig 37466 bp, 32 predicted proteins | sample TA2KigC300mmetaG_FD_146194 | JGI IMG/M metagenome (GOLD analysis project Ga0194111, IMG submission 146194) | Freshwater microbial communities from Lake Tanganyika, Tanzania - TA2015033 Kigoma Deep Cast 300m | ecosystem: Environmental > Aquatic > Freshwater > Lake | place: Tanzania: Lake... | reverse complement strand
CCCAACATGAGCAAAAGCGGCTCAAGAAAAGCCTCCAGGCGACCACGGGCCTCGAGCAATTCTTGTTTGTCCATGCTCCCCATGTTTGCACATGGGAAATTAATTGTCAACACTTAACGTTATAGTACTAAGCATTTATGACGATGCCGGGTACCATCGGTTGGCTCCCTATGCCAGGTTTCCCGAGGTTATTCTTAACGACATGCGCATCCCCGAAAACAAGCTGGAAAATCGGGCCGGAGAGATTAGAAAGGGAAGGTTTTCGCCATACATAGATCTTCTTCGCCCTTGCCTGCGGCCCTTCGACATGGTGGTGGTCCGTCCCAACGGCATGGTCAGTCTTTGTTGCGGTGACATGTATTGCGATGTGATCATGGGAGATGTGGCCCGCCAACGGCTGGAAGACATCTGGCATTCCCCGAGGTTCCAATATTACCGGAGTAAACTGCTATCCACCGGCCGGCGGGGTCTGAAGCTCTGCCAGGTATGCTCCCACAACGGCAGTTCCTGCGGGGAGCGGTTTCCTTTTTCCCTTCACGATACCTGGATGCCCCGGCGCCTGCGCGATTTCCTGAAGCGCCGGCTTCCCCAACATGTGCAAGATTTCATCCGCCCCCAGCGCTGGGTTCCCATGGGGTTGCAGAACATTTTTCAACGCCATCTGTTAAAGCGCAAAATCCTGCAAACCCTGGATTAGGAGATTCGTCGGGGGGGCCAGCAGCTTCGGTTTCTCGGGTTTATTCAGGGAATTAACCTAGCCAATCATAGGCCCCGAAAATCTTGCGCTTGAAGGTGGTGAGGTCGTCTTGAGGGAAGATGGTGATTCGAGGCAAAACGGGCTGACGGGTAGGCAGCTTGGCCCGGCCGAAACGCACGGAGAAAATCACCTCCAGCCCCCGGCTCCTTAAAAAGGCTATCATTTTCGGGTGATGGTGTTCCCGGCGGCCATAGGGCAAGGCCATGAGCCGGGGGCGATACCCCAGTTTCTTAACAAACAGATCCAGCCCCGTTTCCACCTCCGCCGCCAGGGCATCCGCGCTTAATCGGGCCAGGTTGCGATGGCTATGACTGTGGAACCCCATCTGCACCCCGGAGTCCCGCATTTCGCCCAACTCCTGCCAAGTCAGAGGCCGGGACAGCTCCCGGAGCTTCGCATTCTGAAAGCTGGCCGCCGAGGGACCGGAGTCAGCGATCAGATAACCGTCTTCCATCATGATTACCGGGTTACTCTGGCTCACCAAGCCCGTGCAAATAAAGAGATTTAGCTTGGCATTGTATTCCTGGGCCAGGGGCCAGGCAATTTGGAAATTATCAGCAAAACCATCGTCAAAGGTTATGAGGATGGAACGCCGGATCAGGGGCTGTAAGCCCCGGGCCATTCGGGCATATTCTTCCAGAGTCAGCGTATAAAAGCCTTCCCGGGACAAGAACTTCATCTGGGAGGCGAATTGTTCCGAAGAGATTGATAAAAAGTCATGCCCCCCATCGCCGCCCACCTCCGGCAATACCCGATGATAACACAGCACGGGGACCCGGGGGCCGGTCTTATGACTCCCGCCGGCAAAACGGCAGAAGGCGCCACTCAATGCTCCCTTCAACCATGATTTTATTATGGAGTTCAATGCAGTCCCAGTAACTCGCTTAATTTCTTTAACTGCCATTTCCACAAAAAATTCCGAAATTCCCTGTCATCGTAAGGTTTCGCTCCCTTGAGCAATGCTTGCAGATAACCCAAAATGGTGCAGAGACCGCCAATTACATAAGGGTAATCCTGGAAATGATATACCGAACTGGCCAGGACCCAGAGCGGGTGCGCTCCCATAAAGTACAAGGCATTGCCGCTTCTAATCCAGGTTGTATAAGGACTTTTTTCCGACCATCCCATGGGGCGCAGGTGGTAAGTTTTCAATGCCTCATCTTCAAAGACCCTGGTTTCCCAGCCCCGCATCATGGCATTGAAATTATCGATGTTGTCCCAGCCAATGTGCTTGACCAGTCCGCCAATATCTTGGAAACAGGTTCTTCTCCAGCATTTTGCCGCGCCGTAAGTACGCCAGGGCATCAATATCGTTTTACAAAACTTTCCATGTCTCGGTTCATACAACGTTCCCCCGGCAATGCCTAATCGGGGATTTTCCGAAAATTTATTTAAAATTACTTTAAAATAATCTCTACTGAGAACAACGTCCGCGTCTATTATAAAGATAAAATCATAGTTGTCTTCTTTGACATTATTCAATCCTAAATAAAAAGCGTCCACCATGCCCGACCCTACGTCCCGGTACCCCCGGTCCCGGCGCCTCACTACCTTTATCCAGGGGTTGGCCCCCGCGGCTCTCTGGGCGATAGCGGCCGTCGCATCGCGGGAGCCGTCATCGACAATTATCCATTCCTGGGGGAGGACAGTTTGGGAGACTATTGAGGCGATGGTCTGGCCGAGGTACTGTTCTTCGTTACGAGCGGGTGTAATGACGAGAAAGCGGTTTGGAGACATGAGAAATTTTCGCGGGCTTTAGGGACACTCCGCCATCGAGGAGGAGTTAAATTCAGCATGATAGTGCTGGTCCAATGAGCGGATAAAGTTTTGTTGGGGCAACACTCGGGGGAAAAGAAGAAAAAGCATTCCCCGCACAAAACCCAGGCTGTACCACCAACCGCACTGGCCATCTATCAGCCAGGAGGGCTTGTGCAAAATCCCCCCCCTAACATCAATGGCAGATCCCGGCCCAGGGCCACTGCCATTCGCCAGCTCCCTGCAAGAGCCAGTCTGCCCGGGCCCTCGTATTTGAGCAGCAGCCGGGCGTAGGCAAACCCTTGCCTCAGGCAGCTCTCCCGGAGATATGGAAAGTTCAGCCGGAGATGAGGAATGATGTGGTGAATTCGAGCTTGCGGGGCAAAACGAATCTTTATCCCCTGCTTTTCCACCCTCCAGAAAAAATCCGTGTCCACGCCCTGCCGGAAGGTGGGGTCAAAACCCCCCACATGGTTGAACAGGGACTTGTGAATCAGGATGTTGCCGGCCCCCACGGTATCCCTGGTGGAATATGGCCCATACCCCTGAGGAGTCTTCTCCCCAAAGATGCGGCGAACTTTGGGAGTTAGTTCAAACGAGGACCTTTGAGGGAGCTTCAGATAGACGGCCCCATCCACACACCTGGCCCCGGTCTCCCGGGCTATTTGATAAAGTTCCGCCAGCCACCTGGGGTCGGCCAACTGGTCGTCATCGCAAAAGACCACCCATTGGCCCAGCGCCGCAGCCACCCCCTTATTTCTGGAATCACCTTCCCCCCCGTGGTCTTTGTAAAGGTACCGGACCAGCAAGGCGCCGGCGCTTTCCGAGACTTCCCGGACCACCGCGGTGGTGTTATCCGTAGAGCCGTCATCCACCACCAGGATCTCGAAGGAGAATTGATCGTCAGTTACCTGGTTAACCAAAGTTGCCAGCGCCTGCCGCAGCATACCGGCGCGGTTGTATGTCAGCACCACCACCGTGATGTCCGGGTTGTCAAGGTTCATGCCCGCTCCCCGCCGCCATTACCGACGAAAACCCTTAACCGACAATTTCGTCCCACCCCCCCATTCCTGGGCCTCATCATCGTCCCAGGCCCCCATCGAAGCCTGGCCTTCGCCTGCACTTGTGAAGGGAGGTTAGGCACCAAAAAACTCCCGAACCGATTCCACCACCAATTCCTGCTGGGCCGCAGTCATCTCCGGGAAGAGCGGCAGGGTCACCAGCCGAGAAGCGGCGTCTTCAGTGCGGGGCAGGCGGTGGTCGAAATCCGGGGGCCACTGCCGCCGGTAATAGGAAAATGTGTGCACCGGGGGATAATGAATACTGGTCTGAATGCCTTTCTGAGCCAGCATTTGCATGAAGGCGGCGCGATCGCCGTCCTTTAAAATAATGGGAAAAAGGTGGTATGCTCCGCCGGGGGGGGAGCCCAGGAACGGAAGCTCGATTCCCCCGAGAGAGCGCAATTTTTCCTGGTATGCTCGAACCAGCCGACCCCGGCGGGAGTTCCTTTGGGGCAGCCGCGCCAGCTGCACTAGGCCCAGGGCGGCCCGCATCTCATCCAGCCGGTAATTATAACCCCTGGCCACCACGTCGTAACTGAAACTATGGCCCCGGTGTCGGTGCCAGGTAAGGGTGGTCATGCCATGGGAGCGCCGGGTCCTGATTTGGTCGGCCAATTGTTGGTCGTTGGTGGCCACCATGCCGCCTTCGCCGGTGGTCATGTTCTTGTTGGCAAAGAAACTGAAACAGCCCACATCACCCATGGCGCCCGCCATTCGGACGCCCTGGGCGGAGTGATAGACGGCCCCGGGGGCATGGGCGCAGTCTTCAATGATCTTCAAGTCATGCCGGGCGGCCAAGGCCCTGACGCCGTCCATATTACAGGGATAGCCGCCATAGTGGACCACCATGACGGCCCTGGTGCGTTCCGTGATTTTACCGGCCGCGTCGTCAACAGATAGGTTAAGATCATGGGGGCCATTGATGTCAACAAAGACCGGCCGGGCCCCGGTGTAAAGTATGGCATTGGCCGTGGCTACGAAAGTCAGGGCGGGACAGAGAACCTCATCGCCTGCTTCCAGACCCAGCGCCTCCACCGCCAGGTGCAGGGCGGCCGTGCCGTTGGCCACCGCAAAGCAATGTTTGACTCCTAAATATTCGGCGAAACGGCCTTCAAATTCCTCAGTCTTGGGGCCCATGGACAGCCAGCCGGATTGCAACACCGCGGTCACCGCCACCAATTCCTCTGGCTCCAGTTTCACGTCAGCCAGGGGGACCTTCCAGGGGGTCTCCGGCTTAGACACAGTAAATCTCCGGTTTGTAGCGGGATAGGTTCTGCTCGATAAACCTGATGGTCTGAAGTAGGCCTTCTTCCAGGCTCATCCGGGGTTCCCAGCCCAGCAGCTCCCGGGCCTTGCGGTTGTCGCAGAGCAGTTCCATCACCTCGCTGTCCTGGGGACGAACCCTTTCATCTTCCGTAACGATTCTTTTGTCTCCGCCCAACAACTCCACGACCTTCTCCGCCAGTGTACCGATGGAGATTGATTTCCCATAGCCGATATTGATCACCTCACCCACGGCTTTGGGGGTCTCTGCCACTTTGATGAAACCAGCCACCGTGTCGCTGACATAACTCAAATCCCGCACCGGGGCCAGGCTGCCCAGACGGATAACCTGGCCGTTTAAAGCTTGGCTGATAATGGTAGGAATGACGGCTCGAGCCGATTGCCGGGGGCCGTAGGTGTTAAAGGGCCGGATGGTGGCCACGGGCACGCCAAAGGAGAGGTAATAGCTCTCCGCCAATTTGTCGGCCCCGATCTTGCTGGCGGCATAGGGAGACTGGCCCTTTAAAGGATGAGCCTCGTTAATGGGGATATATTGGGCGGTGCCATAAGTCTCACTGGTGGAAGTGTGGACGAAACACTCCACTTCCTGCTGCCGGGCTGCCTCCAACAGGTTTAAGGTGCCGCCGCAGTTGACCACCACAAATTGGGAGGGAGCCACGTAGGAGTACGGGATGGCAATCAGTGCGGCCAGGTGAAATACCACCTGGCACCCCTGGATCATCCGGCCCGCCCCGAAGGGATCGGTAATGTCCCCGGTTATGACTTCCAGGTCCTTTTTTATCGAAACCGGCAACATTTCCAGTAAGCCCCACTCATTCCGGGAATTATAACGCACCAGGGCCCGTACTTGGGCGCCCAGCTCCACCAGCCGTTCTACCAGATGACTGCCAATAAACCCGCCGGCGCCAGTGACCAGGACCTTTTTTTCTTCCCACTTCATATAAAATCCGTTACCTCAGGCTCTTTCCTTAAATGCATCATATCTTGGCGGCAAAGGGTTGTCAAACTCGTCTCCGGTGTCACTCACCTCAGGGGTAAAGTCCACGCCCGGGAGAAATTGGGAAGAAATCGGTGGCGCCGACGCCACAGTTGGTCGGAGAGGAAGTTGCCCGAAGAAGGAGCCGTTGGCGCTGCCAGTCTTACTCACAGGACCTCCGGGAAAATTTATTTTCCCGATATGACAACAAGTTATGCTGCTTGACCACTATGATTTGGCCCACTTCTAAACAGATTTTGCGATGTATTTCGCCAGCGGCTCAATTAATATCCCGCCGCTTTTCATTGCTTTATGCTGTGCTGTCTCCGGGTTATAATTAATTGTAAATCTCCGAAAGCGCGAAGGGGGATTGACCCTTATCAGTGGCGGCGTTCATAGGGATAAACGGGCCTACAAGAGCTGCTTCCCATAAGTTGCCGGCAATAAACCCTATGACTTTTCCTAGTGCGTAATACCATGCCGAGGTCCCATGGAAAACCATAACGATCCTGACAAATTATTTGTATCAATCATTATAGTGGCGCGAAATGCGGAAGAATGTTTTGGAAATTTGGTAAATGATTACCTGCAACAGGATTACCCGGCCAGTCTGCGAGAGCTTATTTTCGTTGACGGGGCTTCCGAAGACGCCACCAAGACCATTATCCAGGAGTTCTCCCAAGCCCATCCCGAATTGAGCATTACCATCCTGGATAACCCCAAGCGAATCCAGGCACCGGCGCTCAACCTGGCCTTGCGCGCCACCCGGGGTGACATAGTCTGTCGGGTGGACGCCCACGTGTCGATTCCCCGTAATTATATTAGTAATGGTGTCCGGCTGTTACTTGAGAAGAAAAAAGACAAGGTAGCCTGTGTGGGGGGACCATGGCAGACAGTGGGGAAAGGTTTTTGGGGACAGGCCATAGCCAAGGTGCTTTCCACTCCTTTCGGAGTGGGAAATGCCAAATTCCGATATTCCCAGACCGCCCAGTTCGTAGATACGGTTCCTTGCGGCTTTTATTGGAAATGGGTTTTCGATGAAGTGGGTTCATACCGTGAAGACCTGGTCCGCAGCGAAGACAATGAACTGCATGCTCGCATCCTGGCCCGGGGATGGAAATTTTTCCTCTATCCTGGTTTGATGACCAAGTATCAATGCCGTTCTGAGGTCGTTGATTTTCTTCGCCAAGCCTTTGGAAACGGCTATTGGAGTATGATCACCTGGCGCCAAAGCTCCTGGCGTCATTTGGTTCCGTTCTGCTTTATGACCAGTTTGATGGTTTTGGGATTTTTTAGCATACTGTGGGAGCCTTGCCGATACCTCCTCCTCGCGCTCCTCTCAGTTTACGGTCTGTCGTCCATTTTAGTGTCTCTGGCTGCGGCGTTCAAGAGTGAGGAATGGCCCTTCGTCTTTGTCCTGCCCATTCTCTTTTTCCTTCTGCATTTAACATACGGCATGGGCAGCGTTTGCGCTTTAATTTTCTTCAACCGCCGGTGGATGTTTAAAGAGGTGAAAGTTCGGAAATCGATACCGCTGGAGAGGTAGCCGTTAACAAAAGCCGGTAGCATAAAAATCACCACCCCCCGCTAACGGCCGTCTGCTTTACCCATGATAAACCCCCATTACAGGACAAGCTTCTTGAGAACTTATTGAAAGAAATTGGAAATTGATTGCCGCCATCGAATTTTCTCATTTAGTAGGAAAGCAATCCCATCATCACAGGGTTTAAAAGCCAGAGTTTTGTAAAGTGCCTGTGATTGAGCCGACTTCATCAAATTATAATGCCTTGGTTCAGAAAGAAAATACTATTAATAGAACCTCCCTTTTACCGCCTCTATAAAGAATCTTTATCATTGGTTCGCTTTCCATTATCTTTGGGCTACCTGTCCAGTGCCATTTGCCAAGCAACCGATTGGGAAGTAAAGGCCTTCAACGCCGACTACTCTCCCAAAAATGAAGAACCCGGAGTTTCAGTCGCCTTCCTGGCCAAACAAGGCTTCGATAATTATCTTCATAACCTGAGAGACGCTTCCGGTCCGGTCTGGCAGGAAATACGATCGGTTATCCGGGAACACCGCCCCGCGGTGGTGGGAATTTCCGCCAAAACCCAGAACTTTCCGGCCGCCTGCGCCATAGCCGGTATCGCCAAGGAAATCGACCGTCAGATACTGGTGATCGTGGGGGGCCCCCATCCCACCATGGTCCGCCATAAGACCCTGGAATGTCTGGACATTGATATTGCGGTCTACGGGGAGGGCGAAGAGACCATCGCGGAACTGCTCCTAGCCCTGGATTCGGGGCGCGGCCCGGAAGGCGTGCCCGGCATCGGTTACCGGATGGACGGGGAGGTTAGAGAAACCCCGCCGCGCAAGTATATCGGCGATTTGGACCGCCTCGGATTTCCCCATGAAACTGCTGCCGAGGTCCTGATTAATTATGAACACTACCCTCTCCAGGCTTTCGGCAATGTTTTCGCCACCCGGGGGTGTCCTTTTAATTGCTTCTTTTGTGGCTCCCGTTACATCTGGAGCCATCGGACCCGGTTTCGCTCGCCGGCCAATGTCGCCGCCGAAATTCGAAAATTGATGGCTAAGGGGCTGCGATCCATCCATTTCGATGATGATACCTTTGGAGTAAACTCTAAATACATCAAAGACTTATGCGATGCATTGGTGAAACATTGTCCTGGACTAAGATGGAGTTGTGAAACCCACGTTAATTTAGTAAATGATACGACCATCGGCTGGATGAAATCTGCAGGCTGCCGGAATATAGCTTTGGGAATCGAATCGGGCAACAATGAGATATTAAAAAAAATCAGGAAAGGTTTTACTATTGAGGAGGCGCTTCAGGCGGTGAAATTAATTAAGAAAGCTGGCATCGGAGTCAGTACGTTCTTTATGGTGGGGTTCCCTTTTGAAACTATCAGTACATTAAATGACACTATAAACGTTATTAAAAAACTTAAATGTGATCGGATCCTATATAGTATCTTCACTCCATATCCTGGGACGGAAGCATATTACTATTGTTTGCAAGAAGGTCTGATAACTGAAGATGATGATTTATCTTTGTATAACCACCAAAGTCCCCTTAACTGTTTTACGCCTTATATCCCTCCGGATAAATTTCGCGAATTGGCTTCTAATTTGGAGCAGATAGTGGACAGGAAGAATTATCTGAGCAAACTCGGCAGGATGGTCTCTCTTGACAGCCTCAGGCATTCCAAGGACCGGGGCCTCAAGGAAACAATTATCCAGGGGCTACAAGTTCTTCTCAAGAGGAGATAAGGGACCGCCCCGGCAAGACGGCCCTGGTTGGACCTCAGGGGAAAGAGCGCTTATATTCCCGGATAAAGCAGATTGACCACCGAAGCGGGCCCCCGTTTTTCCGCAACCTGATGGCGGCGGCGTCTCGAAAAACCGTTTAATAGAAAATTTCCTGGTTCCTTCCCCTGATGGGAGGAGAGGGAGGTTGATAACGTTACGTCCGAATACGACACCGGCAAAAGCGCTGGACATCCTGGGAAGGCAGCCTGCCGGCGCCACTTCACGGCCCCGCATAGACCTGCAAATACCCCAAGCTGTTGCCGTCGGCGTCAAATATTTGAACCTTCTTGGTTTTGGCCGTAGCAGTCACGTCACCGTCCGTGGAATTGCCCACCCCAATACCCCCGGTGAACCCCATCTTGGCGTTGCTCTTTAACAGGCTGGCGCCGGTGCGGTAAATATGGCAATCGGGAGCGGTGTCAGACTTGCCGAATTGAATGGCTCCGCCCCCGGTGGTATAGTCGGCTCGCAGCCGCACCGAGTCTTGGGCGTCCCCAGGAGACGTCCGCAACCGCAAGCCCGCGGCCCCGGAATAGGCCAAATCTAATTGAGTGCGCCGCCAGGTGGTGCCGTCCACCCGGTCAATCACATTGTCCGTTGCGTTGTTCACAAGCGGGTTAGTAAACGGAGAGCTGTAGGTATGTAAATCCCTAACCGTTACAAAAGAGGCAGCCAAAACCAGCCCGGCAGCCCTGGCCGCCAGGGTAGTCAGCCCCAGGCCAGTTATTACTCAGTGCAATAAATAGCTTAACTTATGTGAGGAAATATGCTATAGATATTGCATGCAAAAAGTCGACGCTCGTTCCATATCGCCAAGTGCCCAAGAACATCTACGCCAATTAGCCGTGAAGGCGGTGTTAGAGGGTAAAAAGCAAAAGGAAGTTGCCCAGCTTCTTGGAGTTACAGCGCAAACCGTCTGTGTATGGGTTAAAGCGTATCATCCCCGGGGCCAAGATGCTCTAAAATCGAAACGGAAAGGCCGCCCCAAAGGAGGCAAGCTCAAGCCTTGGCAGGCTGCACAAATTGCCAAGACGGTTATTGATCATCATCCCGAACAACTCAAGTTGCCTTTTTACCTCTGGACTCGGGAGGCGGTGGCGCTCCTCATTAAACGTCGTTTTGGCTTACAGTTGTCAGTTTGGACCGTCGGCCGCTATCTCAAACGCTGGGGCTTTACCCCGCAAAAACCGGCGCGGCGGGCCTGGGAACAAAACCCGGAACAGGTCCGGCAATGGCTGGAGAAGGAGTACCCCAGTATTCGCCGCCAGGCACAGAAAGACAAGGCCCAGATTTATTGGGGCGATGAAATGGGGTTGCGGTCCGACCATGCGGTAGGGCGCTCTTATGGCCTCAAAGGTCAGACGCCCGTGATCCTGGCCACTGGTCAGCGCTTCAGTTGCAATATGGTCTCTGCCATTACCAACCAGGGGCGCTTAAACTTTATGGTTTTCAAAGAGCGTTTTACGGCCCAAGTTTTCTTAGAGTTTCTCCGGCGTTTGGTCCGCCAAAGTGCTCGCCTGGTCTATCTCATCATTGACCGTCACCCGGTTCACCGCTCCAATAAGGTGCAAAATTGGGTCAAGGAAAACGAGGAGCGAATCAAGGTATTTTTTCTACCCAGCTACAGCCCGGAGATCAACCCGGATGAATTACTCAATCAAGATGTCAAAAGCAATGCCCTGGGTCGTCAACGACCCGAGAATCAAACAGCGTTGATGGGCAAGGTCAGGAGTTACCTCCGGAGCCGCCAATGCAAACCGGATATAGTCGCCAATTATTTCCAGGGGAAACACGTCCGGTACGCAGCATGAAAAATTAATCAATTAAACGCTCTGAGTAATAATTGCAGATTGATACACGGATTGGCCACATAGATGTTCCGGGTGGGAGTGGGGGAATTGCCGGATTGGATATACATCCCATCGATCCTGGAGTTGGAGAAGTTTTTCAGGTAAACCAGTTCGGTTTCCCGGCAATTATTCCATTCGATGTAGCCGCCCACAATGATCCAGTTCGCGGCGGTGGCTCCGGCAGCCGGATTGACGTAGAAAGCATGGCCCTGGCCATAATTTCCCGTAGTAGGGTCGTGCCCGATAAGCATATTAACCAGCTGACCGCCGGCACCCGGAGGGTGCAGAAGGCGGAGCCGACGGCGGCAATGGCCTCTTGCAAGCTGGACCCGTAACCGGGGTCGCCCACCCAGGTCTCCTTCCCCAGGCGGGCGTCCACCAACTCCATCCCGGAGTCAAAGGAAGTCTTTTCCCGAATCCCCCGGGCTCCCAGGATCGGCTTATAGATAAACCCCTTGGAAGTCCATGTTCCACTTTCCATCACACTCTCCTTGGGTAATGATTCTCGAGATTGGCTTTCCGGCGAGAGTATGTTTCAAGGGGTGATATTTTTCCAGAAAAGATGGGGCGATTGTCTTGATTTTGGGTCGGGTTTTCAGACAGGGAATTTATAAGATGCGGAAAAAGATGGGGAAGCGGTCCGGCAGTTTAAAAACACACGTGGGTGTCCCAGGCCGCGGTCGGTAAGGATAAACTGGAAGTTACTTATGCCATTTCACTCCGCGATAAATCGCCGACATATTGATATTGTCCTTATACTTCTCCACTACCTGGAACATCTCGGACAGAGTCTCATGCGTTAAATAATGGGGTTCCAGACCCAGCTCCAGCAAGCCGGTGTAGGTGGGATTATAATAATGTTCCTCTTTTTCAATACGGGGGTTGGGCAGGTAGTTCGACCTGACGGAGTATCCCAGCTTCTCCCCCACCCGCGTCACCTTTTCGGCCAGTTCATTGACGGAGAAGGTCTCGGTCACCTGGTTGAAGATTCTCAGCTCACCCCGGCGGGCCGGATTAAGGGCCGACAGGTAAACGCACTGCAGGGTATCCTTGAGGTTGATGTAGCCCCGGATTTGGCCGCCGCGGCCGTAAATGGTGAGGGGATGCCCAGCCACCGCCTGGACGATGAACCGGTTCAGCACGGTCCCGAAGATCTCATCATAGTTAAAATTGGGCATCAAACTTTCATCGAGATTGGCTTCCTCCGTTGACAAGCCGTAAACCGGCCCCTGCATCAAATCGGTGACGCTGATTCCCCACGTTCTGACGTAAAACCACAGCAGGTCAGTATCCTGGATTTTCGTGGTGTGATAAAGGGAGCTGGCCTGGCGGGGGAACAGGAATTTGTCTTTGCGGCCCTTGTGCTCGATTTCCAACCAACCTTCTTCGATGTCGATATTGGGGGTGCCGTATTCCCCCATGGTGCCCAGCTTGATGATATGACAATCAGGGCTGGACTCATGCACCGCGTGGATGATGTTAAGGGTGCTCAGGAGATTGTTGGTGAGGGTCAGGGCGGCTTTGTCCCGGTTGACCATGGAGTAGGGCGCGGAGGGCTGTTCCGCATAGTGCACCACCACCTCGGGCCTGAAATCCTCAAAGGCCCGGTTAAGGAAACCATAGTCGGTGGCATCGCCGATGCGCACCTCGATGGTCCGCCGGCTTAACTTTTCCCAGATCTCCGCCCTCCGGATCAAGTTGGGCGTGGGAAACAGGGGCTCGCAGTCCAGCTCCACGGCGGCTCCCCGCCGGAAGTAGTTATCAACCCCCATGACTTCATGTCCCCGCCGGGAGAAGTACATGCAGGTGGGCCATCCAAGATAGCCGTCGGCGCCCAGGATGAGAACTTTCATGGATTATTAATCCCTTGCTAAGGGTTGGGAAAATTGGCTGGATCAATCGCTCCGGCGGCTAGTGGCTGTTGCCGGAACCACTGCCAGGTAAGCTGCAAACCCTCGAGCAACCCGGTTTTGGGGTCGAACCCCAAAAACTTTTTTGCCTTATCGATTTTAACGAAATTGCGCGATACTTCCCCGGCCCGGGGCGGGACATGCTTCACCGGGGGGAAGGACGCCTCCTGCACCACCTGCCGCATCATTGCCACCAACTGGTTGATGCTGGTTTCCCGGCCGGTGCCCAACTGGAGAGCCTGGCCAAAGGGCAAGTCTGCCTCCAGGGCGGCGCGGATGGCCTCACATAGGTCGGCCACAAAGACAAAATCCCGGGTCTGCTCCCCATCCCCAAAAATGGTGATAGGCTCGCCCACCATGACCTGACGGAAGAGTTTGGCGATAACGCTGCCTTTGTGGTAAGAAAACGGCCCGTACACGTTGGAGAATCTCAGGGATATGGTCTTGAGGCCGTAGCTTCCCCAAAAGGCCGAGCAGTAACCCTCGGCGGCCAACTTGCTGGCGCCGTAAGGCGAGATGGGGCGTGGCACCATGTCCTCATGCACCGGAGGGGTGACTTCCCCCATAATGGCTCCCCCGGTGGAGGCGAATACGAAACGCTCCACCTGGCAGGCCACCGCCTCCTGGAGGAGGTTGAAAGTCCCTCTGACGTTAACCTCCAGGTTGAATTCGGGGTTGGCCACCGAATCCACCACCCCGGTGTCGGCGGCCAGATGCACCACCGCCTCCACCCCGGCCATGGCCGCGGCCACGTCCGTGCGGTGGCGGATGTCTCCCTGCAGAAACTCCACCGGCAATCCGGCCAGATCCTCGGCCCTGCCGGCGCTCAAGTTGTCCAGCACCTTTAGCCTACACCCCGAGGAAGTTAGGGACCGAACGAGATTAGCACCGATGAAACCGGCTCCTCCGGTAATAAGTATCATAGGTTTCTCTTTCGTCGCGGTAATCGGAGACGCCTCCCTTCAGTTTAAACCTTTACTGACCAGCCTTTCCGAATTTATCGGAATTTCAAACCCTTGGCCAAGAATTGTTTAACCGCCAGTCGGTCGGGAAAACCGTAGTAGGCGCCCTTTTGAGGATCATTTTCCTTGGGTTGCACCGTTCCTTGCTTAAACTGGTCCACCACTTCGATGATGAGTTGGGCGCCCAGATCTTTTGATTTGGCGATTAATGAATGGAGGGTTTCGCCAGGATCAATCGGATATTCTTTTTGCAATAAAATCGCCCCCTTCATGTCTCGTAAGAAGTTATTTCCTTACCAATAATTGCGTTAATTACTCCTAAGAAAAATCCCAGATTGGCCAATAAGAAACTGAATACCAATGACGCCAGGGGGAGGCGGTGGCCCCTTTGTTCCCCGATAAGGCCAATGAGGCCCAGGGCGTAAAAAATTAATTGGGCCCATAAAGTCAGGGGGTAAATTGAACTCTCCCCCACCAATAATAAGTTTGAAATAAAGATGGCTAACAGAAAAAAAGGCGTCAACCAACGCAATAATTTATGGGAGAAAATTGACAAAGAAATCAAGGGATATTTTATGGGGTTAAGTAATGGGTATTTACTAAGGGTGCAGGTCAGATTTCGAAGAGTCATCCTGGTTCGGGCTTTCAATTCTCCTTTTATTGTCGAGGGAAATTCCTCATAGGCTAATAACTTGTCCTCGTGCACGACCCTAAAATATTGCAGTAAAATATCCAATGGAATTATACAGTCATCGCCATATTTGCAACTGAAAGGTCTGAATAAGGATTTTCTAAAAGCCATGAACTGCCCCGAAGCAGTATGTAACGTGCCTATGCTGCTTTCCAGCCTTCTGATGAGCATCTCCGCTTTCCAATAAATTGAGTGGGAGGCAGATATACTATTGTCTTTTTCCCTCAAGAGACATCTTCCCGTTACGCAGCCCACGCTTTCATCGTTAAAATGCCTTACCAGACCTTTAATGGCATGGGGTTCAAAGGTGGTGCTGCCGTCCGTCAAGAGGACGATTTCATTATGGGCCCGTGGGATGGCCTGGTTCTGGGTAAAACTTTTCCCTCCCCCTTGGGTGGCGAACAGTTTGATGCGGTGGTCGGTCAGGGACAGGGAGCTGACCAGGTGATCAGTGGCATCCGTAGAGCCATCGGAGGCCACCAGGATCTCCAGCAACTCCCGGGGGTATTGGGAGTCCAACAGATTTTTAATTCGGGATTCAACCAGTTTCTCCTCATTATGGACAGTGAGCAGGACCGTAACCCCCGGCAGGGGCCCCTCCAGGTTAACTTCTCTCTTTAAGAAAATTGATAATATTTTTAATAATATTATATACCCTACCCATACATGCACCACGATAAGAACCTGCAGCCAGAAGAGATAACGCATATTTCAATAACCATGTTCCAATGTTTAAACAACGGGCTCCGGTGAACCTTCCCAATCCGGCATGATGTCATCCAGCCAAGTGGAAGTACAGATAATCTTCGACTTGTCGCACCTGTCCTGGTATTTTTTGCTTATTTCCAGCACTTCCGTCATCAACCCTTCACTCAAGGTAATGGGGTTCAATCCCAGTCGGAGGAATTTCTCGTTGCACACACTGAGGCTATTTTCGGCACTCTCCTTTCGAGGATTTCTATAGTACCTTATTTCAGCTCCGGTTATCGTGGCTACTTTCTTAGCCAAATCACGGATGGTATGGCATTCGGTGGCTTGATTGAAGATATCCACCGGAGTCCCCGGCTGCGGGGGGTTTTCAATGGCCAGCTTGATGCAATTAACCGTATCCCTGATATGGATAAAAGCCCGCGTTTGTCCGCCCGTACCATGGACCGTAAGGGGATGGTCGATGGCGGCTTGCATGAGAAACCGGTTCAACACTGTCCCATAATCTCCATCATAATCAAACCTGTTTATCAGTCCCTCGTGCATTGAAGTCTCAGGAGTATTGGTACCCCAGACCACCCCTTGGTGTAAGTCGGTGATCCGTATGCCATTGTTTTTGTTGTAGTACAAAAACATGAGCGCATCTTGGGTCTTGGTCATATGATAGACGCTCCCGGGGTTGGGAGGATAAATAATCTCCATTTCTTTTTCTTCCCCGTCCACATGGACTTTCACCTTTAAGTAACCCTCGGGAATCTGCATCCCTACTGTTCCATAACCATATACTCCCATCGTTCCCAAATGCACCACGTGGATATCGGTCTTGGATTCCACTATGGCGCAAAGCAGATTATGGGTGGCATTGATATTATTATCAACAGTATATCTTTTGTAATATGACGCTTTCATTGAATAAGGCGCCGACCGTTGCTCGGCAAAATGCACCACCGCCGCCGGCTGCAGTTCTTTTAAAAGAGTCAACAACCGGTGGTAATTCCGGGCCACGTCGAAGTTAAAAAAGTTTATGGTTGTGCCAGTCAATTGCTTCCACAATGCCAGGCGGGTGCTTATGGATTGGATGGGGGTCAGTGATTCGCATTCCAAATCCACGTCGATTTTTCTCCGCACCAGATTGTCCACAATGGTGACATCGTAACCCGCAAGGGATAATCCTAGGCTTGTAGGCCAGCCGCAAAAACCGTCCCCTCCCAGAATTGCTATCTTTTTATTCATTATTAGGTTCTCCTATTTGCAGTTTCCCTGCCTTTACCGGAACCACAGCCTCCGGTTATTAAGATTATTACCATGTCACTGGGTGAGTTGCCTGTCTGCTTTGCTTCAGCCCTGGCCGACGACTTCATTTCGGTTTTGTGATCAATCCCAAATAGTAGGTGTTGAAGATTTTCAATTTTTCCAGAAAGAGCGCCGCCAGCCAGGAATAAGGAACCAACCTCCGGTAGATAATGGGAGCCAAGATGGACCGAGTCAAGTTAAGCTGGCAGTTAGGGAACAGGGCCCTGATTCTCCTTTTGCTCACTCCCCGGGTATCCGGATTCAGAGGGTGACTGATAAAAAAATCAAGCCATAAAATAGCCCCGCCTTCCTTCAAAACCCGCAACACCTCTTCGGCCAGGTTTTTTTGAATCTCATCATCTAAAATCGAAGAGAATACCGTAAAGCAAATAATCAAGTCAAAGGTGCGGTCTACATGGGGTAAGGCTTCACCACTTCCCAAAATAAAGGAAATATTGGGGCAAATCCTTTTGGCGGTGGTGAGCCGGTCCTCAAGCAAGTCGATGCCGAAAAGATTCCGGGGAGAGGCCCCATACCTGAGGAAGTCCCGAAGGATATTTCCATTGCCGCATCCCAGATCCAATATTCTTTTTCCCGATAAACTCTCGAAGGCCGAATCTTTTAACGCCTGGATAATCCCGCGTTCTCTCTGCTGATAAGCATACAACTCTCCGCTATTGAAAAGAGAATAACGCGGCGAAATGCCGGTGCGCTTTCCATAGACTTCCCTTATTCGTTCAATCTCACGCTTTGCTGGTCTTTCCATGCCTAGTTCCGGCGGTATGGCCCCTGATCAAAAAGAGAGGGCACGAGATGACATGAACTGTTGGTGCCCCAGTGCAATAAGAGACATCAAACTCTCCCTCTCCCCAGGATCTCATCTTTCAGAATGTGGAACATCCGGTCCCGTTGCTTCTCCAGGGTAAAATCCCGGACTTTATTAATACTGCCCCAGCTTAAGGATTCTCTTAATCCCGAATCCGAAGTCAATCTTTTTATGGCCGCAGCCAGGGATTGAGGGTCTCCCGGAGGGACTAACAAGCCGTTTTCACCATCCGCGACGATTTCCGGGATGCCTCCCACCCGGGTGGAGATTATGGGCAAGCCCCGGGCCATGGCCTCGTAAAAAGTCTTGGGAAGGCCCTCGGTCCGGGAGGGACTGACATAAATGTGGGCGGCATCGTAAAGAGCAAACAAGTCCGGACCATGGGGCACATAACCCTTGAAATCGAAATAGGCATCCAGCCCCTTTTGACTTATTAATGCGCGCAGGGGGGCTGCTTCCTTCCCACTCCCTGCCAGCCAGCAGACGAAGTCGCCATCGCCCTGCCGCCGCAGGAGGTCCATCGCCTCCACCAGAACCTCCAGATTCTTTTCCGGCGTCAGCCGGCCCACGCACAGGAGCACCGTGGGTCCCGGACCGCGAGGCCGCACGCCCGTCACGATATCCTTTTCGTACACGAGGGTGGGGTAAACCTTGTAAACCCGCTTGCTCGGGCCGGAGTACATCTCAAACAACTCGTCCCCCACCACGAAAAAGGGAGTGGATTGACTGGCCCGCAACAGTTGGGATGCCAGGAACCCGGAGAGCATCCGGGCGCAAACGCCTTTTATCCCGCGGTAGCCCTGGCTTTCGGTTTCCTTGGCGATATTACTCCGAATATAGAAAAAGAGTTTCCGGGAGCCGTTATTGGCCATCCGATAAAACATCAACTGGGGGAGGTGCATCCCCACAATCCAGGCCAGGTCCCAATTTTTTAGGTTGCTTTTGAATAAACGCCATATGGGCCCAGCCAGCGCATGAAACCGGTAATACATCTCGGTGGAATTTTTAAAGAACGGCATGGGCACCAGTTCCACCCGTTCGTCCTCCAGCCCCACCACAAAGTTCCCCCGGCACTCTTTGGTAATGGACAGGGGGGCGATTAGCATCATCTTGTCCACGCAGGCTTTGAAAGAAAGCACAAAGTTGATGAACGTGGCGTTGGTGGTGTACCTGGTGCCATCAAACCAGAATGGCTGATCAGTGATGACCGCGAGTCGCACGTTAAGTCTCTACCGGGTAGAAAATTTTTTCTTCAAAGAGTAAAACCAGTTTCTATTCAGATAACCGTCCAGACCCCAGTCAGTCAGTTTCTGGTACAGGCGCGACACTTTGAAGCGGAACACGGGAGAGGAATCCCTGGCGCTGACTTCCAACCGGGGTAGGGCAAACCTTCCCGGAGCCGCACCCTGGGGGGGGCGGAGGGCCACTGCCTGTTTATAGCCTGCAGCTTGCACCATTTCCTGGATTTCCCGGCTAAGTTTTCCCTTGGGGTAGGAGAAGGACGTCACCTCCAACCCCAGGCGCTGCTCCAGGATGTCCTTGGATTGGGCGATTTCCCGCCAGGCGTCCTCGACCGGAATCTGAGTGAGGTCCGGATGGCTCAAGGTGTGGGAGCCGAAGACTATCCCCTGCTGGGCCATTTCGGCGATTTCTCCCCAATCCAGGGGCCGCGGGCTCGTGCGGCTATGCCAGGGGAAGGTCCGGCGGGAACCCACAAAGGAGACCGCCACAAAAATGGTGGCGGTAAAGCCAAGGCGGGCCAGGACGGGGAAGGCATTGGCATAGTTGTCCCCGTAACCGTCGTCGAAGGTCAGGACCACGCGGCGTTCTCCATTGCCCCGGTCCTCACTGGCCAGGGCTTCCTCCAGGGAACAACCCTGGCAGCCTTGTTCATGAAAGTATTGCATCTGCCGGGCAAATTCCTCCACCTTTACCGACAGAGGCAGTTCGCCGTGGGGGGCGATGCTGTGGTAGGCAAGGATGATCATGGCCGGGCCCAGGCGCGGATAGCTTCGGCCAACCGGTCCACCTGGTTTTCCAGGACGAACCGGGGGGCGGCGGCCGCGGCGCCCTCGCTGAGTCTTTGCAATAATTCCGGGGACCGGGCCGGCTTCTCAATCGCGGCTGCGAGCTCCTTGGCGCTGCCGGGTTCAATGAGCAAGCCGTTGACCCCATCCTGAACCATATCCAGGATGCCCCCCACCCGGGAGGCCACCACCGGCAAGCCGAAGGCAAAGGCTTCCGGCACCACCTTGGGAGTCCCTTCGCTGAAGGAAGACAATAGGAACAGGTCGGCCTGCCGGTACAGGGCGAAGAGGTCCTCCCCAAAGGCCTTGAAGCCGTGGAAGGTTACCATGCCGTCCACCTTTAGGGCCTGGGCCAACTGCTGAAGGCGGTCTCTTTCCGGTCCTTCTCCCACTATCTCCAGAGTGGCTTGAATCCCCCGGTCCCTCAGGATTTTCACGGCCTGGATGGCCAGATCGAAGCCTTTCACCGCCACGAGATTCCCCACCATAAGAAGTCTGAGAAGGCCGCCCTTTACCCGAGGCGCCTTACTGTTCGCCTGGCGTAGAAGCTGGGAGGTAATGGAAGGGGAATAAAAATTCAGCAGCCGCGGCTGGATGGGCCGGTACTTGCGGTACAATTCCCCGCCGGTGACGATTCCCGGGGAGCTCTTGAGCATTAGAGGCACCGCCGCCTCCAGCCACCCGCACCAGGCCACGGCCACTAGCCGCCTCCACCCTTGCTGGTTCCGGGCGAGGATTTCCTCGGAGTCGTTGCATCGCAGGTAAAGTATCCGGGGGACGCCGTAATAACAAGCGGCGGCAAAGGCGACCTGGCTCAGCGGGTCGGGATCGATTATCAGCACCGCGTCCCAGGCCCCGGCCCGGGCCTGGAAATGCCGCCAGATGGCCGCGGCCACTCGGGGAAATTGGCGGCTGTATAGTTCCAGGCCGCTATCCCAGGCGGGGACGGGAAAGATGCGGATATCCCCGCCCAGCCGGTGCCCCTGGATCTTTCTCTCTACCACCGGGCACACCATCTCCACTGCAAAATGCCGGGTCAGGTGCTCCAGCCAGAGGAAGATGGAGGCGCGGGTGGCGTAGCCCGCGTCGTCGTATCCCAGGGGAAGCCCCGGGAATATTATCCCCAGCCGCATTTCTCGGATTCCCTTCAGCTTAATCTTCTTTGGATATAGCTCCAGACGGAAAGAGGATTGCCATAAGTTGCCGAAATGCCGTAACCGCAAGTACAACCGGGACAATCAAAAGAAAACATTTTTTTAACTGAATTTAGATAATCGTCGGAATTTATTATGTCTTCCAATGAATTATTTAGAATGTTGCCAATGGGTTGAAATACGTTGCATCCAGACCTGACATTACCCTGGGAATCAATATTGACTTCCAGGTATCCTTGCATGCAATGTTTGAAAATAAACTTGCCTGAAATCATGTAAGCCTTGGCGTTGTCGAGAACCACGCCGTTAACAACGTTATATTTTTTAAGTAAATAAAAGACCTTATGGATTTGTTCGTTATTTAACTTAAGTTTCTGCAAGGCTGCCTTCACATCTTTGCCGGCCAGAAAATACATGTTATTGTCTGGAAGATTGATATCATATTCATATCCGTTATCCCGGCACCATAAAATCATTTCTTCTAAGTTGTCTATCAACAGATTGTTCAAAGTGCTCACTATTTTAATTTTCTTGTTGATGTACCTCAGATTGGCTATTATCTTCTCATAGTATCCTTTGATCCCCCGGATGCTATCATTCTTCTCTCCCTTTGCATCTAACGATACAGTGACATTGGTTATGATTGATTCGTTGATTTTCTCAGCATATTTTTTCAGCAGTAACCCATTGGTGGCTAAGACAACTTTATTGAATCGCGCTCCATCTACGGAGCTTAAGATCTCGAACAAATCCGCCCGTAATAGTGGTTCTCCTCCGGTAAAACGGAGATTCCGGACATTTATTGACAGCAATTCGTTAATCAGATGGCAAGCCCTTTGCGTAGTAATCCTATCTTCTGGTTTATTTTTCCAGTAATCACAAGTTATGCACCTGGCATTGCATCTCTCGGTTAAATTGATATTCGCCAGGAGAGGCAATATTTGCCTGGGCAAAATATTTTCCAAGCCGCTGACGGCGACCAAGAGCAAGCGAAAGTGATAAAAAAGGTTTGCCGGAATAGGGTAATTTAAAATTTTCATCTCGTTTTTCAACCCATGGCTTTTTGGGCAATGAGGGCGATGGGCCGACTGAGAAATGGCACGGATAACCGCTGGAGGAACAGGGTTTTCAGATTTGGAATCCCTTCGATCTGCTTTTGCACGCCTCTAATGGTTTCCCCCACGAAGAACCGGCTTTGTCGGGGGTTGCGGATGCCGAAAAAGGAGGCCAGTCCCAGTAAAACCGCGGTGGAATACCGGATGACGGGCCGGGGCTGGAAAGACTTCAGCGCCGCGACGGCTTTGTGCAGCATGTACTGCATGGTGGGCACAATCACCACCAAATATCCCTGGGGCATCAGGACTCTGAAAGCCTCCTGCACGGCTTTTCGCATGGGCAAATAGCAAAACACCCCCTTGGATAAAACAAAGTCAAAGGTGTGGTCGGGAAAGGGCAAACCCAGGGCATTGCCTTCGCTCAAGGAAATGGCGGAAGTGGCTCCGGGATTACGGGAAATCAACATCCTGCCTGCCTCCAAGGCCGCCGCGTCGCAATCTATGCCATAATAGGAAGCTTCCGGGCCTAAAAAGCCGTTCTGACTCAGAATCAAACCGGTCAACCCGCCGCCGCAGCCGATGTCCAGCACCCTCCGGGGCCGCGGCCGGGGTTTCGCCAGCTTAAAAATCTCCTGCCACAATCCGGATAGTTTCTGGATGTCATATTCACAGAGACCGTAGGCCAGCGCCGCGCCTTGCTTGGTCAAAGTCCAGAAAGGGCCTTTTTTTGTGACCTGACCCCCTTGAATAAGTTGGGTAATCACCAGGGCAATATCCGATACTGGAATCTGTTGAAATTTTCCATATAGATAACGTTCATATTCGGATTGCGGGTCCCAGCCCCGCAACGGATCATAAGTCTCATGAATGCCGTGATAGTGGAGACGCCTGATAGCCAGCAGGTTCATTTCATCCCACGTCCAACTTCCCATAACGCTGCTCCGAACCCATTAGAACAAAAGGGGACAATTATTCAACTTATCCAGTCTTATTTCCGGGCCACCAGATGTACGGTGGGAGACAGGGCGTCAAAGAGGCCCAGCCGCAGGAGGCCCCGCAGGAACTGAGCCGCCAATTTCCCGGCGCCCCCCGGCAGCCGGGGAGGCACTCCCTCAATGATGGCCCGATTGATGGAAATATTGGCCTCCACTGTGGCGAAAAATGGAGCCACCGCCCGGCGCCACCCAAAGTAGTCCCGATAATTGATATCCCCCAGGAAGTTGCTTTCCAGCCCCTTCCGGGGACGGAAACGCCGGATATAACGTTTTCGCCAGGGCGCCGGCAACCAGTGGGGAAACCACATATTGACGTGCCCTTCAAAAGGCCACAAGGCGTTGGGCACCCGGCCAAAAAACAGCCCCTTCGGGCGCAAGATCCTGGCTGCTTCTTTAACGGAGGCTTCCACGTCTTTAACGTGCTCTAAAACTTCATTCATGATTACCAAGTCATAGCTTCCCGTTCTAAAAGGCAGCTCCTCGCTCCGACCTCGGGCAAAAATGTCCCGGGCCACCCCGCGGCGGTCCGCCCGCAGCCGGGAAATCTCCAGGTTGTCCTCCTTGAAGTCCACCCCGTAAGCCCGGACTCCCTTTAGTCTCAAGGCCACCACCAGTCCGCCTTCTCCTGAGCCCACATCCAAGACGGTTTTCTGCGATAGGTCCCCGAAGAGTTCCAACCGGCGGATCAAGCGTTCCTGATAGTCCTCTTGATGGAGCTTGAAGGCGATAAACCGGCGAAACGCCTTTTCGGTCATAAAACTGCGCTGCTCGGCCCACTTGCGCCGGATCTGACGCTCCATCTCGGTCATCTCGTATCCCGGACACTGCCGGTCGGCAGCCCCGGCTCCAGGGCTCGGCCGGCAGAGGCCAGGCCGGGGCGAGACTCCGCCCGGGACGGCTGAGGTTCTTTCCCGCCTGACAATTTCTTTAGCGACAAGGCCAGACCCACCACGAACCAGAAAATATTTTCGTTAAAGGTGGGAGCAAACAGGGATACGAGAACAAAGGCCAGCATGAACACCTGGAAGGCCTGGCCCCATTGTCGAACCTCTTCATCCGCCGCATTCCCCAGGGGCCAGATGGCCAGAAGGATACCGGCTAAAAGGGCTGCAAAGGCTACCAAGCCCACTATGCCGTTTTCCACCAGGACGTTGAGATACAAGTTATGGCCGGGGATATAATTTCCCGCATGGTCCAAGAGGCCGCTGTGGATAAAAGATTGAAACGCGTTGCTCCCGGGGCCGGCCCCCAGGAGCGGCCTTTCCCGGGCGCTGGCCAGGGCGGCCAGGAGCAGCGGGTAGCGGGTCTCGTCCTCAATGGCGGTTAGTTTTTCAAACCGAGTAGTCATAAGGGTTTCGCTGGAATACAGCCATCCAACTAAAACTGCCCCGCAGATGAGGAAGATGAGTACTGACTTGGACCTGAATTTATAGGCCGCTAAAATTAAGATTGCGCCCAAAACCAATATTCCCGACCGGGAGACGGAACCCACCACCGTTAACAGGCTAAGAATAAGCAAACTCCCATAAGCCGACCGGGCGATAAGTCTCTTAGAGTTCAGGAATAAAACATAAGTGATGGGGAATATGTAGATAATTACCCGGGAGACCGTATTGGGGTTTTTAAACAAGGTGTATCCCAAAAATTTAAGCCATTCATGATCGGACCAGGCATAAATTTCCTCTCCAAAAGGGCCCAGCATGACATCCCTTAAGACAAAGAAATCCTGAAAATAAAGAATCAGCCCCATGGCAAAAACCACGATGACTGCATGTAGCGACACCAGGGATTTGAGGCAGGCTAGTAAATCATTTGGGCTTTGAATGATCCGGCAAATAAGAAAAACGAGGATTCCCTTCAGGAGCAGACTTTGGAGCGCAGTCCAGTTGTCCTGCAGGGGAACGGTGCTGTTGATGGTGGAGACGAGATTGACCACCACAAACAGGGTGAAAAGACCAACCAGGGCCCTATCGATTCCCCGGTCCCCCGGGACAAAAGGGAGGGAACACAACGAGCCTACCAAGAGGGCGCCGGCAAGGAGCTTTTCCGGCGAACCGATGAATGGCAACGGCACGTTGGTAAAGAAATAACACAGGGGAAACAAAATTAATAATCGAATCATGCTTCACCCAACTGTACAGGAGCTTTGGGCCCGTTTGTTGCCTGTGTTTGGATTTGCAAGGGCCTCTTCACGTAATAAATTAATAAATAAAGGCCGATGAGCAGTAGCTCCCATAATAGTACTATATAGGGAAGCCAGGCATTCAATTTATCGCCGGACAAATAGCAGGCGCTACCCATGAAAATAACCCCCGGCAGAAAAATGATCAGGTTATGGCGGTGGAGGTTCACCGCCAGAAAGACAATGCCGTAGGTGAACCGGAAAAATTCCAGGGGGATAAACCAGATGAGGACTTCCAGGATCCGTATGCTGCCTTCGTACTTGACGCCGAACAGGGAATTGATGATGTTGGGAGCCAGATAGTAACCCGCCAGGGCAGCGGTTAGGCCGGCCGAGATCATGGCCAGTTGCAGCTTGCGGTGCAACAGGATGAACCTGGGCATATCGCGGAAATACAGATCGGAAAACACCGGATAGCAAGCCATGGTGAGAAAGGTGCCCATGATGCAGACCATGGACACGATGCGGTAAGCGGCGGAAAAAATCCCCACTTCGTAAGGCGAATAAAAAAAATTGAGGAACAGCAGCGGCAGCAGGGTGGACAGAACCTGAAGGCTCCCGGACAGGCTGAAAAAGATGGATTCCTTGACGTGCTCCCACCACTGCCTCAAGTGGAAGACCGGACGGAAGCGCAGGCCGGTTTTCCCCAACAGCAGGTAGAGCAGCAGGGCGGATCCCAGGAAACTGCAAGACCACCCGAAGGAGGAGACAACCAGGCCCCAATCCCCCTGGGCGAAGAAGGCAATGGCCAGGAACGGGACAGAATAAAACAGGTTGCTTATAGCCAGATATTGGAATTTTTCAAATCCCTTCATGACCCAATCCAGGGAAAAGGCAAAGGTGACCAGGTACAGCCCGCAGCCCAAAAAAGCGTGTCGGTTCAACGGGGGCATGTCCAGGTGGAGGACGACCAGGAGGTAAATTAGGCACACCACCACACCGGCGGCGATGCGCATGGTCTGGAGGGTATTTACCAGTTCCGCGGCGCCGTCTTTGTTCCGGGCAATTTCTCTGATGCCGTACATGTTGGTGCCCAAATCCACTGCCAGCCAGAAATAGAGGGTTATCCCCTGGGCCAGGGCAAAGATGCCGAAATTCGTCACCCCCAGGTTCCGGGCCAACAAGATGTTGGCCATAAAGAGGAACCCCCTGCTTATAATTTCGCCCAGGGTAACCCAAAAAAAATTTCCTACAACTCTAATTTGCAGTTTCACCGGTAAGTTGTCGTCTTTCCATCAGTTCCGCGGCTCATGCGCCAGGGACCATGGAGTTATGGATAATATCAAGGTTTTCTACCAATTATTAAGTAATTGCTTGAAATGTTCTCTCCCTCAAGACCTATTTTTAAGAAACTCAAAAAATACAAAACAGAATCCAGGAACCTCCTCAATAGGCGCGACATGACGATCACCTTCGGAACTATGGAACCGATGGGAAAAAATTTAATCTCCTGCAAACCAAGCGTCTCATAACACTCTACTAATTGATTTTTGGTGACGGCAAGATGTGACTCAAATATCTCTTGATCTTTCCGCAGCCAGCAAAGCAGTTTTTTATGGAACCCGGTGAGATTGGGTACGGTTGTTATCAGCAACCCGCCCGGGTTTACCAAGTCGGCAATCTTGGACAATGTCGCCCCTAAATCGCGGAAGTGTTCTATAAACCCATCAGAAAATACAATATCATATTTTTCTTTCAGGTCTGAATCAAAGATATTAGCCAAAATAAACGTGGCTTTTACGTTAGCGAGGTCGGCATTTTTTTGGGCAAGCAACATGCCTTCCGTGGAGAAATCTATTCCGGTTACGCAGTATCCGAATTCCTGACAAAAGTAAGGTATCCATTTCCCCCCTCCGCAACCCACTTCTATTAGTTTATAATCCGGCCCCTGGGGGAGGATTGTTAGAAAAATTTTATGGATGCAACTGTCAATATACGTTCGCCCTCTAAATAATCTTCTTATCCATCCAGTTGCAGAAGTGGAAACATCGTGCCATTTCTGATTCCAATAGGTTTCATTGGTCAGTGGGTCCATTCATTTCTCTCCACCAACGGCCCGTCCGCTTACCGCCGACGCAGCCCGGGATGGCGTATTTTTCTGGGCTTCCTGAATGGCGCGCCGGTAAAGGGGAGCGGTCTTATCGTCCCAGGGGTGGTAGCCCGCGCCCCAGGCGGCATAGAGCCAGTTAAGGCGGTATGAGGAGAACAGAAGCCGCAGCAAGGGTTGGAAGTCGTCCAGGTTTTTCAAGGAGTTGTCGCAGTCCCCCTGGGAAAAATAATGTCCCGGCTTTTTCAAGGCCGCGTCGTGCCAGGGGGCCAGGGTTCCGGCCAAGTGCAGGTTGGGGTAGCGCTGGAGGATCTCCCGGAACGCGGCCTGCCGGGCGGCGATTTTCCGGCCCATGGCCTCGGCCGAGGGATGGCAATACCCCAAGGATATTTCCCCGCCGCTGATGACCTTGATGGCGCCGGGTTTTTCCCCGGTCCGCTCCAGGAAACCCAGCACCAGGTAGGTGAGGCTCCGGTACACCGACTGGCCCGACCCTAATTTATGGTAATCCGGCTCTCCCAGGCCGGTGAACAGAAACCAGACCACGGCTTCGGGATAAATCTCCCGGGTCAGGTCGGCCAGTATTCGGCCGATTTCCCGGAGCCGTTCCTGGACCACCGGTATGGGCTTCTGGGTCTCCCGGGCCAGGATATCCAGCGTGTTGATCCGGTAGTTGTTATAAGCCTCGGAGTCCACCACGATGCCGGGAGCCCCCAGCATCTTGGCGATCCTCAGGGATAGGCGCCAGATACTGAAGAAGTCGTCCAGCGCCCCCGTTTCGTTATAAAGATCCATCCCTTTAATAGCCCGAAAATACGGCAAATTAGATAACTTGGGGTTATGAGCCCTTCCCCCTTCGTGGTGGCCGATGATTCGATTAATAAAAATCCAGGGCCAGATATCTTTTCTAGAATTCTCCTTAATAATTTTGATCTGGGCCTCAAAGTTACTCAAGTTACCTTTCTTAATATCATAGTTGTCAATTAATGAAACAGCAATACCATTATAGGGTGAGTTATTGATAAAATTAATTTTGTCGATTCTAAAGGTGTCTAAATTACCCGTGAAGAAACTTATCAGCATTAAATACGGCAATGTTACTGAAAAAAGGTTCATCTCCGATTCCTTTAACGCTTAAAGGGAGGGGATGGAGTCGGGCGCAGGGTGTCGCAGGCTATTATTCGCCGGGAATATCTCAGTTTGGCTCCAGGGCAGGTGCATAAGCTTCTTCACCTCCCGCCCTCAGGACGCGGCTGCCGTCATTCGCGGTCCCTCACGGGCGGGCAACAAATCCTCCGGCAGGAGCTTGTTGTCCCGCAAAAAGGACTCAATGTCCCGGCGGCTCATAAGCTGCTCTTGGCCGGAATTATAGGGGCGCTCCACTTTTCGTCCGGTTTCCCCCGAATAGGAATAATCGATATTGCGGTAGATGGCCCGAAAGGCCGGCAGCACCACAAACATTTCCTCCAGCTCCAGGGAGCGGCCCACCTCCTCGGCGCTCATCAATTCCTCATACATCTTTTCCCCGGGTTTGGCGCCGATGATTTTAATGTCCACTTTTAACGGATCGTGACCATAGCGGGGGGCCAGGAGGTCGATGAGCACCCGGGCGAGATCCATAATGGAAACGGCCCGCATCTTGGTCACCAACACCTCTCCCCCTTGGGCCATTATGGCTCCTTCCAAAACGAGCTGGGCGGCCCGTTGCAACGACATGATGAAGCGGGTCATACCCGGGTCGGTGACCGTCACCGGACCGCCGTTTTTGATTTGGTCAAGGAAAATGGGCAGCACGGAGCCCCGGGAGCCCAGGACGTTGCCGAAACGCACACTGGAGAAGCGCTGCTTATGGTTGCGGCTGACCACATTAGCCGCGGTCATCAGCCGCTCGCCCATCAGCTTGGAGGTGCCCATGACGTTGGTGGGGTTCACCGCCTTGTCGCTGCTGGTAAAGATGACTCGCTTGACGCCATTGTCAACGCTGGCCTGCACCACGTTTTGCACGCCCATGATATTGGTCTGCACCGCGTCGAAGGGATTATATTCCGACAGCACTACGTGTTTGAACGCGGCGCAATGAAAGATCATATCCACGCCCCGGGCCACCGCGGCAACTTTCTGGCCGTCCCGCACATCGCCCAGGAACGCGGTGAAGGCGCAATCCCGAAGGCGATCGCTCATTAAAAAAATCTCGGACTCATTGTTGTCCAGTCCCCGGATCTCCGCGGGCTGGCGCGGCAGAAGCTGGCGCACCAGTTCCTGGCCCACCGACCCGGCGGCCCCGGTAATCAGGATGACTTGGTCTCGAAAAATGTTATCCAAGAGTGGAGTTCCTTTGAACCTGACCCGGGGGCGGGAGCTGGCGGGATTCATTACCCAGCAGGGCGCCTTTCATCTGATCGAATTCCTCCGCGGCCTGGGAATAATCGTCATGACGCCCGATATCCAGCCAGTAGCCGTCAAAGGGGTAAAACTTCACCGGCTGAGAGGCGGCGAGGAGCATCCTCAGCAGATCCGGCAGGTCCAAATATTGACCGGCTGTTATCCATTTAAAGACTTGGGGCTCAAAAACATAGACGCCCATGCTCACCCGGTGGTGGGTGAGGGGTTTCTCGATGTAATCCTTGATGGAAAATTCCCCGTCCTCGACAATCACCCCGAGATCGATCTTCACCTCTTTCTGATAGCTGCCGATGGTGGCCACCCCGCCGTGGACCCGATGGAACTTTATCAGGCTGGTATAGTTCAGGTTGGTAACCACGTCGGCATTCATTACCAGAAAGGTTTCCCGTAAGTCTTCGATAAGAGAAAGAGGGCCTGCGGTTCCCAGGGGGGATGTTTCCAGGGAATAATCGATCTTCATGCCCCACCTGGAGCCGTCCTGGAAATAGGCTCTTATCAGGTCGGCCATGTAACCCACCGCCAGGGTGATCCTTTGGAACCCGTGGTTCTTGAGCTGGCGGACGACGATCTCCATAACCGGCATGCCGCCGATGGGCACCAGGGGCTTGGGAATCACTTCGGTAAGCGGGGCCAAACGGATTCCTTTACCACCTGCTAGAATGACCGCCCGCATGGTTTGCTTACCTCCTTTAAGACCTTACTTCAACGCCGCTTGGGGCAAGGCTTTTGGGGAAGATGGTGGCAGCGCCATTGACAGCAGAACCCTTCAGCTGGGAGTTATTTTTCGTAAAGAATATCTCCACCTCCAGCCCCAAGCCCTGGCAGGTCTGGATAGTTCTTTCCAGTGCCGCATCCGGGGCCGAAGCTATGGCAATGAACACCTTGTCAACCTGGTAAAGCTCGGTTATCAGGCCCAGTTGATGGTGGTCCCCCAGAATCCTGACACCCTGGATCGTCTTTCCCTGTTTTCGAGGGTCATCGTCAATAAAGCCCACCACCTTGTAAGACGGATTTCTTTCCTTGGCGAGAAAGCGGAAGCATAATTCCCCGCAATCTCCCCCTCCCCAGATCAGGGCCCGTATTTCTTCACCACTTGCGGATTCCCCTCTTCTCTCCAGGTACTTCCATAAGCCGCGGTAGCTCACCAACAGCGTGGTAAGCAGGCACCAGTCGATGAAGAACACGATCCGGGAATACGCCCGGCTAAAATTGAAGAGAAAAGAGATGGAGATTAGCAAGATGGTGGAAACGGCCACCCCTTTAATGACCTGTTTGATGTCGAATAGTGAGAGGTGCCGGATGATGGTATGGTAGAATCCAAAGTAATAAAAAACCGGGAGTCGAACCAGAACGGCCAGAGGAATGATATGATAGAGCTGCTGGTAGGAAGTCCGGCTCAATCCTTCGAATCTCACCATGTGGGCCAAAAAGAAAGAAAGGACGCAAAAGATGGCGTCACAGACAAGCAGGAGGAGCTGGCTTCGGTTATTCTCCAAATGGCGGGAACCCACCGCCTTGGTCAGAACCACCCATATGGCCTTAAAAATATACTGGAGATCAGTGAAAAATGATTTGTTCTCAATGTAATGCCAGTCCAGGGGAAGTTTTTGGGGGAGAATATGCTCGATATAGTACTGGGTAGCATCTACCCCGGGAGGATAGAGTTCCTCTTCGTTGCGCCCCAATATCTGGTTGGGACCTGCCAGTCCGGGTTTTACCGTAAAGATTTTCCTGGCCTCTGGGGGATAAGCCGCGGCCAGGTCGGGAGCTTCAGGCCGAGGCCCGATCAAGGTCATGTCTCCCTTGAGGATATTTATCACTTGGGGCAATTCGTTTAATTTTAGCCGGCGCAAAACCCGGCCCGCCGAAGTGACCCGAGGATCCCCCAAGGGGGAGACGCTGGGCCCCAACGACACCTGGGTCTCATGCATGGTGCGGAACTTGTACATCTGGAAGATCTTGCCGTTTAAGCCGACCCGGGAGCATTTATAGAAGACCGGACCTTTGGAGTCAAGCTTAGTCATAAGGGCCACGATGGGGTAGATCAAGGCCAAAAATGACAGCCCCACCAACGAACAGAGTATATCCAGCGTCCTGGTCAACATGAGTGCTTTAAGCTAAGATTTGCGTGAATCTTTGGTTTCCTGGCTGTAGTAGCCATCATAGTATTTATGGTAATAGCGGTAATAGTCATAGTAGCCGCCATATCCCAACCTCTCGCTCCTGACCATATTAAGGACCACTCCCAGGGTGTTGGTCCGAGCCTGATTCAAGAGCTGCATGCCCAGCTTCACGGCCTCCCGGGAAGTCTGGTGATGCTTGATCACCAGGAGGGTGCCATCCATCAGGTGAGCGACCACCCGGGCGTCCGCAAAGCCGACGATCGGCGGCGAGTCCACAATGACATAATGAAAGGTTCGGCTAAGCTCTTCCAGGAGTTCCTTAAAGTTCTCGGAACCCAAGAGATGGATGGGGTGCGGAGGCCGGGGGCCTGCCGGAATAACAAAAACGTTGGGTACAAAGGTTTCCATGATGATTTGAGAGAGAGTCGCGGCCCCGCTGAGATAGTTGCTCAGGCCGGGTTGCCCCGGCAACCGGAAAGCCTTGTGAACCGATGGCCGCCGCATGTCAATGTCCATGACCACCACCTTTTTGTCTTCATCGAATCGCAGCGCTGAAGCCAAGTTGACAGCCAAGGTGGTTTTCCCCTCGCTGGGATTGGGGCTGGTGATCAACAGCGAGCCGGGAGGCCGCCCGGACATGGAGAGCATGAGGGAAGTCCGGATATGGAACACCGCCTCTCCCAACATGGACATGGGCTGGGTGTAAGTGGTTAACGCGGTGGACTCTTGCCCTTCCGGCAGTTCCCGGTTTCCGTTGGTGTTAATTAAGGGTAGCATCCCCAAGGACGGCAGACGACAGACCCGTTCCACTTCCTCGATGGTTTTAATGGAATCGTCCAGATATTCAGCTAATAGAGCCGCGGCGACGCCTCCTATCAAGCCAATCAACACCCCCAGGGCCATGTTCAACATCTTCCTGGGCTTGAACGGCTTGATGGGAGGCTCCGCAGGTTGAATGATCGAAGCATTGCTGGCCACCATGGTGCTGGCCACGCTGGCTTCTTTCATCCGGGCCAGCAGGGCTTGATAAAGTTGGGTATTGGTTTCCAGGTCCCGTTTGAAGATATTATGCTGGACCAGATTGCCCTGGAGCTTTTCCACTTCTTTTTTCTGCTTTTCCAATTCCTCGCGCAGGAAACTCTCCGTCCGCACCGTGGTTTCGTGGTCCGCCCTCATGCTGGCCAGGGTGCGTTGCACCTCACCGTTCAAGCGGGACCGCAATTCACCGAGTTTGGCCTGTTCAGCTTGCATGGGCGGGTAATTTTTGCCGAAAAGCTTGCCCATGCTGGAAATCTTGGCTTCTTGCTCGATAACCTCCCCGCGCAATTTTTGAATTAAAGGGTTGTTGGTGACAATGGGGGCATCGGCTCCTTTTTCTTTAACCTGCCGGTATTGGGATTCCTTGGAAGCCTTCTCCGCTTGCGCCGCGGTGAGAACTTTGTTAAGTTCCACGAATTTTTTGATCACCACGTTATCTTCGCCCTCCAGCGACAAGAAATCCTTTTCCTTGCTATAGGTGTAGACCCTCTTTTCCGAGGCCACCACCTTGTTGGCCAGTTGCCCCAGTTCGCTCTCCAGCCACTCCCGGATCAGGGCGTATGACTGCCGGCGGGTTTCCATGGAGAATTCCAGGTATTCCCGGTATGAGGTATTAGGAACCTTGTAGGCCAGCTCCTTGTCCGGGGATTGGAAAGAGACCTCCACCAAGTATGATTTTTTCAAGGGCTTGACTTCCAGTTTCTGCAAAAATTGCTCGGTGTAAGCTTTTCTGATTTCATAGGAAGACTTATCAGGAAAGGCCTGTTCCAGTTTTTTATAGCTCTCATGGTCCTTGAGATTTAAGGCCTTTATGATCTTTTCGGCCATGGTCTGGCTGTTAAACACCAGGTATTGGGTTTCATAAAATCTGGCCAGGCTGTCAAAGCCGATGGCCATCATGGCCATGGGATCCTTCTCGCCCATGACCGATGACGGGCTGTCCCGAACAATCTGGATTACCACCCCTGATCGATAGATGGGGGTGGCCATAAAAGTGATAACTCCCATCGTTATGACCGCGGCCAAAAAGACGCTCAGGACCCACCACTTTCTCTTTTTCAGAACATTCCAGTAATCCCGCATATGACTATATTGGATCGGTTGGGCCTCATAACCGGCATTAGTCATGTTAGATTTTTGAGGCACCTGACCTGGGGAAACGACGATTCCAGTTTCTTGAAATTTTTCCATTTTTAGGCTCACCACGATTCGTAGTTAGGGTACCACGGGGATCGGCATCGACGGAGATATTGGCAGCAATTGTTTAAAATTGAATAAAAATCTCTTAATGCCGCTCTCATGGACGTATACGATGTCATTGGGTTTAACGACGGTATCTGTCTCACCCCCCTTAATTACCCCTTCCAGGTGAATGGGGATGTTAACTTGGCCTGTATCGCTAAAGCGAATGAGGGATATTTGATTGGAGGCCAGCACCGGATTGGTCCCCCCTGCTAAAGCCAGGGCTTGGGTCACCGTGAGATTCTCCTTCACCTGGACGGACCCTGCTTTGTTGACTGCGCCCATGACATAAGCGCTTTGGGCGTGGGGGACATGGATAAGGTCACCGTTTTTGATGGGCAGGTTCATATCATAGCTGCCTTGCAACAACACGCGGCGCAGGTCAACGATTATGGTCTCGGTGCCCGGGGAAAAGGACTCCACCTTAGACCCTTTCAAGGACTTGGTGCGATCGGCGGCGCTTTGGGCCCGGATAACATGGACCACATCACCGGCCTTGTCGTTCAGGCCCCCGGCTTTACCAAGCATTTCCAGGAGGGTGCGGGGGCCTACCACCTCGTAGGACCCTGGCTGTGCCACCGCGCCGGTCACCATTACCCGCTGATGCCGGTATTCCTTGACCTGCACCATTATCTGCGGATTCTTGATGAAATCGCCGTCCCGGTAAAGCTGGGTTAATTTTTCTTCCACCTTGCGGGGGGATAGGGAATTCACCTGGACCGGCCCCACCAGGGGCATGGTGATCTCGCCTTTTCCGTTAATCTGCACATCACGGTTAAGGTCGTCGAGGCCAAAGAAGGAAATGCCCAGAACGTCTTCCGGCCCCACCTGATAGTCCTGGTAACTGGCCAGAACTGATTTGTTTCCCTGGACCAGGAGCTTTTCCTGGAGTTCGCTTTTCTTGGGCACCGCCTGGAGCTGTGCCGCGATTTTTTCAGGACTCGGTTGCGGAGCCGGCCCGGCACAAGCACAGGCCAAGAGCAGGCTCAAAATTAAAGCCTTTATTTTCAACTGCATAAATGATCCTTAGTTAAAAACTGGATTCTCAATCCCGGGAGAAAAGTGGTCTTAATTATCTTTAGGAAATTATTAGGACAAAAATCAAACCAACCTGGACCGAAAATCTTTCAGAAACGCCCAACGAAACCTACAATCATATATAATTTAATTATTAAACTCATGCAATCCCTTTTTTTAATATTCCTCATATGCAAAATTTGTTCCACAAGATTAATTAACCCATTTTATTCGAAAATGAGATGCCCCCAAAAGTGTGACACACGCGGTTTCCGCCCCGAAACCTGCTTGGTCCTCGATAAAAGTCCACAGCCCACACCTGGTCAGAGTAATGGACATCGTGGGAGGGGAAAAGTACCGATAAGTGAACAGTTTGTTCAGAATATATCATGTTCTCTAATTGAATTTCTCTGGCTTTTGGAGGTCAATCATCGATGGATTCAGGTTCTCTAAGAGCATTGATGACCATTTTTTTCAACTTCTAGCCTTATACCACCAAGGGATTTCACATTCGCACCAGATTATAAGTTGCCACGGTGAAGGTGAAGACCAGGCAACCCGCTCCCGGCCGCGGTGGCGGATTTTGCGGAGATTTCCAATGGTCTTCAGCCACCCGACGATTTCTTCCACCCGTTTTCGCAGCCGTTGGCTGAGGGAGTAAGGGGCGTGCAGGGTGTGCGACCATCCAAAGCTGAGCAACTGCGTTTCCGGGACACAGGGGGCACGGGCCGGCGGCTCCGGAGCTTTTGCACAAAGTCTTGGGTGTCGTAGTTTTTGTTGCCGCCGACGCTTATCGGTGCTTGCCGGGGATAGCTTGCACCATTTCCCAGGCGGCTTCTCGTTCCATAGTGCCGGTGGCCGAAGTGAGGCGGGTGTCCCGGATCAGGCTGTGTTTATTTTCCATAAGCACATGGCCCATGAAGCAGAGCTTGGTCTCGGGGCCGGAACCCTTGTGCCACAGCTTGGCTTCGTGGTCGGTGCTGGAGGCGTGCGTCTCATTCCGACGCCGTTCGCCATGGGAATCTACGGCCTGGTTGCGGCCTCCACCTCCGGGGGAAAAACTGCACGTCAAAAGCCTTGCGGATCAGGGCCATACCGAAGAGCACCGACGCGTGGGGTACGGGCAGTATCACACTAGATTGCCCCGCTTCTTGGCCGCATTGTTGGGCGGTTCTTCCTCGTTCTACAGGCGCCAGAATTTGTCCTGGACCTTCCTGACCTCCTCGTTGGCGTTCATGGAAACCTAATGTAGTCCTAAAGGTATCCGAAGTGCTTTTCGTTCTCCCTGGCGTAAGCTTGGGCAGCTCCTCGAGCTCGGCCGAATCCTGGGCTTCCGTGCCCGATGGTGCTCGATTTCGCTGATCCGGCTCTTGATGCCTTGGCGGAGATTTTCGATAAAGACCATTAAAACTTCATGATATGCCGCACGCGGGTCTTGATTACCTTGGGGCCGCGTTCCCGCCGGGCTTCCCTCTGGGCCGGGACCGCTTTCTCTGGCAGACCCTTTTTCGATTCATCGGCCAGGTGTTCCAGGTCCTCAGGCTTCATCGTCCGGGTGGCCTAGGGTACCCCGAGCCAGGAGTGCGTTCTTGATGTGCCGTCACGTGGTTTCCTACATGGCTTAAAAAAGATACGAAGGTTCTTGAGGAACTTCCGGAACACATCCTCCACCACCTTGGCCGCGGACTCGTTGCGGTGGCTCTAGTCCGGCTGCCTCATAGTGTCCCCCTGATACGCCAGCACCGGCCTTGCCCCGCCACTTGGGGGAACCGAGCAGAGGGAAAACCTGGTATCCATGAGGACGCGAACATCCGAATTGGACAGGCGCAGGGTGTAAAGGAACACCAACCTACCGGTGGAGGATACCTGCACCAACACACAAGCGGGATATTGTCAGGAATCGAAAAACGTGAAGGATTCCAACCCCAGCGCTGGCACCAGAATGTCCGGGCACAGGTGGATGCCCGGCTTGTATACTCTGGCGTCATGGCCTTCACCGGTAAATCTGGGCAATTTGCCCTCCACATACAACCGGGCTTAGGAGTCCTCGTCGTTGGCGTACATCTTCATGGCTATCTGCGGGATTCCGGCTTCAGGTGGGTATTTTCGCGCAAGGCACATGCCATTCCTCCTTTTGCACCAAAGAGTAGTTGGGGTCGAAATCTTCTTCCTCGATGAACGCCAGGAGGTCCAATACTCCCTGTTTGCGGGGTTCCCGCGTTAGCCTTGTCCGCAATGGGCGCCTGCTCGTTGAGCCAGATGAACGAATACGCCGAAGACCCTTGAAGCTTCCCCAAGCTGCTCGGGTCGTTAATGCCGAACAGGTCTACCTCGATCCGAGGGTTGGTGTAAATCACTCGCTCCTTGTATTCATTCTTAAAACGGTTCTTGCTCTGGTTGCTGTCCGGAAAAGGTCAGGAAGAGCTCTTGAAAGGAGGGCACGAGGGAGAGCTTGATGTTTTCCAGGGTGTCCCGGACAATGGCGCACCTGATGGGCACCCCGCACCGCGCAGCGTGGTAAATCATCACCATGATAACGCCATTACAATAACCTAGCGAAATTTTCGCTATTTTTGACTCAGGTGAGAGAGGGCCTTCTGTCCAAGCCCCTGAAATTATTAGGCATGTAGATGCCGATTTTGACAGGAAAAAGTCCCGTTGGGACTACCAGAAAAAGCCTTCATTCATTGCCCTTCCTGATATCAAGAAGGGCTTTTTTGTTCGCAAAAGGCGGTATTTTTGAAGGCTTCTTATATTGGAAGTTAAAGCAACAGTCGAAT
>Ga0194111_10000829_pt1 | contig 37736 bp, 31 predicted proteins | sample TA2KigC300mmetaG_FD_146194 | JGI IMG/M metagenome (GOLD analysis project Ga0194111, IMG submission 146194) | Freshwater microbial communities from Lake Tanganyika, Tanzania - TA2015033 Kigoma Deep Cast 300m | ecosystem: Environmental > Aquatic > Freshwater > Lake | place: Tanzania: Lake... | reverse complement strand
TGTTGACCAGATAGTTGTCGTTAAAAACGGCAAAACCTCCCCTCGGCACGGCCAGGTCCCCCAGGCTTACCCCCAGATTCCGGGCCTCGTCGGCGCTGGCGGCCCCGATATCCACCAGGAGGTCTTCCATCTTGGTTTCTTTGGACTTTTCCTTCTGGAAATGCACCGGCAGCGCGGCCACCACACCTTCCACGCGGCCCCGGGCCGTTTGAATCAGCAGGCGCTGGCCCGGCAACAGGCCCGGCTCCCAGCCCCCCAGGGCCTGGAGGCGCAGATACCCCTGGGAAGTCACGTTCTGCACCATAAAGCCGATTTCATCCAGATGCGCGGCCAGCATCAGACGCGGCCGGGCATGTTGTCCGGTCTTCTCTGCCAGCACCGACCCCAAACCGTCCCGGCGGAGCTGGCAAAAAGGCCTCAGGTGATCCTCCACTAATCGGGCCACCGGCGCCTCACCCCCCGGCGGGCCGAAACACTCGGATAACGTTTGCAGCAATTCCAAAGAGGTCGTCATGGGGATATACCATCCTTAAGTTGTCGTCAGAGGAGGAATGAAGTTTTTTTTAATCTGGCGGTTGCCCGGCAGCTGCCCTGGTACGATTATTGAAAATTATTCTTGCTTAATGCCAGGCTATAACACATACTACAGCAGTGGGTTTGCAGGCAATTCAATTATCTTACTAAAAGTAGAGAGGTTAAGTAAGCAATGGTCCGTCCTGTTGTCCTGGCCCTGGTCAGTGTTAATATTATGTTCAACGTTACGGGACAGTTGCTGTTGAAGCACGGCATGAATAGAATAGGCAACTTCCAGATTTCCCTCCAGGACCTGGGACCGGTTTTTCTCCGCGCCTTCTTAAGTCCCTATATCCTCCTGGGTCTATCCTGTTACGTCACCGGCTTCCTCATCTGGCTCATCGTCCTGGCCAAGGCCGAAGTGAGCTACGCCTATCCCCTTATAAGTGTGGGGTATGTCTTAACCGCGATTATGGGCTGGTGGCTGTTGGGCGAAAATGTCACCTGGATCCGCCTCACCGGTATTTTCATCACCTGCCTGGGCGTGGTTATCATTTCCCAGAGTTAATACTGTTTCCGGTTTCTGGTTTCCATTTTCTGGTTAAAATACTCTTTATTTTTAATTCGGGGTACCAGATAATTGCATTCCAAACTGAACCTGGCATAACTCCTGGCCATTCGAAAAGTCCTCGATCCCCTCTCCCCGCTTGTGGGGAAGGGTTAGGGTTGAGGGGTGATATTTTTATTAATTCAAGCTGAACGTCGGCACAATCCGATTACCTGCGGCGTCCCCAGAGGGTGGCGCCGAAGAAGAGCAGGCTCAGCAGGATAACAATGGTGGCGCCCGACGGTAAATCGATGATATACGAGAGTTCCAGGCCCGCCAAAGTGGCGCCCACGGCCACCCCGGTGGAGACCAGGATCATGCTGCGGATGTGGTGGGTGAGATTGCGGGCCACGGCCGCGGGGATGACCAGCAGGGCCGAAACCAGGACGATGCCCACCAGGTAAATGGAGACAATGATCACCAGGGCCAACACCGCCAGCAGCAGATAACGCAAGGCCTTTACCGGTGTGCCGCACACCCAGGCCATCTCTTCATCGAAACTGATGAAAACCAGTTCCTTGAAAAAAAACAGAATGAAAGCCAGGACGATGACGGCCACCGCGCCCACCTGGAGTAACTGGGTGGGTCCGATGGCCAGGATATTGCCGAACAGGACTCCGAAGATATCCACATTATAAGTTCGGGAGAAGTGCAGAAACAGCACCCCCAGGGCCATGGCGGCGGCAAAGAAGATGCCGATGGCGGTGTCTTCCTCAATTCGTCCCCGGCTCTGCACGCCCTCAATGAGAAAGGCCACCAGGATAGAGAAAAACAGGCCGGTCCAGAAGGGATCGACCTGGAGTAAAAACCCCAGAGCCACCCCGCCGAAGGCCGAGTGGGCCACGCCGGCCCCTACAAAGGCCATGCGCCGCAGCACGATAAACACCGACAGCAGGCCGCAGACGAAGCTCACGAGCAGTCCGCCCACCAGGGCATTTTGCATGAAACCGGGGCTCAGCCACTCACTCATCATGAATTCTGACCACCCGGTGGGGAATTTGGCCGTGAAAGAGGTATTCCACGCTGCAGCCGAAGGTCTTTTCCAGCCCCAAACGGCCGATGGGAGGTGCCTGGTGCAGATAAATGCGGCGGTTCAGGCAGACGATATCGCCCACATGTTCGGATATAGCCCCGATATCATGGGAAACCATGATCACGGTCAATTCCATCTGCTCCTGCAACCCCCGGATTAAATCATAGAGTTCATCCTGGGCGCAGGCGTCCAGGGAAATGGTGGGCTCGTCCAGGATGAGGAGCTTGGGCTCCACGCTCAGGGCCCGGGCTATAAACACCCGTTGCTGCTCCCCCCCGGAGAGGTCGCCGATGGCCCGGTGGGCCCGGGAGGCCATGCCCACCTGCTTTAAAAGATTCAGGGCGATTTCCTTGTCCCGGCGGGAGGGACGCCGGCCCAATCCCAGCAAGCCATAGCGCCCCATGAGGACTACATCCAGCACGGTCACCGGGAAGTGGGGATTGTTCAGGGGCCGTTGCGGCAGGTAGCCGATGAGGTGTTTGTTCCGGCGCAGCCGTAAGGGCGGCTCCCCGAAGACATACACCTCCCCCTTATCCGGTCTGATCAATCCCAGGATGACCTTGAGCAAGGTGCTCTTGCCGGCCCCGTTAGGGCCCAGGACGCCCACAAAACTCCCGGCCTGGATGTTCAGGGTAATATCCTCCAGGGTGGGCTGGCGGTTATGAAAAACGCTGAGATCGATAATTCTGACCGCGAGGTTGGACATGGGGGCTTACTTCATGGCCTTGGCCATAGTTTCGAGATTATACTGCATCATCTTGAGGTAATCATCGCCATAGGGAGGATGGCCGCCCACCGGGTCCAGGAACAGGACGCTGGCCCCGGCATCTCTGGCCAGCACCTCGGCTATGCGGGAACTGAACTGGGGTTCAGCAAAAATAACCTTGATGCCATAGGATGCTAGGGCCTTTTTGATATTCTGCAGCGACCGGGGAGTGGGCTCCCGGCCCGGGGCCACCTCAATGACTCCCACCTCTTTCAGAGCGTAGCGGCGGGCAAAGTAGGTGAAGGAGGGGTGGAAGCTGACAAATTCCCGCACCCGGAAACCCGCCGTTTCTGAGGCGATCTGATTATGCAGGCTGGAAAGCTCCCCTACATAGCGCTCCAGGTTCTGCTCGTATACGGATCGGTTCGCCGGATCCGCCTCCATTAAGGCCTGGGCCAGGCGGCGGCAGATGTCCTGTGCCAGGATCGGGTCCAGCCAGATGTGGGGATTGCCGGCCCCGTGGTCGTGTGAGTGGCCGTGGGACGAACCTTTCGGGGCCTTAACTGCTGATTTGGCCGGTGGGTGCTTATGCTCGTGAGCCTCCTGGTGTTTGACATGCCCCGGAACGTCTTGTATTAAGTCTATGCCGTGGGTGGCCTCCACCAGGACCGGCTTGGGGTCCCGGAGGGTCCTGAGAAATCTGTCCATCCAGGGTTCCAGACCGGACCCGATGAACACCAGGACTTTGGCCTGGGCCAGAGCGGTGAGAGTTTTTGGGGAAGGTTCAAAAGTGTGCGGACTGGCCCCGGGGGGGATGAGAACCTGGACCTCTACTCTGTCGCCTCCGAGCTGGCGGCAAAAGTCCCCTAAGGGCACTATGCTGGCAGCCACTTTTAACTTAGGTGGCTGGGCCAGGGCCAACCCCGCCAGCAGAATGACCGTCATAAGAAAGATCAGGGGAATTGCCCGGCTGACTTTTTGATGCATCTCATGCCCTCCTCTGCGTTCTCGGCGACTCAGCGGTGCAACGCGATTATACCGGGAATATTTTTTTCCGGGGCCTCCCTTGCCGACCCCGGCGTCCCTTTTTTTTGGGCGGAGTGTCCGGCAGGCTGGGGACGATGCCGGCTCGTAGGGTTATTTCCTCCACCAGTTCCGGGGAGGCTCCCGCCAGGATCTGTTGCAGGAGCCAGGCCTCGGGTAAGCACGTCCGGCGCTTCAGGCGGGCCGGAAGTCGCTGCCCGGCGCTGAGCAGCCGGAGCAGGTGGGCTGCCGTCAGCCATAGTAAAATGACCTCTTCCCGGCGGCCCTTGGCAAAATCCAGGATCGCCAGGGAATCGTGGACAAAAGGCTCCACGGCTTCCGGTTTGATCTCCTGGAACGCCACACCCTGGGCTGTTTCGAGGAAAGGGATAAGGAATCCGGCCCAGAAAAAAGCTTCCGAAAAAGGGAGATTGGTGCGGCTCAACAGATCGACTATCTTGTAGATCTCCCTCAGGCGGTTCTTTACGGCCTCTACGGCGGTGGCATCCTGTAAGAATTCCTCAAAATGGGGCAGGATGGCCGGCAACAGGCCGCTGTCCACCATAAGCAACATGAAGTCGCCACAAAAGCCGCTTTTAAAGTCTTTTAAGAGCTCGTCCCGCACCCTGGCCGGGGAGCAGAGCCGGATCAGCTGCCGGTGGGATTTAACCCCCTGCCAGGACGCGGCGTCGATGCGGAAATCGGTGCGGGCCGCATGCCGCAAGACCCGGAGCATCCGGACCGGGTCCCGGCGAAACCGTACTTCCGGGGGACCGATAACCCGAATAACCCGATTTTCCAGATCCGCCAACCCCCCCACATAATCAATCAGGGAGAAATCGGCGATGTCATAGAACAGGCCATTTATGGTCAGGTCACGACGCCAGGCATCCTCCGCCGGGCTCCCGAAGGTATTGTTGGGGGCCAACACCTCGCCGTCACTGTCAAATTCCGAACGGCTGCGAAACGTGGACACCTCCACGATCTTGCCGCCCTTGAAAAATACCTGCACCAGGCGGAACCGTTTGCCGATGATGCGGCTGTTGCGAAAGAGCCGGCGGATGTCCTGGGGCTGAGCATCGGTGGCGATATCAAAGTCTTTGGGTTTTTTCCCCAGCCACAGGTCCCGGACGCTGCCGCCCACCAGATAAGCCTTGTAGCCCCGGTGGTGCAGACGGTAGAGGACTTTCAGCACTTCCACATCAATATTGGCTCGGGATATGGGATGATCCGGCCGGGGGATGAGGCGAGGTTCGGCTGACAGCATCGTTTCCCAGGCTGCATCAGGCGTTTGTTCGGCAGGAGTGTCATTATTGAGCATAATAAATGGATCGGGCCTCCCGGCGGAGGCAAAAACTCTCTTTATTACCGCACAGACGCAGAGTATTTCCTCGGCGTGCTCTGCGTCCCGGCGGTAACTAGGCGCCTTGGGCGTGGCGCCGGTTAGTAATATTTAAGGGCCAAGAGCTCAGCCCCTGCATATATCTTGACTATGATCCCAAAAGTGGTTTTGCTGCGACATTAATATTATAATATATATCATATCTAGGCTAATGTTAATCTGAACCTGAAAAATCTTCCCATAAAGGCCTGGAAGGGAGTCGTTATGTCTCTCATTATCGAAGCAGTCTCAGTAGGTCCTTTGGAAGTGATCTGCTATGTCCTGGGGTGCCCGGCCACCCGTAGAGGTCTGCTCATTGATCCCGCCGCCCCCTCCGAAGAGGTGGCGCACCACATCGCCCGCCATGCACTCACCATCCAGTGGATCGTCAATACCCATGGGCACGCCGACCATACCGCCGGGAATGATTTTTGGGCCGCAAAAACCGGGGCCGCCACGGTTATCCACGCCCTGGACTGGCAGTTTTTTTCGACCCCGGCCATGCAACAAGCCGCCGTGGACGAGGGTTTTCCCCCCTTGCGGCGTATAGACCGTCAGATTCAGGACAGAGACCGGCTGGTGATGGGACAGATTGAATTCACCGTCCTGCACACTCCGGGCCATACCCCCGGCTCCATCTGCCTGTATACCCCGGGGCATCTGTTCACCGGGGACACCCTCTTTGTGGACAGCGCCGGACGCACCGATCTGCCCGGCAGTTCCCTGGATCAACTAGTTGAGTCTATTCAGAATAAGATACTTCCTTTACCGGAGGAGACCATTATCTGGCCCGGTCATGATTATGGCGACACGCCCACTTCCACCCTGGCAGTACAGAAAGTTAATAATCCCTACATAACCGATTTTTTGGATTAATCCGCCCCTCCGGGGGGGGTGCTCTGGTCATTTTCTCAGAAAGATCGTTCCTGTTTCTGCTTTTGTGGGAATTATTCTCAAAATGATCAGAATTTTGTTCGAAACCAAGCCGATAAAGTCCCCGGACATTATTTTTTCTTATTATATTGAAGAGATAGGCCTTGTCGAAGCGAGACCCAGACTGATATTATAAAATATCTAATAATTACCTTCAGATATACAAGAAATAGAATTGGCCGGCCATTTGCAATCTGTCTAACCAAAAGGTAAGCGGTCAGCTTTCATCCGTCAGCTAACTTATGAATTTAAATAATGAGAATATGGTGGCTGATTCCCGGCTTTCTCCAAAAATTGACTTAACTCATTGTTTTTGCTGAAAGCTGAATGCTGGTAGCTGAACGCCTGCAATAAAAAACGTCAGACAAAGGAGAGATTCTCATGGCACACATAAAATCCTGGTTGATCCTTGTCCTGTTGGCCTCCCTGCTAGCCGGCTGCACCACCATGAGCCCCTACACCTACACCGGCGCCGGAGTGGGCGGAGCTCTGGGTGCCGGTGCCGGTGCCTTGATCGATGACAAGAACCGCTGGCGCGGGGCTATGGTGGGCGGCCTGATGGGCGGTGCCCTGGGTGGCGCGGCCACAGAACTGGGCCGCCGGGCCGCAGACGAGGACAACCGGCAGCGCTATGGTTCCTATCCCGCCAACCCTTCGCAACCCGCTCCTCAGGGGGCCTATTATCAGTAGAAGTTATTTGAAACGATCATGGCCGACTGGAGCCAGCCCCGATGATTTAAATCCCCCTTACCCCGCTTTAGAAAAGGGGGGAAACAAGATGAACTCTTTAACGTCCCCCTTCAATCAAGGGGGATTTTCATGTCCGGTAAGTCACCCGAGAACCATGAAAATAACTAAATATTTGCCCTCACCCCAACCCTTTCCCCCCGCCAGCGGGGGGAGAGGGGGTTAAAGGAATATTGGCCAAAGATGCTGCTTTCGTGAGCAACTGACCACTGCCCCCTGGCCACGGGTTCAAAAACCGGGGGAGTTAATCCCCGTTCCCAGGTCCGGGGCAGACCCCGCAGCGGCTGCAGACATCCGGTTGGCAGGGCGGGGTTTCCCTCTCTGCCAAGGCGTTTTGGTATTCTTCCCAAAGATAGCTTTTATCGATACCGTGGTCGATGAAATCCCAGGGCAAGAGTTCGTCCCGGGAGCGTTCCCGCAAGACGAAAAAATCCGGATTAACGGGACTCTGACGGCAGGCCCGGCTCCAGTCGCCGGAGGCCTGATGCGTATCTAACAGCAGTGATCCCACCCGCCGATCTCCCCTTGCCAGCAGTGCCTGAAAATAAGCCCACTTGGGCAGGTCCGCATGAACCCGTATCTGCCTCTGCCCCTGTAATTCCCGCTTAACCATCCTGAGGCGTTCTTTCAGGGCTGACACGCCGGCAAAAGGGGTCCACTGGAAGGGGGTAAAGGGCTTGGGCACGAAGGAGTTCAGGCTGAGGGTGATGCTGGGGCGGGAACGGCCGGCACTGGCCTTGACGACGGCATGTTGCAGGCGCTTAGTCAATCTGGCAATATCCTCCACGTCCTGATGGGTTTCCGTGGGGAGGCCCACCATAAAGTAGAGGCGCAGGTGAGACAATCCCGCGGCATGGAGGTTTACCACGGCTTCCTGCAAGTCCGTTTCCGTCAGACCCTTGTTGATGACCCGGCGCAGCCGTTCACTGCCGGCCTCCGGGGCCAGGGCCACGCTCTTGACGCCGCCTTGGTGCAAGAGGGTCAAAAGTTCTGCATCGGCGCAATCAGCCCGGAGGGAACTCATGCCCACCTGCCCGCCGGAGGCGGTAACCGTGCGCAACAATTGCCGGATGTCTGGGTGATCAGCCGCAGCGGTCCCGATGAAACCGATTTTGGCCCCGGTTGCTAGACCTTCTTGAAGCTGAGCCTGCAAAGAGGCCACCGAACGGTGCCGGGGCGGTCGATAGATAAACCCGGCGGCGCAGAAGCGGCAACCCCGGCCGCAGCCCCGATTGACCTCCACCAGAAACATCCGGCTGAATTCACTTCCCGGGGCCAACAGCCGGCTGTGAACCGGATAAGAGTTCAGGTCGGTCAGATGCGGGACTCTGATCTTGGCCGGATAGCCGGGGGACACAGTAAACCGGCGCAGGGTCCCGTCCGCATGGTAATCCGGCTGATAGGCCGAGGGGATATAGACCCCGGGGACGTCAGCGGCCAGGGTCTTGAAGGCGGTCTGGCGGTCCGGATGGCCGGTGAGGATCTCGAAAAATAGAGCCGCCGCCGCCTCCCCCTCTCCCAGGAAGAAGGCATCCAGGAAGGGTGTCAGGGGTTCGGGATTGAGCATGGCCGCAGCCCCGCCGGCCACGATGGGAGGGAACTGGTCCCCCCGGTGGGCGGCCAGCAGCGGGATGCGGGCTAATTCCAGGATGTTCAGGACATTGAGATAATCGGGCTCGAAGGAGAGGGAAAAGGCCACCGCGGCGAAGTCGGTCAGCGGCCGCTGGGACTCCAGGGACAGCAGTGGGGTGCGGCTGCGTTGGTATTCCTGCAGTTCCGCTTCGGCGGGCAGGAAAACCCGCTCGCAGGCGAGATCGGGGTGGGCATTGAGGAGGTGGTAGACCGTCTGAAACCCCAGGTTGCTCATTCCCACGGCGTATTCCTGGGGGTAAACCAGGGCCACCGACCGGCGGTGACCCCATTCCCGGACAACAGCACCCTGCTCCGAGGCCAGGAGGCTTTGCAGGTGCTTGATAATCTTTCTGGCCATCAGCAGCAGGCCCGGTCCCGGTCCCGGGCCGAGCCCCCGGCCGGCAGCCGCTGCCAGTGCAGGTTAATCAGCCTGACGCAGGAAGGTGGGAATATCGAGTTCATCCTCCTCGTAATGGAGATCGGGGTGGACAATGTTTTTCTTGGTGTTCAGCAACTCGAGGCGCGATCTCTTTTTATTGTCCATGTGGCTCCGAAACACCGGCTGCACCTGTTCCGCGCCCTTGCGGATGATGGTGGGCACGTCTAGTTCTTCAGGGGCCGGGGCGCCTTTGGTTTTCGGGAGGCGGATGTCTTCCTGGTCCGGCTTCTTGCCGATGCCGGTGCCGATGACGGTGACCCGCACTTCGTCGCCCAGACTGTCATCCACCACCCAACCCCAGATGATGTTGGCGTCTTCATGGGCCTCTTCCTGGATAAGGGCGGCGGCGTCTTTCAATTCATCCAGGGAGACTTCCATGCCGCTGGTGATGTTGATCAGAATGCCCCGGGCGCCCCGGATGGACAGGTCTTCCAACAGCGGGCTGGAGATGGCCTTCTGGGCCGCCTCGATGGCCCGGTTATTGCCGCTGGAAATGCCGGTGCCCATGAGGGCCATGCCCATCTCACCCATAATGGTGCGCACGTCGGCAAAATCCACGTTAATGTGCCCGGTTACCATGATGAGATCGGAGATGCCCTTGACCGCGTAGACCAGCACATCATTGGCCATCCGGAACACATCCATGGCCGAGGTGTTTTTGGGGGCCACGCTTAACAGGCGGTCATTGGGGATGGTGATCAGGGTGTCCACCACTTTTTTGGTGGCCTCGATCCCGGCCTCGGCCTGCCGCATCCGTTTCTTGCCCTCAAAAAAGAAGGGCTTGGTGACCACGGCCACGGTCAAGGCTCCCAGATCTTTGCAGATCTCCGCTACTACGGGCACCCCGCCGGTGCCGGTGCCGCCCCCCATGCCGGCCGTAACGAAGACCATGTCCGCGCCCTTTAAGGCCTCCCGGAGCAGGTCGGCATCCTCCAGCGCGGCATTGCGGCCCACCTCCGGGTCGCCCCCGGCGCCCAAACCTTTAGTCAGGTTCAGTCCCAGGGTAATCTTGGCCAGCGCCTGACTCCGGGTTAAGGCCTGGGCGTCGGTATTTGCGGCTAAAAACTCCACTCCCGCCAATTGCGCCTTGATCATGTCGTTGATGGCGTTGCCGCCACCGCCACCGATGCCAACGACCTTGATCTTGGCCGAGGACTCAGGTTCCACCATTTCAATTTTCATTTCATCCCCCTCCCTGGATTTCTTGCACAGGCCCGTGTCCCTTTAAAATAAATTTCTCTTGTTACAGAAATATCTTTCAAAGTTGTTTAACTTTTTCTGCATTAAGTCTCGCCGTTGAGTCAACTCGGACATGGAAAAACTAATTGTTCCCGCCGCAACTTGCCAGCTGACCGCCTCCTAAATAACTTCTTTAAACCATTTTTTCATCCGCGCCAGGATCCGGTTGAAGATATTCTGATCCCGAATCCGGAAGGAATCTCTGGATTGCCCGCCCCGGGAGCGGACGCCGTAGAGAGCCAGGCCCACGGCGGTGGCAAAAGCCGGATTATTGATCACATCGGTGAGTCCTCCCACCCCGATGGGGAAGCCCCGGCGGGTGGGGACCCCTAAAATTTCTTCGCACAGATCCGGCAGACCGGTGAGCATGGAGCCCCCCCCAGTGACGATGATCCCTGAAATCATTGGCATTTCAAAGCCGGCGCGAATGACTTCCTTATGGATCAGGGTCAGGATCTCTTCCATCCGCAGGTGAATGATTTCCGCCAGGATGCCCCGGGACAGGGTCCGGGGTTTGCGGCCCCCCAGTCCCGGAATCTCGATGAGCTCATCTCTCTCCTCCAGGACATTGAGGGTGCAGCCGTACAGTTGTTTCAGTTTTTCCGCCTCGGGCAGGGCCGTCTGCAGTCCCACGGCAATGTCGTTGGTGAGATTGTTGCCCCCCAGAGCCAGGACCCAGCTATGTTTAATGGAATTATCACTGAAAATGGCCAGGTCGGTGGTGCCCCCGCCCAGATCAATGAGGGCGACCATTACCTCTTTTTCCTCTTCGGCCATGACGGCCTCCCCTGAGGCCAGGCTTTGCAGGACAATGTCGGCCACGTCCAGGCCGGCCTTGTTGCAGCACTTAATGATGTTGTTGACCGAGGCGACGGCGCCGGTGACGATGTGAACCGCGGCCTCGAGGCGGACGCCATGGATGCCGATGGGGTCTTTAATGCCGTCCTGGCCGTCCACCTTGAATTCCTGGGGCAGGATGTGGATAACTTCTCTATCCAAGGGGATGGCCACGGCTTTGGCTGCGTCGATGACCCGGTTAATGTCGGCCTGGGTGACTTCCCGGCTTTTAATGGCAATTATCCCCTGACTGTTGAATCCTTTAATGTGACCGCCGGCAATGCCGGTATAGACGGAGCGGATTTCACAGCCGGCCATGAGTTCGGCTTCTTCAATGGCCCGGCGGATAGATTTAACCGTGTTGTCGATATTGACGACGACGCCCTTGCGCAAGCCCTGGGAAGGATGAGTGCCGATGCCGATGATTTCCAGGAAATTATTGCGCAACTCACCGATGACGGCGCATATTTTGGTCGTCCCGATGTCCAAGCCAACTATGAGATCCTGCCCCACGATATTCCCCTTAACCTAACAATGATTACTAGTGTCTGCGGCTGACCAGAACTCGCTGCGGAAAGTTGAGGTCGATTTTTTCTATGCTGGACAAATCGCCACTCTGTTTCAGGTGCGGCATCACTTTCTGTAAATTTGCCAATTTCTGGCTATGGCCCTGGAAGCCGATGCTCACCCCCAGGTTTAGCTCAGTGGGGTAGATGGTGATGCCTCTCTCGGAATCAATATTGATTTCAGCAACCGTGGCTAAATTAAAATAATTCTGGCGATCCTGCAGCAGTTCCAGGAAATCGAAAACCCTGGCCAACAAAGGGGTCAGGTTGCCCTCCACCCGGCGGAAATGCTCCTCTTTAAGTCCGGTAATGACGGGATAGTCATGCGGATCATGCGGTTCCAGGGCTTTGAACAGGATGCCCCGGGCATCCATGAGATATACTTTGTCTAATTTAACCAGGGCCAAGGGTTTATGCTCCCGCACCTTGAGGTGTACCCGGTCGGGCCAGATGCGGGTTAGCTCGGCATGTTCGATCCAGGGCTGCTGAATCAGGGCTTTTTCCACCTTCAAAGGCTGGACGGCCAGGAGACTGACGCCGGGCTTGATCTGCATTTCCTGTAAGACTGCGGCGGGCTGAGAAAGCGCCTGCCCCTCAATTTTTATCCCCTCCGGGCTTTTGATGCAAAAATAAGGAATGGTAAGGAGATAATGATAGCCGAAGACCATAAGCAGACTGAAACCGGCCAACACCGAGGCGGCCGTAAAGGCAAAACAGGCCCCCAGAAAAAGGTTTTTAAGGCGCTGCCAGTTACGGGGTTTACGGGCGAAGCTGTTCCGCCTGAAATGCATCTTATCGATTTTTCTCTTGTTGGAGCGACGAGATCGGTTCGATTTCGTGGCAGTGCGGCTGGTGGCATAACTTCGGGCATACGTCATGGTCAGCAAGCCTCAGAGGATTGGACCGCATAAGTTTCAGGGACGATACCGGCGGGGAGGGGACGGGTGGCCAGACGCCGGAGAATTTCCTCGCCGGTCTGCCAGATATCCCCTGCACCCATAGTCACCAGAACATCGCCGGGGCGCAGATGGCACCAAAGTTTCGAGGCCAACTCTTTCCGGTCGGCAACATAATAAACATCGGGATGACCGGCATCTCTGACCCCGTGATACAGATCACGTCCGGACAGGCCGGGTATCACCCTCTCGCCGGCCCCGTAAATATCCGTGAGAAAGAGGAGGTCGGCTTCGGCAAAGATGGGGAAAAACTCGGGCAGCAAGGCCTGGGTCCGGGAGTAGCGGTGGGGCTGAAAGGCCACCACCAGCCGGCGGTCACTATAAGCCTGGGCCATGGCGGCCAGGGTCACCCTGATCTCGGTGGGATGATGCCCGTAATCGTCGATAACCGTAATCCCCTGGGCTTCCCCCTTGATCTCAAAACGCCGTTTGATCTTTCCGAGGCGGGCCAGCCCGGCCCTGATATCGGTGAAGTCCAGACCCAGGGCAAAACCCACGGCCGCGGCGGCCAGGGAATTGCAGACATAGTGACGCCCGGCCAGGGGAATCTGAATCCGCCCCATCTCTTTTTCCTGGTGCAGCAGGATATAAGAACTCCCGGCCCCGTTCACCTGGATATCTCGAGCCCGGTAGTCCCCGCCGTCGGTTAAGCCATAGGTAACTAAGCGGGTTCGCACTCCGGCCAATAACGGGCGGACATGCGGATCGTCATGGCAGGCCACCAGCAGGCCGTCCGGTTGGACCTGATGGATGAATTTGGCAAAAACCTCCTGAATATGCGACAGATCGCGGTAATGGTCCAAATGTTCCCGGTCCACGTTGGTGACCACCGCCACGTGAGGCTTTAACACCAGAAAGGAGCCGTCGCTTTCGTCGGCCTCCGCCACAAAATAATTACCCTGATCCAAGACCGCGTTGCTTCCCAAGGCATCCGCCACCGCGCCTACCATGACCGAGGGGGCCAGGCCTCCTTGGCGCAGGACCGAGGCGACCATAGTGGTAGTCGTGGTTTTGCCGTGCGCCCCGGCAATGGCGATTTGCCTTTTTTCGGCCATCAGCGCGGCCAGCATCTGGGCCCGGGACAGCACCGGCAGGCCTGTGGCCTGGGCTGCCCGTAATTCGGGATTGTCCAGGCCGATGGCCGAGGAGATCACCACCACCTCGGAACCCAGCACGTTATCCGGGGCGTGGCCGCGAAAAAAGCGCACCCCCAGGTGCTCCAATTTTTCTGTTAGGGCATTGGCCGCCAGATCGGAGCCGCTGACTTTATACCCCTGGCGCACCAGCAACTCCGCTAAACCACTCATGCCGATGCCGCCGATGCCGATGAAATGATAGTGCTTGGAAACCAGGTTCATAAGGAACACCTATGCTTAGGGTAATATACTTATTGCCAAAGCATTCTGGTTAGCGTTCAGCTTCCAGAAAGAACCAGCCCGCTTGCAGTGTGAACCCAGGCCTCCAGGTCTGGGCCAATCAGGTGCCCACCCGGAGGTCAGCGCTACCAGTAATCCTCTGAGCACTGAGCTGGCCAAAAGCTAACTTCTGCATAAATATTCTTTACATTTCGAGGCGATGAGCGCCGCAGCCTGGGGACGGCCCAAGGAACAGGAGCGCTCTTCCAGGTGTTGCAATTCCTCAGGACAGGATATCAGTTTTTCTATCATCTCAGCAATCTTCTGTCCAGTCAACTCTTCATTTAAGACCAGCAGGGCCGCCCCGGCGCTGCTTAAATACCTGGCATTTTTTTCCTGATGCTGGTTTACGGCATAAGGGTAAGGCACGAGGATGCCCACCCGACCCAGGGCCGTCAATTCCGCCAGGGTGGAGGCCCCGGCTCGGCAAAGAACCAGATGGGCCCGATGCATGAAATTCCTCACCTCGGGGCTGAAAGCCATCACCTCGGCGCTGACCCGGGCCTGCCGGTAAGCTTCCCGCACCACTGATTCGTCAGCGCTGCCGGTTAAATGAATGATATGTAGATTTTCTTTATGGGCCGCTAGCAGAGGCAAAGCTTCCAGCATCTGCATATTGAGATGGTGCGCTCCTTGGGAGCCTCCCATTACCAAAAGAGTAAAGGGTGAGGCCGCCCGGGCCTGGTTTAGCGGCTGGCAGAACTCCGGCCGGATGGGGTTGCCGGACCACACGGACCTGTGGGGGGCCGGATTGCCCGCGGATTCCGGAAAGGAGAGAAAGAGCTGATCCGCTACACGCCCCAACAGCCTGTTCGTGGTCCCCAGGATGGCGTTCTGCTCATGCAGCACCAGAGGAATCCCCAGACGGTGGGCCGCCAGACCCACCGGCCCGGCCACGTAGCCACCCATGCTGACCACCAGCCGGGGGCGCTCCCGGCGCAAGACCCCCCGAGCCTGCCAATAACTAAAGGGCAGCCGGCACAGGGACAGGAGGCGTTGCCCCACCCCGGTTCCCTTCAGAGGCCGGGTTTTGAGGACCTGCCAGGGAAAATCATACTGCCCCAAGATATCCAGGGTCACCTGTCGGGGAGTCGTGATGAAACTCACCCGTGCCTGATGGGTACGCCGGAATTCCTCGGCCAGGGCGATGCCGGGATACAAATGGCCGCCGGTGCCCCCCGCGGCAATTATTACTCTGGCATTATGGTTTGACTGCTCGGTTGCCATAGGTGTTTGTTCTAAGATTTCCTTCCCTGTTAGCAATGATATCTGAAAATTAGTTACCCTCCCGCCGCGTCACCGCCTTGGGCTGCTGATTTTGGGAGCTGATATTCAGGAGAATACCGACGGCGATCATATTGACAATCAGGGAAGAGCCCCCATAACTTAAAAATGGCAGAGATAACCCCTTGGTTGGCATCAGACCGCTCACCACCGCCATATTGATGGCGGCCTGCAGGCCGATGAGGGCGGTCAGCCCCATGGCCAGATAAGCGCCGAAAACATCCTGGGCCCTGAGGCTGGTGAGCAGACCCCGGATAACCAGAATCACAAACAGACTCATCACCGTTATGACCCCGAGGAACCCCAATTCTTCTGCCAGGATGGAGAAAATGAAGTCCGTGTGCGCGTCCGGCAGGTAGAATAATTTGGCCCGGCTTTTACCGATGCCCAGGCCCCAAAAACCGCCGGAGCCGATGGCATAGAGCGAGTGCACCAGCTGGTAGCCGCTATCCTGGGCATATTTCCAGGGGTCAATAAAGGTGATGACCCGCTCCAGGCGCATCTTGTTTTTTATAATGACATAAACCAACAGGGGTGAAACGGCTAACACCGCCAGGAAGATATGGGTCAGGCGCGTGCCCCCCACAAAGAGCATTAAAAAAGTTATCCCTCCCAAAGCAATGGCGGTGCCGAAATCCGGTTCTTTCTCAATCAACAGGATAAAGACCCCGGCCACCACAATGTGGGGCAGGAAGCCGATGGAAAAATAGCGGATCTTTTCCTGTTTCCGGGCCATGGAATACGCCAGAAAAATTATGATGGCCAGTTTGGCGAACTCCGAGGGTTGAATCATCATGGGCCCTAACTTCAACCACCGGGAAGCACTGCGGACTTTTACCCCTATGCCGGGTATCAAAACCAGGATGAGCGTAATCAAGCTGGCAAAGAGGATAATATAAACCAGGCGGTTGTATAACTGATAGGGTATCCGGGCCACCACCAGCATCAAACCGATGCCGAGGGCTGCATATATGACCTGCTTTTTTAAAAAAAAGGCCGGATCATGGTACCTGTCCGAGGCCAGCACCCCGCTGGCGCTGAAGACCACGACCAGGCCCAGGCCCACCAGTAACAGGGCCGCGATCATCAAGAGATGATCGTATTCAGGCGAGACTGAGGCGGGAGTTTTGTCTTCCATAAGCTAAACTCCTGACAGCTTGCTGAAACACGTTGCCTCTTTCAGCATAGTCCCGAAACATGTCAAAACTGGAGCAGGCCGGCGACAAGAGTACCACATCCCCCGGCGCCGCCGCAGCCGCAGCCAGCTCCACGGCCTGGTTTAGATCGGTGGCCGGGTGCATGGCCGTCAAGCCCTTAAAAGCCGCCGCCAGAGCCGGCCGGGCCTCCCCCAGGAGAATCAGGGTCTTCACTTTTCGACGAACTAGAGCCTTCAGGGGGCTATAGTCGCCACCCTTGTCTCTTCCCCCGGCGATCAGGACCACGGGACGGTTGAAGTGTTCCAGGGACCGGATCACGGCCCCTACATTGGTGGCCTTGGAGTCATCGAAGAAATCGACCCCGCGCCACTGGGCCACCCATTCCAGACGATGGGGCAGGCCCCGGAAGCTGGCCAGCACTTCCCGGCAGCCGGTCGGGGTGGCCCCCATCTCCAGGGCCAGCAACAGGGCGGCCATGATATTCTCCCGATTATGCGCCTCCGGCAACAGGATCTCGGCCAGGGGAAATTCCAGGGCCACGCCCCCGGCCAACCTGACTGTGATGGCCCCGTCCGTCCTCCAGGCGCCGGTGGTCAGGGTCCGGCGGCCAGAATAGAGATAAATCCTACTCCGCAGACCTGACGCCAGGGCAGCCACTTGGGGGTCGTCGGCATTCAAGACGGCCAAGTCTTCCGGTTGCTGCCGCTGGAACAACCTGGCCTTGGAACGGGCATAGGCGTGTCCGTCGGGATAGCGGTCCAGATGATCATCGCTGATATTCAAGAGAGCCGCGGCCTGGGGCCTAAACGAGGTCGCGGTATCCAGTTGAAAGCTGCTGATTTCCAGGACCCAGCAGTCGGCCTGGACCTGGGCCGGCAGCAGATCCACCAGGGGAGTGCCGATGTTGCCGCCCACCAGGGGCCGCTTCCCCGAGGCCCGGAGCATCTCCCCCACCAGGGTGGTGGTGGTGGTTTTGCCGTTGGTGCCGCTGACTGCGGCTACCGGCAGTCTCAGAAAGGCACTGGCTACCTCCAGCTCCCCGATGACCGGGATGCCTGCGGCCGCGGCTTCCTGGAGCCAGGCTGATTCCGGCGGCACTCCGGGGCTGGGGATGATCATATCATATTCCCGCCAGTGGCTCGGTTGGGGGCTTCCCAGATCAAACCGCACCGGGCAATCCCGCAGAGCCTCCAAGGCTGCGGTAAGACTTGGGGGTGTGGCACTATCCATGGCCGTCACGTCCGCCCCCTGGGAGGCCAGGAAACGGCACAAACCAATGCCCGTTTTACCCAAGCCCACCACCAGTATTTTTCTGCCGGGAAAGTCCACGCCAGAAACCCCTCCAGCGGATTAACGTAATTTTAGGGTGCTCAGGGCCAGCAGGCCCAGGATAACCGCGACGATCCAAAAACGGACAATAACCTTGGGCTCCGGCCAACCCTTTAATTCATAATGGTGATGAATTGGCGCCATCCGGAAGATGCGCCTCCCATTGGTAACTTTGAAAAAACTTACCTGCAGGATCACCGACAGGGCCTCAACCACGAAAATCCCGCCCACCAGGGCCAGGAGAATCTCTTGTTTGGTGGCAATGGCCACCGTGCCCAGAACGCCGCCTAGGGCAAGTGCCCCCACATCCCCCATGAAAACCTGGGCCGGATAGGCATTATACCACAGAAAGCCGATGCCGGCCCCCACCAGGGCCCCAAGGAAAACGGCCAGTTCTCCGGCCCCCCGGATGTAGGGTATCTGTAAATACTCCGCTATCTTGATATTCCCGGTGAGGTAAGCAAAAATCATAAAAAAGGCCGCGGCAATGGTAACCGGACCGATGGCCAGGCCGTCCAGGCCGTCGGTGAGGTTAACGGCGTTGGCCGCCCCGACAATAATAAACACTGCCACCGGGATAAAGCCCCACTTTAGATCAGGATTCAACCCCTTAAAAAAGGGCACCGCCAGGGTAGTTTCAAAGCTGGGCAAAGAATAGAGCCAAACCGCCACACCGGTGGCGACCACCACCTGCCCCAGGAGTTTGCCCCGACCACTCAATCCCCGATTCTGCTTTTTGCAGACCTTCAAATAATCATCCAGAAAGCCGATGCACCCAAATCCCAGGGTTACGAAGACCAGAAGCCAGATATACTGGTTGCTCAAATCTGCCCACAACAGTGTACTAAAAATCGTGGCCCCGATAATCAGAATCCCCCCCATGGTAGGGGTGCCGGCCTTGCAGTGATGGGAGGCCGGGCCATCCTCCCGGATATACTGGCCGATCTGATGTTTGGTGAGCTGCCGAATCACCCAGGGACCGATGACAAAACAGATGATCAGGGCCGTTAAAATGGCATAAATTGACCGAAAGGTGATGTAGCGGAAGACATTGAAGCCCCCGAAAATCGTTTTTAATGGATAGAACAGGTGATAAAGCACTGGGTCATTCCCGTGTGAGGTCCTCGCGGCCCGGCGCCGACGGGACCGGAAAATAGCTGCTCTACAAGCAGGACAGCAGTTTCTCCATCCGTGCCCCCCGAGACCCCTTAACCAGCAGGATGTCTCCGGGACGACAGAATTCCTTAACTATTTCCGCCCCCAAGGAATGGGACGCAACGGTGTGAATCCGAGACCGGGGCATGCCCCCGGCCAGGGCTCCAGCTTTAACGTAATCTCTAAATTTACCACAAATTATCAACAGATCAAGGTTGAGCCGGGCGGCCAGGCCACCCACCTCCCGATGAGCTGCTTCGGTGGTGTTTCCCAGCTCCAGCATATCCCCCAGGGCCGCCAAAGCCCTCCCCTGGTTTTTTAAGGTTGCCAGGGTCTGCAGGGCCATGGCCATGGAACCGGGGTTAGCGTTGTAGCAATCATTAAAAATAATGAGCCCGGAATCGTGGCGCTGCAGTTCCGAGCGCTTATCCAGGCTGCGGAATTGACCTAAAGAAATGGCACTTTCTTCCGGGGTCAATCCCAAAGCCAGTCCTACCGCAGTGGCTGCCAGGGCATTAGAGATCTGGTGCCGGCCGGGCAGGGGCATCTCCAGAGTCCAGGTGTGACCGTGAAAGGAAACCTGGGTCTGCTGGCCCCAAGGACCGCAGGGGCAGGTGTTAGTCGCAGTAACTGTCGCTCCGGGAGCAAAGCCGAAGCCCACAGACCGCCCCGGCCATTTCTGGAAAAAATTCCTCAGGCGCGGGTCGTCAGAGTTATAAATCACCAGGCCAGATCCCGCCATGCCTTCGACAATCTCGCACTTAGCCCGGGCCACCCCGCCAATGCTCCCCAAACCCTCCAGGTGGGCGGCATGCACGTTGGTCAGGACCGCGATATCAGGTCGGGCAATCTGAGATAGACGGCGGATCTCTCCGAAACGGTTCATTCCCATTTCCACCACCGCCACCTCGTGTTCCGGGCCCAGACGCAGCAGGGTGTGCGGCAGACCGATGAGATTATTCAAATTAAGCTCATTTTTCAAGAGCCTGAACCGGCTTTGCAGCACCTGGGCAATCATCTCCTTGGTGGTGGTCTTGCCGCAACTGCCGGTGATGGCCACCACCGTGCCAATAAAGCGGCGCCGCCAGATATGGGCCAGATCTCCCAGTGCCTGGAGGGTGTCAGGAACCAGGATAATGGTCAGGTCCCTGGGCCAGGGCTGGTCCTGATGCCTCCACCAGCTCGCCTGGGCCACCAGGGCCCCCACTCCCCGTCGGACAGCTCCCCCGATATAGTCATGCCCGTCGAAATTCTCTCCTTTAAGCGGAATGAAAATCTGGCCGGTCTGGACGGTGCGGGAATCGGTGCTGACGCCCACGAAGCTAGTCGAGGCCCCCCGCTGCCACAGGGTCCCGCCGGTGGCCTGGAGAATGTCCTGGATGGTGAAATGTGCGGTCATGTCAGTCTATCCGTCCCTGACTTTGTCAAAAACTCTCCTCCGGCTCGGAATCGGCCCTGGAGCTGGCCAGCAGCGCCTCCCGGGCCGCCTCCCGGTCATCGAAATGAATCCGCCGGGTCCCCAAGATCTGATAAGTCTCATGGCCTTTGCCGGCCAGCAGGATGACCTCGCCGGGTTTCCCCAGGGCCACGGCCGAACGAATGGCCTGCCGGCGATCTGGCACCACGGTGTATCCCTGCCGGGCCCCGGCGATTTCTCCTAGCTCAAGCCGGGGGAAACCCAGGTCCCGCAGGCCCTCCTCGATATCGGCGATAATGGCTAACGGGTCCTCGGTGCGGGGGTTGTCACTGGTAACAATGACCAGATCGCTGCCCCGGGCCGCGGCCTGCCCCATGAGGGGGCGTTTGCCGCGGTCCCGGTCTCCCCCGCAGCCGAAAACTGTTATGAGGCGCTCAAACTGCAGATCCCGCACCGCCTGTAAGACCTTATGCAGGGCATCCGGCGTATGGGCGTAGTCCACCAGCACCAGGGGCTGCCCCGGCACCGCCACGGGCTCCAGCCTGCCGTCCACCCCGGTAAGTACGGCCAGTCCCGCCACCACTTGATCCGGGGCGATCCCCAGGCCCAGGGCGGCACTGCTGGCAGCCAGGATATTATAAAGATTATGACGTCCCACCAGGGGCGCCACAACTTCCAGACGGCCGAAGGGAGTGGCCAGGACGGCCCGGACCTCCTGGGGCGTCAAGGTGTAGCTCTCCGGGCGGATCTCAACCCCGGCTTCAAACCCGTAAGTCAGCGTCGGGGTGGCAAGGCGCTGCAGTAATTTTTTCCCCCAGGGATCATCCCGGTTCACCACGGCCAGGCGGTCGGAGGCGCCGTTGGAGGCCAGATAATCGGTGAAAAGGCGGCTTTTAGCTTCAAAATAAGCCTCCATATGGCCGTGATAGTCCAGATGGTCCTGGGATAAATTCGTGAAAATGGCGCCGGCAAAGCGGCAGCCGTGTGCCCGCTGCAAGTCCAGGGCATGAGAGGAAACTTCCATGATGGCGCAATCCACCAAGGCTGCCCGCATGTCGGCCAATAAGCCCTGGAGATCCAGGGACTCCGGGGTGGTCACGGGTGAAGGCCGCACCTCACGGCCGAACCGGCAGTTGACCGTGCCGATGACTCCGACCCTGGCGCCGCTGGCCCCCCAGATGGATTCTAACAGATAGGAGGTGGTAGTCTTACCGTTGGTCCCGGTAATGCCGATGAGGGTTAGGTCTTGGGTGGGGTGATTATAAAAGACGGCGGCCAGGTGCGCCAGGGCCCTCCGGGAGTCGGCAGTACGGACAAAAACGACGCCGGGGACGGGTTCCACGGTTTCTTCCAGGACCACGGCGCGAGCCCCCCGGGCAATGGCCTGGGGGATGAAAAGGTGCCCATCGGTGCAGTTCCCCTTTATTGCCACAAACACATCTCCGGGCTCCACCCGACCGGAATGGTAAGCCAGCCCTGTTATGGGAATACCTTCATCTCCCCATATCTGTAGGCTCTCCAGCCCCTGCAGGAGTTGGGCCAGATTTATGGAATTGTGGTCGTTTTCCCCTGGCACGGATATACCCTCGGATGCTTTCTCAATTATGATGTATTGCGGAGATTGGAGAAAATGAGAGCTTGGTAAAGATATTTTAAGACTATCCAATCTCTCCTCCCATTGCAAGATTAATGCGCCCTGGGGCAGCCCTGGCGGCTTCCGGCCCAACCGGTCAGGAATGCGGCTTAAACTTCACGTAACACACGTTGTTCGGGGGCAGGGGCGCGCCTGGATCAGGGCGCTGTTCCACTGCCAGCCCCCGGCCTTCAATTTCGCAGCGTATCCCGGCCTGGTTGAGAATTGCCAGAACCTGGCGGATGGGCAGCCCCACCAGGTTGGGCATCTGCTTCAAAGGGCCTGGTTTTAACGGCAGGCCCAGGATATCCGACTCCACAGGGGCCGGGGGCTGCGCCAGCGCGGCTTCCGGCTTCGGAGTTTTGGAAGATTTGGCCGTCTGCGTTTCCGGGGGCTGCATTTTTTCCAGCTGGGGATAATATCCCAGAAATTTTAAGGATTGTCCGGCTATCCCCCGGAAGATGGGAGCCGCCACCACGCCGCCGTATATGGCCCCCTTGGGTTCGTCGATTACCACGACAATGGCCAGGACCGGCTTCTCCGCCGGGGCCACCCCGATGAACAGAGCATTATACTTGGATTTGGAAAAAGCCTTGCCCACCACTTTCTGGGCGGTGCCCGTCTTGCCGGCCACCGCGTAGCCCGGGGGGACCGCCTCAGTCCCGGTGCCTCCCTGTTCGGTTACCGATTTCATCATACCCAGCATAATTCTGGCCGTTTCCGGGGACAGCACCTGCCGCACCGGGGTAGGCTCATATTTTTCCACCACTTCCCCCTGGTGATTGACGATTTCTTTGACCAGGATGGGCTTCATGAGAATCCCGTCATTGGCGATGGCGGCCAGGGCCATGGCCAATTGCAGGGGCGTCGTGGTGATCCCCTGCCCGAAGGAAACGGTGACCCGGTCAATCAAGGCTCGAGTTGACGTGATATTGCGCACCAGCCCATAATTTTCCCCGGCATAGTTGATGCCGGTTCTTTGCCCGAAGCCGAAGCCTTTTAAATAGTGCTCGGTTTTCTGGGGGCCCAGTTTCAGGCCTATCTTGGCCGCCCCGATGTTGCTGGACTTTTTGATAATTTCGGCCACCGTGAGGGAGCCGTAGGGATGCACATCGTTAATGACCCCGCTGCCCCCGAGACTGAATCTGCCATTTTCGCAGTGATAGGGGTCCGTGGGTTTTACTGTCTTGGCGTCCAGGGCCGCGGCCACGGTGAAAATCTTAAAAGTCGAACCCGGCTCCAGGGCCACCGTGACATTGCGATTCTGGTAATAATCCTTGCAATACTTATGATAGTGATTGGGATCAAAGGGCGGCATCTGCGCCATGGCCAGGACCTCACCGGTCTGGGGGACCACAACCACCGCAAAGCCCCCGGCGGCATGCCATTTCTTAACTCCCTGCTCCAGTTCTTTCTCGGCAATGTACTGAATAGTCCGATCAATACTGAGAATTAAATTATCGCCCATGGTCTGGTCGATCAACTCCTTTTCGCTGGAGATGACGATCTGACCCCGGGCATCCAGAATGTTCAGGCTTTTTTGGGGCTTGCCATAGATATATTTGTCGTATTGCAGCTCCAGCCCCTCGGCCCCGTGGCCGTCGATATTGCAGAACCCCAGGATCGGACCGGCCAGAGTCCGGTGCGGATAGTAGCGCCGGGCCTCCGGCAGGAGATAAAAGGCATTCCCAGTTCGGGTCAGGGCATCGCTGTCCTCCGAGGCATTTTTGCCTCTGGCCTTGACCTGCTGTTCCAACTCTGCTTTAAATTTTTCCACTGCGGCGGCCTGTTGCGGGGTCAGATGCCGTTTCACCCAGACAAAGGGCCGATCTCTTTCTAATATTTCCTGGATGGTCGCAGCATTCATGCCAATCAAAGGGGCCAGCTTACGGCTCAATTGCCGCTTGTCGGCTATGCGCCGGGGGTGGGCCCCCAGGGATTTCACAAAAGTACTAATTGCCAATTCTGTCCGGTTGCGGTCCAGAATGGAGCCGCGGATGGGCAACACCGGGAAGTTCTTCTGGTGTTCCCGCAGGGCCATATCCTCGAGGGCAGGGCCCTTGATGAACTTAAGGTCGACAATCCGCCCCAGGATGGCCAGGAAGAACACGGCCAGACCCAGTCCCACGAGGATAATGCGGACCCGGACCCATTTGTTAAGCATAAAGTTCATTTCAAATTGATGACCTGTTGCGGTTCAGGAGGAGCCATATTATAGGTCTCCGTGGCCAAACGCTCCAAACGGGGCAACGATTTCAAGCTCGCCAACTCAACCTTCAGCTTGCGATTGATATTATGCAACTCTTTTTGATCAGCGTACTTCTGGGAAATCTGGTAGTTATAGGTGATAAATTGCAGGTGGGACCAGGCAATGAGGCAACCGATGGTAACCATTCCGGCTAACAGCACGATGAAAATGGTCATTTTGCCTTTTCCGAGCTGGGGAACGGCGTACACCGGCGTCACACGGCGATTGTCGCTGGCCAGAACTTTTTCCAAGGCGACGCTGCGGATTTGGTTTCGGGGCATAATCACTCATCCTTCCTGGGTGAAGAATTATTAGCGTGAAAAAAGTCTTTCAGGAGCCAAAACCTTATTTCATCCAGAGACCGACGCGCTAAAACCACCTCCTGAATAGTCCAGCCGCTAAGCCGCCAGCCTGGCGGCGACCCGCAGCTTGGCGCTGCGGGCGCTGGGATTGCGTTTTACTTCCTCCGGTTGCGGCACCAGCGGTTTTTTATGCACCCGCTTAAGCAAACCGTTCTGTTCCGCCCGGATAAAAGCCTGCTTGACGATGCGGTCTTCCAAAGAATGATAGGCGATGATCACCAGGCGTCCCTGGGGCTCCAGGGCCGCAATGGCCTGGGGGATGAAGGCGGCTAATTTTTCCAGTTCTTGATTGACCGCGAGGCGCAGGGCCTGGAAGACCCGGGTGGCGGGATGGATGCGCCGGGAAGGAACCGGGACCGCCTGCCGGATGAGCTCCACCAGCTGGGCCGTGGTCCGCAACGGGATCTGTTGGCGGACCTGCACCACCCGGCGGGCTATCCGGCGGGCCCACCTCTCTTCCCCCAATTCCCAGAACAGACGGTTTAATTCCGCCTCGGGTTTTTCATTGAGCAAGTCCGCGGCCGTAATCTCTTGAGCATCCGGATTCATGCGCATGTCCAAAGGCTCCTCTCCCCCAAAACTGAAACCGCGTCCGGAAACCTGCAACTGGTCGGTGGAAATGCCGAGGTCCAGCAGGATGCCCGCGACCGAACCAATCTGGAGCTCTGCCAAAACCTCCGCCAGGTGACTATAGCAACTGTGAATGAGAAGGGCCCGGGAGCCGAAAGGATGCAGGCGCTGGGCCGCTTTGTGCAGGGCCGCCCGGTCCTGGTCCAAACCCACCAGCCGGCCGGACGGCGAACTTGCCACCAGGATCGCCTCGGCGTGGCCGCCCAGTCCCAGGGTGCCGTCCACGTACACCCCATCAGGTCGGCAGCTCAGGCCGGCAAGAACCTCCGTTACCATAACCGGCGTGTGGAGAATTCCCTCGGTGGTGGCTAAATCCCCAATTCCTTTCTTACCTCGTCGCTGTCCATTTGTTCGATGCGCGCCATTTCCTGGTCCCAACTCCTCCGGTCCCAGATTTCAAAACAGCGTACCGCTCCCGCTAACACAACATCCTTGTCTAATTTAGCGTACTCTCTTAAACTGGGAGGCAGAAGAATCCTCCCCTGGCGATCCAATGGACATTCAGACGCTCCCGAGACAAAAAACCTTTGAAAGGACCTGAATTCTTTTTGGAGAATGGAAAGCTGGCTCAGTCTCTGCTCAATACCTTCCCACTCCGATTGCGGGAAGGCGATCAGATAGCCGTCCAGGTTGGTGACAATGAGGTGCCGGTCTTGGCGCTCCGTCAGGATCTCGCGGTAGCGCGGCGGGATGGTGATGCGCCCTTTGTCATCCATGACATGGTAAAAGCGCCCCCGGAACAATGTGGCCCCCTATTCCCCATTTTAATCCATAATGTACCATTTTCTCCCACTTGGGTGTAAAATACGGTGTATGACCCCCATTTGTCAAGAAAATTCTTTCATTGTGAAAAAATAATCGATACCGGTCGTCAATGAGTTAAGATATTTTCTGAACTATTTGGAAAATATTGGAGTTTTGCAGGGCCGGGATGGAGAGTCTGTTCGGGCAGGCACGGGGGCCTGCCCCTACGGAAGATTTGCACGGTAACACCTTGGCGGCAATGATCTTACAGGGAGGGAAAATCAGGTTTGGGGGACGGTTCTTCCTCGGGAATTTTATCGGCAAAATCCTTCTCATAGTGATAATTGCCCTCCAGGAAATTCTTGGCCACCATGGCCACGCTGGTTTCGGTGTGCATGAGCATGTCCATCTGGCGGGTAAACTGCAGCAGCCGGCCCACCATGTCCAGTTTAGTTTCGATCTCCTGCTTGGGATACTTCTGGAACCGGGCATAGACCCGGTCGCCGGTCACCTCCACCTGAAAGTCCAGGGCTTCCAGGACCTGGGCGATGGCCCGCACCCGGCGGTTTTTCCGCACTTCGTCCGCGGCCCCGCCTTTAAAGGAGAAGGTGATGTAATTTTTGTTCACCGTGTCGCCGCAGTAGGCGTCCAGGATGCTGTAATGGTAGCCCACCCGGGAGCTGAAATTGAGGTATTTGTCGGAGATAATGGCATAGCTGCGGTCCCCGAAACGGTCCCCGGGGCTCGCCAGCATCTGCTCCCGCATGACCGACAGAAACCCCGAAAATTGCACCGGCCGGGGTCCGTAAACGCGCAATTCCTCGTGCAGCATACCCTTGAGCAGGGCCCTGAACGGTGCGGAGTTGATCTGCTCCACCCCCACCTGCCCGGGGGGATGGCCGTTATGCAGCCCCTCCCCCAGGTCGATGATATAGAGATCCAAGGGAATGGGGGCGTCCAGCTTCACGGCCCCGCCTGACTCGTCGGTGACCAGGTCGCTCACCTGGAACATGGTCTGATAGGAAAATTCGTGCACCAGGCGGCCGATGTCGTGCAGGGTCTGGCAGTGCTCTGCGTCGAAGTCGGGAGCCTTGGGATCGATGAGGTTCAGGGGGGTAATCAAGGCGGCCACCTGTTTGAGGGTCTGATATACCGGCGTATCTTCCATGTGGGACTCCCGGGGTGGCTGGATGGCCAGTAATTTCTCCACCCGGCCGGCATACACCCTGCCGTGGTAGGCGTCCACGGTAATCTCAGCCCCCGGGGGGATACTGGCGGTGGCATTTTTGGTGTCGAGGACTGTGGGCACGCCCAGTTCCCGGGCCACCGCGGCCATGTGACCGCTGACGCTGCCCGAATCCGTGACGATGGCCTGGGCCCGCCGCATGACCAGGGCGAATTTCGGGGAGGAGTGTTTGGCCACCAGCACCGCCCCCTCGGGGAACTGCCCCAGCTCCGACTCCGCTTGCAGGATAAAGGCCGGCCCGCAGCCGATGCCCGGCTGGGCCACCGCGCCCCGCTCCACCATCAGGGGGTGCACGTCAAGGTCTATGTCAACCTCCACGTCGCCGATCTCGGCAGCCTGCAGATGCAGGGGGCGGGTCTGCAGGATGAGCAGGCGCCCCTCGGGGTTCAGGGCCCATTCAATATCCTGGGGCCCTTTGTAATGCTCTTCCAGGCTGCGGGCGTACCCGGCCAGGACTTTGATCTGTTCCGGGGAGAGGCAGGGAACTTCCTGCTGGGCCTCGGGGACCGGCTGCTCCCCCACTCCTCCTTCGGGAAGGGTGACGAGCCGCACCGGTTTGCGGGCGGTCCGGACTTCCAAAAGGCTCAAGGCTTCATCCTTGGCCGCCCTGTAGGAGTCCGGGGATACCACGCCGTCCACGGCATAGGGACCCAGACCCCAGACTGCGCTGATCATGATGTTATCGTCCAGGACATTGAATGGGTGCCGGGTATAGACCACCCCGCTGGCCACTGAGGGCACCATCTCCAGACAGGTGACGCTCATGGCCATGTCTTCGTCCCGGATGCCCTTGTTCAGCCGGTAGGCAATGGCCCGGGGGGAATAGAGGCTGGCGACGATCTGTTTATAAGTTTCGCCCAATTGATCCGGGGCCACATTGAGGACGGTGAGATATTGCCCGGCAAAGGACCAGTCGCTGTCTTCGCCGATGGCGCTGCTCCGCAGGGAGACGCTGGGTTGTGCTGCCTTGGGGGCTGCCGGAGCGATTTCCGAGGCTAAGGTGTCATAAGCCTCGGCCAGGGCCTGGGCCAGTTCCTCGGGAACCGCGGCGGCCAGCACCAGGGCCTGGATGTCCCGGCTCACGGCCTCGATGCTTTCCGGTTCATTGACGTCGATATTCATCCGCCGCTTATTGATCTCGTTGCTGAGGTCATTGCGGCTGAGAAAGAGGTCGTAGGCCGCGGTGGTAATGGCGAACCCCCGGGGCACGGGAAGTCCGGCCCGGTTGCGCACCTCCCCCAGATTGGCGCTTTTGCCGCCCACCCAATCACTCATATCTTTGGTTATCTCAGCAAAGGGCATTATCAGCGTCGGGGCGTCCAGTTCCCTCTTCTGGCCCACGATTTCCTTGATCTGGTTATGGATCTTTTCCAGCACGCGGTATAAATCCAGGTAACAGCGCCCGGAAAGGACATCCAGGCTTTTCACCATGCGAAAACTATAAAACACCGCCCGGGAGGTCTGGGAGCGGATATAGGACATGCCGAAGAGCTGGCGGCCCTGCAGTTTTTCTTCGATATCCGTGATGACATTAAGAAGTTCGGTATTGGCTGCCAGCAATTCCTTAAAGAGACTGTATTTAAAGCGGAAAAGGCTGGCAAGGTCCCGGCGCTCGGATTGATCCTTGCGAAGCAGGAAACCGAACAGCCTTTTTAAATTTTCAATAATGGTCACGTAATTACCCCTTGTCTGGCCGTTTTCCGGGAGGAAAGGCAGCGAGCTTTTTTCGCTGTAGGCGTTCAGCTATCAGCATTCAGCTTTCAGCAAAAACAATAGGTTAGGCAAACTAAGCGAGAAACCAGCGATCTGCCATCTTGGAATAACCATTTGAAGTTAAAGCATTAGCTGACGGCTGTAAGCTGACCGCATACTTTTCGCCTATCAGTGACACCTATCATAAATAATCATTTTACCCATTAAATTCAATTTATTTTCACCATGGCCGCCTCATCCGGCCTCTTGACCGCGGCTTTGGAAGCTTCTCTTTTACAGTCTGTAAAAAATGTTGACAGAGTCTTTCGACGGCCTTCAATTTTTAATTAAAAAAATCAACATATATCATTGAGTTATCTCGCTGCCGGGGAGAGCGAGATTTGGCATGGGCATTGCTTTTCCGTCCAATGGAGTCTTGAATTAGGAGGTAAAAACTGAGGGGCAGAATCAATTATTTTTCCGTTAGCGTTCCAGGGTCAGCTTTCAGTAGCCAGATGAAATAATTAATTCCAACCGTTGGCATAATATTTGATTATACCACTATTTTTAATGTGAAAATCCCCCTAAATCCCCCTTTACCAAAGGGGGACTTTTAAAAACCTCCTTCATTATCCCCCCCTTTTCTAAAGGGGGGTCAGGGGGGATTTTAATAGTCGGGGGTGGCCCCCATAGGCCATGATCTTTTGCATTAGTTAGGTTAACTCATCGTTCTTTTGGTGAAAGCTGAATGCTGATAGCTGAACGCCGACAACTTTTCCAGATAGCGAATATTCAAGAGGTAAGGAGGTAGGCATGAAAGTTTTGGTAGCAACCGACGGCTCCGAGCCGTCCATCAAGGCAGTGCAGCGAGCCCTGGAACTGGCCGAGCAGGGGGCCGAGGTCACGATTATGTCCGTGGCTTATTTTGCCGGGGACCAGTTTGATGCGACTTTTTACGATATCCAGGAGAAACTTGAAAAAGATGCCCGGGCCGCTTTGAATCAGGCCAAGGCGATGTTTGACGCCAAAAACATCCACGCCGAAACGGTCCTGGAGCTCGGCCTGGTGCCGGCCAACAATATCATCCGCCGGGCCACCGAAGGCAAGTTTGACCGGGTCATCATGGGCAGCACGGGGAAATCCGGGTTAACCCTGGCCCTCATCGGCAGCACCGCCTCCAAGGTGGTGACCAACGCCCCCTGTGAAGTGACCATTGTCCGTTAATTCAAGTAAAGGCGCTCTGCTGACGCCGAAGTATCTTAGGAGGTTTAGCATCATGAGGAAATTATGGAGTAAAATCTGTGGCCTGGGTTTTTTTATGACCGTGGCCCTGCCCCAACTGGCCCTGGCCGCGGGCGAAAAAGCCGCCCCCCTGGTCCTCGTGGCCGATACCCGCAAATTGTCCGGCATCATGAAATACTGGGCCGATCTGTATAACGAAAGCCACTTTTGGTTCACCGCCCTCACCGTCGTCCTCATCCCGGTTATCGGCCTGATCTTCGGGGTGCTGGCCGACCTCGTCATGTCCCATATCGGCATCGACCTGAAATCCCGGGATCTGGCCGAGCACTAAGAGAACGAGCTTACTACTGTTTGTCAGGAGGATTTATAGATGGATTGGTTATATGTTCTTATGCCTATCTCCGGTGTCACCATCTTCTGGCCCGGTCTTGTCATACTCGGCGTCGGCGTCGGCATCATCGGTGGCTTTTTCGGCATGGGCGGCGCCTGGATGGTCACCCCCGGTCTGAATATCCTGGGATTTCCCATGGCCTTCGCCATCGGCACGGACATCGCCCACATGGCCGGCAAATCCCTCATCTCCACCATGCGCCACGGCAAGTTCGGGAATGTGGATTATAAACTCGGCGTCATCATGATTGTCGGCACCGTCGGCGGTTTCGAGGTGGGGGCCCAGATGATCATGTGGCTGGAGCGTATCGGCCATGTGGAAGTCGTGGTCCGGTGGATGTATCTCGTCCTCTTGGGCCTCATCGCCTGGATGGTCTTTGCCGACGTGGCCAAAAAGAGGCGCAAGGAAAGGGAAGCCGCGGCCAGAGGCGAGGAAGTGGACAAGCTGGCCACCGGCATCGAATGGCACAAGACCTTTCATAAGATCAAGATCCCGCCCATGATGCATTTCAAGATGGCCCAGATTACCTGCTCCGCCTGGCTACCCATCATCATCAGCTTCCTCACCGGCTGGCTGGCCGGCATCCTGGGTATCGGCGGCGGCCTGATCCGTATGCCGGCCCTCATCTACTTCATCGGCTGCCCCACCCACGTGGCCGTGGGCACCGACCTGTTCGAGGTCATGATCTCCGGTCTGTACGGCACCGCCAGCTACACCTATAAAGGCCGCACCGAACTGGTGGCCGCCATCATCATGCTCGTCGGCGCCGCCATGGGGGCCCAGGTGGGCACCGTGGCCACCAAGTACATCAAGGGCTACGGCATCCGCATCGCCTTCGGCCTGGCGGTCATCGGCTGCGCCATCTCCGTTCTCCTGAAGCTCATGGCAAAGTGGTGGCCACCCTTGGCTACGACGTTCGACAATATGGCCACGACCCTCATCCTCGGTCTGGTGGCCACCATGTCCCTCTATATCTTCGTCAAGATGGTGCAGGGGGCCAAGCAGGAAGTGGCCGCCAAAAAGAGAGGAATGTCCTAACTCGAACCTAAAAGTTTCCTGTAGAAATAAGGAGATGTCTCTATGAAGCATTATCGTTTCTGGTTAATCGGATTACTCATGGTGTTCATCACCCCGCTCCTGATGGGCTGCGAGTTGGGGCAGGTGGACCAGGGCCGGGTGGTGGCTTATGACCGGGATAAGGACACGGTCACCATCATCCAGGATAAGCGGGCCGAACCGGGCAACCCGGATTATAACACCCTGCCCCCCCATGTCTATAAGATGCCCACCGACCGCCACGAAATCGGGGCCTGGCCCAAAGCCGGCCAGCGGATAAAACTCGATCTCAACAAGAAGGTCATCACCCTGTTTGACCACGAGACTCAGGGGTTTAAAGACGTACCCTACACTGTCATAGATCAGCAGGACAATGTCGGCCGGACCAGTCCATTGGTTCGGGGTAAGGAATTTCCCATCGTGGACCGGGACAAAAAGACCATCACCGTCTACTCCGGTCGCCAGCGCGTGCTCCTGACCTTCACGGTGCCGGACGAATACTTCGCCCTGCCGGACGAAACCTGGGAAGCCGGAGACGAGGTGCGGGTCTATTATCACAAGGAAGGGGAAGCCCAGCGGTTCATGAACATCACCCGGACCGATATCTTCAAGAAATAAGTAAAACAAACTCAGCGGTTACACCCGGGTCGCCTCAGGTCCGCCTCTCCCTCAAACAGGACCTGGGGCGATCCGTTTTTTTGTGATATAATATTTTTGGCAATCCTGGGGGTTGCCATCCCGACTCCTTTCCTTCGGAGACACCCATGACTCTCTCCCCAACGGAGCGCGGCCGGCGGCTGGTGGGCAAGATCGGCCTGGTGCTGGGCGTCATTCTGGCGACGGCCATCCTCGACGTGGCCATCACCCGCCATCTCACTCATTTCAACGATCTGCACGTCCTGCCAGGCCAGGAGCTGCCCGTGGACGGCCCCCTGCCGGAAAAAACCGAAATCAAGGACATAGTTTACAAATGTGATTCCCCGGACGTCAAGATCGTCTTCGACAAGACCTTTACCGGCCACTGGCTGGGGGGCAACCGCTGGCGGGGCCAGCTCCAGATAGATCCCGAGGCCAAGCCCGGCAAGTATTCCCTGACCGTGACCCCCCTTGACCCGGAGATCGAACACCCCCCGGTGATATACAGCATCACTGTCTACCCCGACGCCGCGGCCTGGCAGCAGAGTTCGACCTCTTACTATTTCCGCTACTTCGGTATTTCCCACTGGTGGGTCCTGGTGAGCGTTATACCGGCCCTGCTTCTGACCCTGCTGGTAATGTTTTATCTCTCGGGGCGCGTGGATGCCATGCTGGCCCGGAGCGGCCTGGCCGAGATCTATCGCACCCGCCGGGTCGACAATGGCACGGAAATCTCCTTCGGCCTGGGAACCAGGCACGGCCTCAGGCCGGGTATGTATCTAACCCTTCAGGATGGTCAGGGCATACCGGTGGGACAGATAGAGGTGCTGGAGGCCTTCCCCGACCACAGCGTGGCCCTGGTGGACCGGGCCATAACGGTGCAGGCCGGGTATATGGTGCGGACTTATTAACCTGCGGCAGGGGTCTGGGAGGGAGGAAGTTTTACCGGGGCAGGAGGCTGATTCTCATAAAAATCCCCCTAAATCCCCCTTTAAAAAAGGGGGACTTAAAATGCCCTGCCTCCTGCGACTATGTAAGTAGCCTTATTTCCCCCCTTGTGTAAAGCTTGGCATTACCCACACGTTTAATTATGAAGGTGGCCGGGCACAGCTTGGCGGGATATGGGGTTCCCAAGTGCAACTTGGGAACCAGGAGAAAAAAATTGGGTTCCCAATAACCAGTAGCGCCGATCTCCAGATCGGCTTCTCAGAGGCACAGACCTGGAGGTCTGTGCCACCGGATAACGGTGCATAAAGTACAATGTGGAAACGCCTGACCCTGCAAACCCGGCTGCTCATTCTTGTGGCCGCCTTAACCCTGACGGCCCTGGCCGGGGGGTTGGTGACGGTCTGGCACACCGACGCCATCGATTCCCTGCTTACGGACCTCATCGACCAGAATGTGGCTTCTTTCCAGGCTTCCGAGGAATTGGAAACCGCCCTGTTGCGGCAGAAAGGCTATGCCACTTATTTTTTCCTGGATCAGAATACCGATTGGCTGGCCAGACTGCAGGATTACCATCTGACCTTTCTCTTCTGGCTGGACCGGGCCAAAGCCTCGGCCTATGCCCCCAACATGCTGGATCTCCTGGACCAGATCGAGGAAGCCTACACCTCCTATGTCAAAGCCCGGCAGGAGGTCATCCGGTTGTATCAGCAGGGCCGGCGGGAGCAGGGGGCCGAACTGCACTGGCAGGTCCGGAAACAGTTTCAGGAACTCTATAATCTCTGCGAGCGCTACAAGCTCATCCACGAACGCCGCATTGCCGAGGCCAGGGATGAAAGCCGCTACAAGGCCAGGTTCATCACCAATACCGCCCTGATCATTATGCCGGGGGTGGTCTTTTTGGGCCTGTTTCTGGGTTATGTCCTGTTCCGGCAGATACTGACCCCCATCCGCGCCCTGCTCCGGGAACACGCGGTTTATTCAGACAATACCGGCTCTTCCATCGATGAAGTGCAGGCCCTCAGCCAAACGGTCCACCACCTCCGGGAGGACGTTGACCTGGCGCACTCCCAGCTCCAACGCAGCCAGGTGTCTCTGGCCCAATCGGAAAAACTGGCCCTGGCCGGCAAGCTGGCCGCAGGGGTGGCCCACAGCATCCGCAACCCCTTGACCTCCGTTAAAATGCGGCTGTTTTCCCTGCGCCGCCACCTGGCCCTGCCTCCGGCCCAGCAGGATGATCTGGACGTTATTTCCGCAGAAATCCGCCACATCGACGCCATTGTGAGGAATTTTCTGGAGTATTCCCGGCCCCCCAAGCTCACCATCCAGCCGGTGAGTCCCTCCGCCGTGGTGGATCAGGCCATCGCCCTGCTCCTGCCCCGCCTGGAATCCTTTAGTGTCACCGTGACGGTGAACCGCAAGGAGCCCCTGCCGATAGTCTGGGCTGACCCGGATCAATTCAAGGAAGTCCTGGTTAATCTCATGGTAAACGCCTGTGAAGCCATGCCCAAGGGGGGGAATATCTCTCTAACCGAAGAAGAAGATTTTATCGCGGGCCTCGGCCGGGCCATCCGGATCCGGATCCAGGACACCGGCCCCGGCATTCTCGCCTCCATGCACGGTAAAATATTCCAGCCTTTTTTTTCCGGCAAAGAGGAAGGCACCGGCTTGGGCCTGAGTATCGCCGCCCGCATTATTGAGGAACACGGGGGCGACATTGAAGTGGATTCTAGACCCGGCCAGGGCGCGGCTTTCATCATTACCCTGCCACTGAGAAAAATTAAAAATGGGAACAATATTAATAGTCGATGACGATCCCCAGTTGCGGCAGAGTTTTGCCAAACTGCTGCAGGAAGAAGGGCACAGCGTGTTAACCGCCTCCCATGGCGAAGCGGCCCTGGACCAGGTTCGCCAGACCCCCCCGGAGTTAGTCATCATGGACATCCGGATGCCGGGCATGAGCGGCCTGGAGGCCTTTACGGCCATGCATGCCCTGGAACCGAAACTGCCGGTCGTCATCATGACCGCCTTCGGCACCACCGAAACCGCCATTGAAGCCACTAAATTAGGCGCCTATGATTACATCCTGAAACCCTTCGAGATCCCCCACATCCTGGCCATCATCAATCAGGCCCTGGAGGCCGGACGGATCATGCGGTCCAAGGTGGAGATGAACCAGCCCCCGGAAACCGTCCAGGGAGAAGCCCTCATCGGTTGCAGCCGCCCCATGCAGGAAGTCTATAAAGCCATCGGCCGGGTGGCCCCCACCGACGCCACCGTGCTCCTGCGAGGCGAATCCGGCACCGGCAAGGAACTGGTGGCCCGGGCCCTGTACCAACACAGCCTCCGGTCCCATAAGCCCTTCCTGGTAATTAATTGCGTGGCCATTCCCGAGACCCTGCTGGAAAGCGAACTGTTCGGTTTTGAAAAGGGGGCCTTCACCGGCGCCATCAACCGCCGGGTGGGAAAGATCGAACAGGCCCACGGGGGTACGGTATTCCTGGACGAAATCGGGGACATGCCCTTCAGCATCCAGGCCAAGATACTGCGGCTGTTGCAGGAAAAGAGTATCGAACGGCTGGGGGGCCGGGACCCCATCCCCGTGGATGTCCGGATCGTTGCGGCCACCAATCGGGACCTGGAAAAGGCCCTGGAAGAAGGCCGCTTCCGGGAGGATCTATATTACCGCCTCAAGGTGGTCACCATCTGGCTGCCTACCCTGGCAGAGCGCACCGGGGACATCCCCGCCTTGGCCGATTATTTTTTGGCCCGTTTTTCCAGGGAAATGGGGCTGACCAACCCTGGGATGACCCCGGAAGCCAAAAAAATCCTGGAGAACTACCATTGGCCCGGCAACATCCGGGAACTGGCCAATACCATTCAAAAGGCCCTTATTTTCAGCCGGGGCTACCTCATCCGCCCCGAGGACGTCTCCCAGGTCATCGGCGGCGACGACGCCAGAAGCATGTCCGACAAGGACGCCATGGAATGCCTGCACCAGTGGGTGCGGCAGGGTCTGCTGACCGCCTCGGATGAAAATGCCTTCGATTCTTTTATGGACCGTTTCGCTGCGGTGGTGGTCAGCGAAGCCCTGGACCTCACCGGCGGCAACCGCACCCAGGCCGCTAAACTCCTGGGCCTTTCCCGTCCCACCCTCCAGGCCAAAATCGACAGATACCGTCTCCGGGTGGAAACCTCGGTGAAGACCAACGGCGATTGAGGGCGACGGTGCCTCCCAACGATGAAATGCCCCAAAGTTCGGCGGATCCCCCCGGCCTCTATCTCCACGTCCCCTTCTGCCGGACCAAATGCCCCTACTGCGGGTTCTATTCCACCACCGACACAACCCTGATCTCCCCCTGGCTAGAGGCGCTGGCAGAGGAAATATCTCTCTTGCGGGACGGGGAAAAGGCGTTGAAAAAAAGTGGTCAGGGGCCAGGGGTCAGGGATCAGGGAAGTCTTTGGCCACCGCACCCCTTCGACACCCTTTATCTCGGCGGCGGCACCCCCAGCCTGCTTCCTGATAGAGAGCTGACCGCAATTTTTGACCTCATCCAGCGTCATTTTCGTTTCACCGGGGCCGCGGAAGTCACCCTGGAGGCCAACCCCGATGATGTGACCCCGGAAAAGCTCCTCCTCTGGCGGGCGTTGGGAGTCAACCGCCTCAGCCTGGGGGTTCAGACCCTCAGTGAAGCAGAGTTGCGCTTCCTGGGGCGGCGGCATAGCGCCGGGCAGGCCCGAGAGGCTCTGGCAACAGCCCGTAAGGCCGGATATGACAACCTGGGAATAGACCTCATGTATGCCCTGCCGGGGCAGACTGAGGCCGGATGGCTGGCCACCCTGGATGAAATCCTTGCTTTTCAGCCCGAGCACCTGTCCTGTTATCAACTGAGCATCGAGGCCGGGACGCCCCTGGCTAAGCTTTCTGCCTGTAACAAGATGAAACCGGTCGATGAAGACCGGCAACGGGCCCTTTTCCTCCACACCTCGGAATACTTGGAATCCCATGGATATATCCACTATGAAATCTCCAACTTCGCCCGAGGCGAGGCTTACGCGGCGCGACACAACAGCAAATATTGGCGCCATACTCCCTATCTCGGTCTGGGTCCCGCGGCCCACTCTTTTAATGGCCGGGAGCGGCGCTGGAACCTTGCCGGGGTTAAGGAATACTGCGAGGCCCTGGCCCAGGGTGGGATGCCGGTGGCCGGACGTGAGGTCCTCACCCAGGAGCAACTCCGCCTGGAAATTTTGTGCCTGGGTTTCAGGACGCGCCAGGGAGTATCCTTGCAAGCCCTAAAGCCTTTCCCTCAGGCGGTTCGAACCTTGGCCCAATACTGCCAGGCCGGGCTGCTGGTGGTGGAGCAGGGCCGGGCCCGGCCCACCCGGCAGGGTTTTTTAGTTGCCGACAGCCTGTCCCTTATGCTAAGTGAATGAGATAAAGAGGCTTATAGCTGCCAGCTTTCGGCTCGGGGAGTAATTATTTGAAAAAAATCTTCATCTGTCGGGGCGGTTCGCGCACCGCCCCGACGGCTAGATTTT